>Ga0181582_10000225_pt1 | contig 37643 bp, 16 predicted proteins | sample 071ome_32_FD_132438 | JGI IMG/M metagenome (GOLD analysis project Ga0181582, IMG submission 132438) | Coastal salt marsh microbial communities from the Groves Creek Marsh, Skidaway Island, Georgia - 071405AT metaG (megahit assembly) | ecosystem: Environmental > Aquatic > Marine > Intertidal...
CCGGCCCGGAGCGAGTTTCGACGGCCGGCTCCCCTACTATTGACGCGCCGCCCGGGCCGTCCGGCCCCGCCTGCCGCCGAGAGCCGCATCCCGGGTGGGGGGGAGGCCCTGAGCGCCTGACGGTGCTATCACACGGCCACACCGACGTTCGGGCGTCCCCGGCCGTTGAAAGGGGTGCGGGCCGCTCCCCCCGACTCATCTCGCGCGATCAGTGTGAGAGAACCGTGCGGGCTGCCGAAAACCCCGAGTGTCCGCGCGAATCGCGTAGGCGGCGCAGGAAAAGAGGGAGCCCCGGCAAGGCGAGGCCGGGACTCGGCGCTGGGGGGGCACAAGAGCCATGCCGAGGCATCTGGGTGAGGAACGCGCGCGGGCAGGACCCGAACAGCCCCTCGTCTCCGGGAATGACGGACCACCGGGGCGTCAGTGGGAAGCCCCAACGCCTCCCCTGCAGAGATGGGCATCGAGGTGGAGCGGTGGGAGGACGGGGAACTGGTGCGCGAGACGCTGGACCGACTGGACCGGTGGACGGTGCACGCGTCGCACTCGGTCACGGTGCACCTGAGCGACGGGGCGGAGACGGACCTGTCGGTCCCCGTCGTCCAGCGCCCGGGCGAGATCAACGGAGACCGGCTCGGCGTCGGGGCGTGCCTGTGGGACGGCGCTGTCATTCTGGCGGGGTACATGGCCAGCGAGGTCCCGCGGCGGAAGCTCATGGGCGCGCGGGTCGTGGAGCTCGGCGCCGGGGTCGGCTTCGCCGGCATCGTGTGCGCCAAGCTCGGCGCCAGGGTCACCCTGACGGAGCGGGGGTGCATGGTGCCCCTGATGGAGGAGAACGCCCAGGCGAACGGGTTCGACGGGCGCGGGCGGGACACGGCGGGGGGGCAGGGCACGTGCGAGTGCCGTGAGCTGACGTGGGGGGGCGCCGGGTACGAGGAGAGGGCGGGGAACCTGGGCCCCGCGGACTGGGTCATCGCCGCCGACTGCGTGTACGTCGACGGCGAGGGCGAGTCGCCGAGCGTTCCGGCCTTCGTGGAGAGCATCCGGCGCATGTCGGGGCCCGGCACGACGGTCGTCGTGTGCCAGGAGGTGAGGTCCACCGACGTCAGCGCGACGCTGCGGCGGCTCCTCGAGGAGAACTTCAAGACAGCGTGCCGCCTCGTCCCGCCCCAGAGCCTCCCGGCCCCGCTCCGGGCAGAGTACAACGAGCTCTTCGTCTGCAAGCTGTGAGCGCACCGTCGTGGAACCGTTCAATCGGCGCCCCCGCCGGCGGCGGGGCGGCGCCAGGGTGCCCCCGCAGGGCTCCCTGGAGCGCCGGGGCGGCGGCGGCGGGGGCGGGGCCCAAAACGTAGCCGAGGGGGGGGCGCCGGAGCGTCCTCCCTCAAGTCACATCGGCGGGGCGCCGGTCACTCGTCTAGGTCCCGGAGGAGCATGCTGCCCGTCTGCCTCGCGTGGAGGCGCCTCGACGCCCTCACCGGGGTGGTCTGGGGAAAGGACTCGGGCGGCGTGGGCGCCTTGGCCCTCCCTCCCCTCCCCCGGGTGCCGCTCTTGGCCGCAGTCTCGCCCCTGCCCACGCTGTTCTTGACGGCCGAGTCGAACACCGACGCGAGGTTCTCCCCGTTGAGCGGGGTCCCGAACTGGCTCCCGAAGGTGAAGGAGCCCTGCCCCGTCCCCGCCTCGTCAAAGGCGGAGGAGGGCTCCGCCCCCACCGGCGACAGGGCCTGGAGGGCGCGCGCGGCCGCCTTCGCGGGCGACAGGGCCGGGATCAGCACCCCCTGCACCGAGTAGCACAGCACCACGGCGGCCACCGCCGTCGAGGCCACGAGCATGGGCACCTCGTACACCTCCACGCCCCCCCCGGGCAGCTGTGACAGCCACGGCCGGAGCCTGACGTCCAGGGCGGCCAGCTCCGCGGCGGCGACCGCGGCGACCTGCTCGGCCCAGACGGACATGGCGGCCACCTGCACGGCGCAGAGCTCGAGCGCGGCCTCGGCTGCCTCGGCGTACCGGGCCGCGGCGAGGGCGCCCAGGGCGACGGCGGCCTCGGTGACCCCGTCGGCGGCGGCGGTGACCCACGCGTCGGCCGCGAGGGCGTACCCGCCCACGCCGGGGACGCCCGCGAGCAGGCGGAAGAGCGGGGTGAAGTAGCCCATGCGGGCCGGGACCATCGCGGCCGCGTCGCTCAGGGGCCCGAGGCCGAGCGAGAGGGCCAAGGCCACGCAGCGCTCGTGGAGCGGGGCGAAGAGGCGCGCGGCCAGGGCCGACAGCTGGGGCACGAGGGCCAGCGAGAAGCCGAGGGCGAGGGGCAGGGCCACGAGGGCGGCCGCGGCGGCGTGCCGGGCCGCGGACTCGGGCCACGCCGCCGAGGTGGACGATGCGTCGGCGGCGGGGCAGGCCGCCGGGGTGGCCGCGGCCACGGGCGAGATCAGGCCGAGGGGGGAGGGCCCTGCCGTGGGCGTGAGGCCCTCGAGCGGCCCGGAGACCACGCTCGGGCTCGGCGTCCCGGGCGCGCCCTTGGCGGGCGTCTCCCGATCCAGGTACTCGTTGAAGGCGCGGATCTCAGCCTCGCGGGCGCGGACCTCGAAGGGCGTGGCGGGGGCGCCGGCGTCCGAGGGGGCGCGGGAGGCGGTCCGGGAGCGCAGGGCGGCCTTGACCTCGGACCAGGGGACGGGCGGAGTCTTGCTGGAGGCGCCGATGAAGGCGGGGGTGTTGGCCGGCGCCGAGGGCATCGGGGACGCCGGGGCGGCCGGCCCGCCCTGCCCAGGGGCCTGGAGGGGCGCCGGGGCGGCCGCGGCCACCTGCGGCGTGGACTGCGCCGACTGGAGGTCGGGGGAGCCCGGGTTGAAGACGGGGTTGTTCTGCATCACGGGCGAGAGGGGCGACCCGGAGCTCGCCGTCTGCGCTGCGCTGCTGGCCGGCGTCGTGTCCCCGAGCGTCTCGAAGCCATTGAACGAGAGGTGGCGGCGAGAGGGGCGGGTGGAGGCGGCCGAGTGGATGCCTTCGCTGGCATCCTCGACGGACGAGTCCAGGTAGGCGGACGAGACAGCCGACTCGCCAGCCGACTCGGCGGCGGCGGCCACCATTCCACCGAGGGCAGAGTCCACCGCCGAGAGGGGGGTGGCCTCCTCCTCGGCCGTCTCCGCCGCCGACGCGGGGGTGGCGGAGACGGACGCCTCGGTAGACGCGGGGGACGCGGACGCCTCGTCTGAGGGCTCGTCGCACGAGGACGGGCTCTTCTCCGCGATTTCCTGCGAGGGGGAGGGGCCAGGAGGGGTCCACGGGGGAGGAGTGACAACGGCCCTCGCGCTAGACGGGGGCGCTACCGTCGAGGGCTCCCGCACCACTGGGCCGGGTGAGGGTGGCATAGAGACCCCTCTCCAGCATACCGCCGCCCGGATCCCCCCAATCTCACCTTGACGGAGGGGGAGATCGGGGCAAGGGAGCCCGCCAAGTTGGCGAAGGCACCGGCAGGGGTGCGGACCTTGGGGCGCTCGCCGAAGGGGTTGGTCACGGGGTCGTAAGTCTGCGTACACGATTGATAGGGTGCCGGGTTGAGGGTGCGGCCCTCCTCCATGACGGAGGCGGGAGCGCCTCTTTTGTCGCGTGGGCGATTCATACTTCCCCAGGGGATTTCCCCCACGTTGGTGTGTTTCGAGGGCCATTCTCTATGTTAAACGTTTTAATTTAGAAAATTATGAGTTTAGTGTCTCGATTGGATATGTTAACGCAGTAATAGCTCCCCTTGAGGGGCACTAATGGCGGTTGTTGCCTGGGGGTGCCCCGGGAAAAAACTCAGGATATCGGGCACGGACCTCGGGGGTGAAGGGCTTGTTGGCGGAAACGGGGGTCGCGTTCTCGTCCCCGAACGCGGCCACGGCGCGAACGGGGCTCTTCGCGACGGGGGAAGGAACAGGCGAGGAGGCCATGTTCACCACCTCCATCAGGGGGGAGGGGGCCATGGTGTATCGATGGGAAGCTCTACTCCGGATTTCCCGGGTTTGAGCCAACGGTATGACGAGAATTTGTGCAGGGACCCCATCATCGCCGGCCACTTGACCCTCCAAGGGCGCCGGGGGATCCCCGAGTTCTCCAAACACAAGCAGGGTTAACCCCCATTTCCCCCCCCTGTCCCCCCCCGGGCTCTCGAGCCCTCCCCTTGTGCCGGTGGATCAGACGGAAGCGTTCAAACCCAAATCTGGATTACGGGCTTGGCGAGCTCGCGCGCCTGGCGAGCTCGGTCCCCGCGGGCCATTCAAAGAGCGACAACTTGGCTCCCTGCGCGCCTCGGTCTCCCCCCGTCCCCGCACAAAGCGCGCTGCTGGCGACATACCGGGGACAGAATACCGAATTCTCGATGGAAGAGGTCCCCCCTCCGCTCCCCGAGTTCGGGAGCTCGGCGGGGCTGGTCATCGGCCTGGGGCCATGCGTCACCCCCCCCCCTCCGGAGGGGAAGGTGCGACCCTCTATCCCGTTTCCTGACGCTCGCGCACATGCGCGGCGGGGTCACGCCAACAGCTTCCCGGAATTGACCGGAAACCGCCCGCACGGACCCCCCCCAGCTCCCGCATCGAGCCCCTCCCCCGGAGCGTCCTCCCCCCCGCAGACGGCCAAGGGCCTGCACAGCGTCACGGTCGAGACCCGGGCCCCCGCTGAGCAGGAGCGCGTGACCTCCCACTCGGAAGCGGAGACCCAGACGGGGGTGGTCAAGACGAGGACAGGTGCGCGGGCCGCGCCACGCCCTCCAGCGCCCGTGCCCCTGCCCCGGACGCTCCCGGACGCTCCCGGGGCCTCCTCGCGCGCCCCCTCCCCCGTGAATCGCCACCCCTCCCCTCCTTCCGGGCCGCAGTGGGCCTCCGGACGGTGAAGCGGGGGGAGGTCTCCACCCAGGTCACCGCCTACGACCTCCGCCACGAGGCGAAGGAGTTCCTGGACCCCGCCACGGTGCCTGGGCTGGGCACCTTCCTGCGGGGCGGCGCCCCGCGGCTGGCGCTCCACTGCCTGCGGGAGAACGAGAGGTCGACGGCGTTCGACACGGACTCGCTTCTGGCGGGGGCCGGGCAGCAGGACGCGTCCCAGGTCGCGGAGCTGCGGCTGGCGGACGGGCGGGACGGCGACCTCGCCGTCACGGCGGCCGTGTGGAACTGCACGGGCAACCTGGTGGGCGCGACGTTCGCGCACCCGGACGCGTCCGAGGGGTGGGCTTCGCGGGGGCTGCTCGCGGCGTGGAACATGCAGCTCGAGTCGAGGGAGCCCGAGGTCGTCGTCGAGGTCGACGCCGGACTCACCTGCCTGTGCTTCCACCCCACCCGCAAGCAGGTCGTCGCCGCCGGCACCGTCACGGGGGAGGTGCTCGTCCTCGACCTCGCCGAGGCGGACCCGGGCAAGCGGGTCGTGGCGCGCACGACGCTGCAGTCCGAGGCCCACACCGAGGCGGTGACGGGCGTGTCGTGGAAGTACTCGCTCGTGGAGCAGATGCGCTCGGGCAAGGGGAGCGCGCACCAGGTCGTCTCGGCGTCCACCGACGGCCAGGTCCTCTCGTGGCACCCGGAGAACCTGGGCGCGCCGGCGGACCGGCTCGTGGTCGTGCAGGGCGGCGCCGAGGTCGGGATCGCGTGCGCCCACGTCGGCAGGAGCGACGCCGGCGGCTCCGCCGACGTGGCCGTCGGCTCCGAGGCCGGCCGCGTCCTGGTGGTGGAGCTGCGGGACCGGGAGGCAGGGCAGGCGGCGGACGCGGGGCGGCGGGAGACGAGGGCGCCCAAGACGGCGCACGGGGGGCACGCAGGGCCGGCGACGGCCGTGGAGTGGTCCCCCTTCTCGGAGCGGATCCTCCTCAGCTCCGGGTCGGACGGGAACGTGCAGGTGCTCAACACGGTCCGGGCGCAGCCAGTGGTGGCCTTCTCGCCGTGCGCGGGCGGGGTGACGTGCGCGGGGTGGAGCCCGTTCCGGGAGAGCGTCGTGGCGGTGGGGACGGGGGACGGCGCCACCCTGCTGTTCGACCTCTCCCGCGGCGTGCGGCGCCCCGCCGCAGAGGTCCGGCCCGGGGCGGCCGCCGAGGAGGAGGGCCGGGCCGGGCCGGTGCGCGCCGTGGCCTTCAACCGGATGCGCCGGGAGCTGATCGCGACGGCGCAGGGGCGGAGCGTGCACGTGTGGGCGCTCCCGCTCTCGCTGACGAGGAGGGTCGGGAGCGACGCGCGCATGATCAGCGCCGTCGAGAGGGGGGACCCCCCGGGCGGGATGTTCCGCCCCTCCTGAGACACGGACTGGCAGGCCGGGGATCCCGCCGAGCGGGAATTGAAGCGGTCCCGAGCCCCTCCTGCCCCCGCGGGGCCGCGTGGCACGCCCCACTCTTCCCGCGTCGCGCGCCTAGCCCCCGGTCTTCGCCCCATGCGGCACTGACCCCGTCCCGAGATGGGGTGTGGGGCGAGCAAACCCAGCAATGCCATCGACCCGGAGGCATGGGAGCCCGGGGTGGACCTCCATGCCTCTGTGGAGGGAATGATGACGGGTGACGTGGTCTCCCTGATCCGTGAGGCGGTGGTAAGACTGACAAACGCCCCGTCTCATGCGCTTACCGGGACGCCAGCCGCCCTCGATTCCCCAGAACCTGATGGGATGTGACCTCGCATGCAGGGCCGTCTGGGAGATAACATAGTCGCCCATGTCATCAAGGAGGAGCTCAGGGGGTTCGACTTTGATAGATGGGCCCGCAAAGGTGAGAAGACTCCCCGGAGAGACGCGCGGGCGCAAGGGACGCGGGGCGTGAGGACGACCACCACCTCATGCCTCTCGAGACCCCCCGCAGGCGTTCTGAGGGCCAGGCTTCTGGAGGCGGCCGCTGACGACGGCCCGACCACGGGGTCCATCCTGGCCGGCGCGGTGTTCCGAGCGTTCGTGGGCCACGGGCGGCCTGAGGGGTACGCCCCCCCCGTGCACAGCCCCAAGAGCCACCCCGTCCGGATCCTAGTCCAGGAGGGCGACCGGAGCGAGGACCCGCCCGAGGGCGCCTGGCCTGGCGCGGGGCGGGAGCCTGGCGGCGACGCAGACGGGGCCGGCGCCCCCGCCCTGGAGGACGGGAAGCTGGAGGACGCCGCGAACGCCGTCCTCGGGGCGCAGGGCGTCGCGGAGGAGGCGCTGGAGCACGTGGGCGCTGTCGTCGAGGTGGCGGCAGCGGCCGACGCCTTGCTGGGCGGGAAGGGGGCCGCGGCACTGACCAAGTTCCTGGCCGAGGGCAAGGTGGGTCGGGCTGTGGTGGACGTACTGACGCCCCTGGTCAGCATCGCCGAGAAAGTCCCGCTCCTGGGCCCGCTGGCCACCGTTGCCGGGATGCTGCTGTCGGCCGCGGAGAGCGTCAGCGTCGCCAAGGAGAGCGCGCGGGACCTCTCGGCCCTGGTCCGCAAGTGCGTTAAGGTCCTCGAAGAGTCCGCCGCTGTCCTTCCCGACCACGGGGAGGTGCTCTCGGCCCTGCGGGACGCCCTGGCCGAGGGCCTGGAGCTTGTCGAGACCTTCCGCGGGCGTTCGTGGATCTCAAAGATGTACAACGGGGCCAACGACCGGGAGTCGTTCGTGCACCTCTCCGGGCAGCTACTGGAAAACCTGCAGGTGCTGACGGCAGCGAGCGCCGTGCGGGGCGCGCGGGGCGTCGCCAAGGTTCAGGAGGACCTCGCCAAGCTCGGGGAGGACCTCAGGAGGGGGGCGCTGTTCGAGGTGGACAATCAGGCGCGGCTGCGGCGGCACGTGGAGGAGCGGGGGGGCCTGGAGGCGGTGCTCGGGGACGAGGAACTGCGGCGGGAAGTGGAGGGGAAGCTGTCCACCGACACGCAGGTGATCCTGCGCGAGATGCGCAGTGCAGGCCCCCACGCCATCATACGGAACTCGGACGCTCGGCGCCTCTGGTACTCGCGGCTCGGACAGCACCACTGGGTCGAGGCCGGGGTGTTCTTGGACGCCCTAAGCGACTTTCTGGCCATCGAGAAGGGGCTGGAGGACCTGGCTGACCAGATCGAGCGGAGCGAGGGGGCCGCCCGGCGGCTCGTCGAGTCGCTCGACACTGACCGCACCAACACAATCAGCACGCGCGAGATGAAGATGGGTTTCGGGGTCAACCAGTCGTTCGTGGGCAAGATCCGCGAGATCCTGTCGTCCGGCGAGGCCGTGACGTACAACAGCCTCCCGGAGCTCCCCTCCTCCCTGCTCCCCGCCTTCCGCACCGGGCTCGTGTCGGCCGCGGTGGACGCCCTCCTGGGCGCCCCAGGCGCGGCCCACGTCCACGGGCCGCACGGCGCCGGGAAGACCATGCTGGCCCTCGCGGCGGCACACGAGGCAGTGCGGCGGGGGGCCTGCCGGGGCGGGGCCTTCTACGCGTCGCTCGGCGGCGTTGCCAGCGTGGAGGGCGCGCTGGGCAAGGCCGCCAGCGAGATCGGGGCGCACTTGTCCGGGTCGCCCCGGGCGTCGGACGTGGTCCCCGCGATTGTGTCGCGCGTCAGAAGTAGCCAGATCGGCAGCCTGCTCCTCGTGCTCGACTCCTGCGGGGACGTCCTGGCCTCGAGCGACGGCCTGCAGTTCCGCCAGGCCCTCGGGGAGTGCGTGGCCGGGGGGCTGCGGGTGGTGACGGTGGGGGACGACCCGTGGGGGGACGGCGCGCGAGTCGCGGACGTCTGCGTCCCCCGGCTGGATCCGGGGGAGGTGAAGAGGCACCTGAGGACCCTGGCCGGGCCGGGGACAGGGGCGCTGGTGGACGGGATGGTGGACGGGATGGGCGAGGGGCTCACAGCGTCGTCGGTGGGGCACATGGCGAAGCTGCTGTTCGCGGGGCGAGACGGGCGGATGATGGGGTCGGCGTCGATCCCGCGGGGCGCGGAGGGCGAGGGCGCCGGCGGCCGGGGCGCGCCGACTCGACTGGGGCCGGTCGGCGCGGCGGTGGTGGTGGCGAGGGCCGACTCGGCAGGCGCCGACTCCACGGCGTCCTCTGTGGGCCCCGAGGCGGCGGCGCTGTCGATGCTCCCCGAGGGCGCGCAGCGGGCGCTGGGCTGGCTGGCGACCTTCCCCGCGGGCTTCACCGAGGCGGAGATCGGCAAGTGCACGGCGGAGGCCGGCGCAGCCCTCCTCCCCCACCCGGCCGTCGAGGGGGCGCTTGAGGTGGGCGTCCTGCGCCAGGACGGGCACTCGGGGCGCTTTGAGGTCCCCCAGAACGTCGCCTGGGCGCTTTGGGCGACGATGGGGGAAGAGGAACAGGGAAGAGCGCGGGTTTTCTTCCTCTCATGCATGGCGGACATCATCAGAGCGGTCACGGACGTCTACGACGCGAGCGTCGAGACGGCCCGGGACCTGCTAGACTCGGAGATCGGCAACCTGGAGTTCTCCTTGTCGCTCCTGTACTGGATCGCCTCGAGCAGCGTGGGCCCGGGCCCCGGGGACGGCGAGAGGGCGGCCTCGGCGTCGCTGGACCGGGGCCGGGATCCCGAATCGATCGAGGGGTGGCTCCATGGCACCGTGTGGCAGGAACAGGTCGCTCCCGGCGCGATCGGGAGCGCGGCGCTGAAGGAGTCCGTGCTGAGGCTAGCCGTGGCCTGTGCCGATGCCGACCCGGTGCTCTCGGATCGGATCTCGGTGGAGCGCCGGGGACGCGCCGCTCAGGCCCTGAGGGCGTGGGGAGAGGCCGAGGGGGGCGACGACCTCTCGCTCGGGTCGCTGCTTGCCTGGGCCGCCGGCTCGCTGGCGCAGGGTGGCAGGCACGAGGAGGCCCTCGGGGTCCTGCAGCAGGCGCGGGTGGCCCTCGAGAGTGCGGGGCCGCCCGGCGACCTGGGCGTGTGCCAGATCCTCCGGGCCGCGGCCCGGTGCAACAAGGCCCTGGCCCGGTACCCAGAGGCGTTGGAGGCCTTTGAGGAGACAGTGCGGAGGCTGCGGGGCCTGGGCGTCGACAGCAAGCACGCTAGGGTGGCGCTGGAGGCCATCTGGTCCGCCAGAGGCGACGGCGGCGGTGGGGCCGACCACGGGGCCGAGGCCAGCGGGACCGCCCCCGACGGGGGCGGGGCGCCATCCGGGGGCCGGGCGCCGAATGAGCTGGCCTCGGTGCTGCACGACCTGGGCGTGGCGATGAGCGAGATGCACCGGCCCCTAGAGGCGGAGGCGGTGCTGTCCGAGGCGCTCGAGATGAAGCGGCTGCTTCTGCCAGACCCGATGCACCCGAGCGCGGTCAACACGCACAACCAGCTGGCCGAGATCTGGGTGGCCAGGGGGGAGTACGACCGGGCGCTCGAGTGGTACCGAAAGGCGCTGGAGAGCACGATCGCCTCGATGCAGGAGAGCCACCTGACGGTGGCGCTCTGCCAGAACAACCTCGGTATGGTCCACGGGAAGAAGGGCAACCTGGCCGAGGCGGAGCGGGCGTACGAGGCCGCGCTGGCGATCAAGCGGGAGGTCCTCGGGGACCGACACCCGAGCTGCGCCGTCACCATGGGCAACATCGCGGGGATAATGCGGCTGCGCGGGAACCTGGCGGGGGCCAGGCGCCAGTATGAGGAGGCGCTCGCGATAAAGGAGGCGGCCCACGGCCCCGGGCACCCGGGCACGGTGACGACGCTCAGCAACCTGGCGCTTGTGACGCGCAAGATGGGTGAGCACGGGGAGGCCCTCCGGCTCTTCCGACAGGTCCTCGACGTCAGGGTCGGCAAGTTCGGCGCCGAGAGCAAGGTCGTGGGGCTTACCCTCGTCAACATCGGCGGCACCCTGAGGGAGATGGGGGGCCCGGAGAACCTGGCCGGCGCGCGGGAGGCGCTCGAGCGGTCCGTGGCCATCCGCGAGAAGGCGTGGGGCACACGGGACCACATCGACGTGGCGTCCTCGCTGGCCTTCCTGGGGAGGTGCCTGACCGACATGGGAGAGCTCGAGGCCGGGGCCGCGGCGACCGGGGAGGCCCTCGACACGCGGCGGCGGCGCCTCCCCGCGGGGCACCCCCTGGTGGCGGCGAGCCTGCACGACGAGGGGGTGTCGCGGTGTGCCCGGTCCGACTTCCCCGGGGCCATGGCGGCGCTCGAGGAGGCCCTGGAGCTCCGCGCGGCGGGGTTGGGGGAGCGCCACGCGGACACCGCCACGACGCGGCTGTGGCTGGCCCTGGCGCGGGTGTGCGGGGGCGGGGACCCCCGGGCCGCCCTGGCAGAGGCCCAGGGGGCGTGCGGGGTGCTGAACCGCACCGTCTGCGAGATGCTCGGCAGGGCCGCGTCGGCGTCGGCGGGGGGCAAGCCGGGGCCGTCCGCGGGGGCTCTCTTCACGGCCGTGAGGTGGGTGGCGGCCGCGGCCGCGGGGTCGGGTGAGGGCGGCAGCGAGGCGTCCAGCGAGGCCGACGACGACGTTGAGGGGGACGGGGTCAGCCCCGTGGCGCAGGGGGAGGCGGGGGTGATCGCGGCGCGGGCCCTGTGGGCGGCAGGGGAGCGGACCGTCGCGGTGGAGGTGCTGGAGGGGACGCTGCGGGCGCTCGGGGACGGCGCGGCCGCGGGCGAGGGGCCCGGGGGCGCCGTGGGCGCTGACGCGGTGCTCTGGCTTGGGTGGATGCGGGCGGCGTCCGGGGGGGAGGCCGAGCGGCGGGAGGGGCTCGCGGCCCTGCGCAGGGCGGTGGCGGCGCACGAGCGGGCCCTCTTCTCCGGCTCGGGGCACCCGCGGGGCGTGGTGGCGAGGGCGGTGCTCGGGTGCGCGCTCGCCGGCGTCGTCTTCGACTGGGCGGGCGGCGGGGAGCGGGCGGGGGGGCGCGGCGGGGCCGGCGCCGAGGAGGGCGCGGAGGAGGGCCGGGCGCTGCTGCGGGCCACGAGGGAGCCGCTCGCAAGGGTGTTCGGGGACGGGGCCGGGCGGGTGGTGCGGATGATTGACTCGGTGCTCGCCCCCCGGACCCCTTGAAGCGGCGACCCTGGCCGTCGCGGGTGGCGGCGCCGCCCCGCCCCTGTCCCGCGGCTCACACCCCTCCCACACCCGGCGCACCGCGCCCCTCCCGACCCCCCCGCGCCCCGCGTCGTCAGTCGCTGAGGAACCTGGCGAAGCCTGACTCCATCTCGGCGAGGCTCTCGGGGCGGACGAGGGGCATGGAGGCTCTGACAAAGGACTTGGCGGCGGCGTGGATCTCACTGGGCTTGGCCCCGCCCCGGACCACGTCCATAAATCGAGTGCCCAGCCCCCCGAACTCCTCAAGGCTCTCGTGCCGCACCAGCAGCATGGCCTTGGCAACGAAGTCCATCCAAGCCTGCTCCATGGGGGGCAGCGCGGGGCGGGCGGCGTGAGAGCTCGACTTGCGCCGGGGCGCCTTGCCCCCGGCCCCGCCGCGCTGCTCCTCGCTGGGGGGGTCCCACGCGGCTCCCCTCTTGCGGCCAACCAACGGCACCCCCGGCGCCGGGGGCGCGGGGGTGGCCCCGCCGTCGCCGCCGTAGCTGCCACCGTCGTCGCCGCTGCCGCCGCCGCCCAGGGCCAGGAGGAGATCGGCGTCGCCCGACTCGGAATTGCGCGCGCCCGCCCGCCCCTCCCGGGCGGCCGCGTGGGCCCTCGCCCGCAGGCGCTCCGCGACGTCCTGGACCGCGTCCCACATGGCAGACACGAACCCGCCCTGGGAGTCGAAGTCGCCCCGGCGGAGGGGCCGGTCTCGCTCCATTTCCTGGCGGAGGGCGGCGAGGAACTGGGCCTTGAACTCGTGGAGCTCGGCGTCGGTGGGGGGCACGGGGCCGATGGGGCATCGGTACTTGGGGAGCTTCATGAAGACGCACTCGAGCTCCCCGGAGCCCCCCCGGCAGACGCCCGTCCAGTCGATGGCCTGCCCGGCGGACGAGACGACCGCCTCGCGGCGGTCCTTGGGGACCGAGACCATCTCGATGCCCGAGTAGCGGCGCCGGAAGGACAGCGCCGTCTCCCACGTCCGCGCCCACATGGCGGCCACGAACTCGTCCTGCGTCGCGTACTGGTCCTTGGTCACCTCGCACAGCCTGGGCCGCAGGGTGTTGAGAAAGTCGACCTTCATCTGCTCGACGGCCGCCTCGTCCCCGTTCGCCGGCGCGACGCCGATCGAGGCGCGCAGCTTATTGAGCCGCATGAAGTCCACCATCAGCCGGTTGCCGTTCCGCGCCACTGACGTCCATAAGAAGGCCTCCTCCGGGCTCCGCACCTCCTGGATCCTCCTGGCCGGGGGCAGGCCGACCACGGGGGCCCCTCCCATGAGGAACTCGGCCCTCTCCCCCCTGCGGCGAGGGGGTCGCGGACGTGATGACGCGATGTTCCGGCTTATACTCTCGCGTTAGCCGCTATAGGGGGCGGAAACGCGCGCGAGATCCCCGGAACGGCCGCACAGCGCCGTGTGGCCGAGATTTCTGGGAGGCATCCCAGCGACCGCCGTGCGGGGAAGCGAGTGATCTCGATCCCCGTTTCAGGTCACCGATTGCGTAAATGCGGCGTAATCGACCGACTACCCACCCGATACGCCCCAGTATTCTATTAAACGGCCAGCTGGACGCGAGAAGAGAAGCCCGAACAACTATCTCTCCTTCAGGCCGGCTCCTGAGCTCTCCGGGGATCGCCGCGGGAATGACGGCTCGGAATGGGCTTCTTCGGGGCGTAAACGACGCAATAGTTGGGGATTTTTACGCCCCCCCCCCACCCCGCCCATACAAGAGGGGCCGTGCTCTGCGTGTCCGTGTTGTGCTCTGGGGGGGTTTGACTGCCCCTCTCTGACGTCACAACTCCTTCAGCCCCGTCGAATCGACGACGCGGTTGTTCCGGTGCCTCCCGTTCCCGCTCCGGCTCCTCGCAAGGTCCGTGAAGGACCCTCGGGAGGCGCGCGGGTCCTCGAGGTCCGCGTCCTCGCGGGCGTCCGACGCAAGCCCCCCGGCTGCCATCATCCCCACCGTCTCCTCCACGCTGGCAAACACGTACGGCATGCGCTCCTCCCCCTCGATCCCCTTGGGCCGCAGGTTCGCGTTCCGCCTGTTCTTCCCCATCATGGTGCTGATCCACCGATACTTGCCCCGGATTGACTCCTCCCGCAGGCTCGACTCCGACTGGGGCTGGGTCCGTCCCCGGAAGCAGTAGATCCCCCCGGAAACCAGGGCGACCGCCCCCACCAGCCCGACCGTGAGCCCGATCACGCGGCCCTCGCTCCACATCCCCGGGTCCTCCTCGGACAGCCTCCCCCCGGCCTCCCCCTCTTCCAGGGCGCCCTCCGGCTTCCACCCGGGGGGCAGCGTCGGTGCGGGGGTGACCTGCAGCCGTGTCCGTAGCACGCCCCACTCGCTCTCCAGCTGCGCCACCGCCGCCGCCATGCCCCCGTCCGAGTCCAGAAGGTCCACCGCCTCCTGCCGGAACGCCTCCTGCCCGGACCCCGCCCAGGCCCGCCCCGCCGCGCCCGCGAGCTTCCCCGCCAACAGAGCGAGCCCCCGCGCCGCCGCCGCCGCCACCGCCGCCCGCCCCTCCCCCTCCCCGCGCGTCCCCAGCTCCCGCGCCGCCAGCGCGGCGCTCCTGGCGACGTCCCCCGTCAGCGCGGCGTCCACCTCGAAGTTCGTCGCCCCCAGCTCCCGCACCGCGGCTGCCCACACCGCCGCCAGCGCCTCGGCGCTGTCCAGCCCTGCCCCCCTGCACTCGTTGTCATGGAGGGTGTCGGCCAGGGCGGCGACCAGGGCGTCGGTGGTCCTCCGGGCGGGGCGGGTCCCGGGCCTCCGCGGGCCAGCCCGTCGCGTCGCCTCGAGGTGTGCCGCCCCGACCGCCACCGCCCCCATGACCTGCAGCTCGGCCAGCTGCTGCCCCCTGGCCTCGGCGTCCCGGCCGTCGCGCCAGAGTGCCGCGTAGCCCAGGGTCCAGCCGTCCGTGAGCCCGAACGCGGAGCCGACGCAGGCCGCGGCGTCCCCGGCCCTGCGTCCGTGCCGGGTCATCAGGTGACTCATCACGGTCGTCAGCGGGGACACGGACGGGACGTCGTGCGCGGAGACGAGCGTCATGAAGAGGGCTGCCCCCGACCCGTCCATCGTGCACCCGGCCAGGGACCCCCCGTGCTGCTCGAGCCACCGCAGGGACGAGAGGTCCGTCATGTCCTCGGGGGTGTACCCCTCCGGCGCCTCGGCCCGCTCCCAGACCCCGACGCCCTTGACCGCCTCGCCGTCCACGTCCGGGGACAGCGGGATCACCACCCACCCCGGGACGTCCAACCGCAGGGGGCTCACCCGCCCCTTTGTGAAGGCGTCGTTCCCCATCGTCAGCCTCGACTCCATGCCCCCGCTCCTCGGGTCCCGCGCCTCGCCGAGCCTGGCGGCCCGCCCGGCCCGGTCCTCCAGGTCCCCCCCGAATAGCCCCAGGTCACGGGTCCGGTACGGCACCACTCCCACGTTGCATTGCTTCAGGTGTGTGGCTCCCAGACCCCACGTCTCGGGGATTTCGTGCTGGACCCAGTAGTGCGCCACCTGCTCGGCGCCGTCCGCGAACGTATCGGCCGAGGCCCCAACCCGCGTCCGGAGCGTCGCCGCGCCGTAGTGGGCCAGCTCGACGGGGCCAGTGTAGGCGCGCCACGGCCCCCCGGGGCCCACGGCCCACCACAGCTGCTCCGTGGGAGTGTTGCCGGTCATCACCAGCGTGACCTCCCGCTCCTCCCACGTCAGCTTCTTCGGACTATACTCCGTGGCCCCGCCCTGGGGGTCCATCGCGACTTGCGGGGCGGCGGAAGCGCGGCGGGCGAACGCCAAGACCCAGGCCGCGGTGGCAAGGAAGGCAAGCGCTCTCATGGCATCGGGTCCTGTCCTCTGGCGCTTCGCCTAGGGATCACTCGGGCCCGTCCTGCCCCACGCGCACTCCCCGCCACAGGCTGACCCGCGGCCTCGGGAGGCAAGTCCGGTACGGTGGCAAGGCCCGCAGAGACTGGGTGCCAACGTGTCCACCTTTTGGGGGGGCGTTGGGGAGGGGTGGCGTCCTGCTCTTGGGGAGAAGGCGAGCAGCTCTCGCACGTGTAGGTCAAGCGAGACTGCTCCGAATCGCCGGACGCACACGGTTGTCAGGAGAGCCCTTAGATTAGGGCCCTCCTCTTCGCCACCCCTGCGTCTGCCATGGAGACCCGGCGCTCGGACACATCGACCATCGAGCATCCGCCCACGCCCGCCCCGCACCCCGCGTGTCTCCGCTCAATACCGACGGGTGCGGTCGCCCGGCGGCTAACAAGTGCCGTTACTCGAGATCACTCGGGCCTCTCTTCTTCTTCGAAGTGGACCCCTTCTGTGAAGCGAGACGCGCGAAGTCGCCCTAGGGCGTTACTCGACACCCGTCTCTGCAGCGAGAGATATCTGACGGCGCCTGTTTCTGGGAGAAACAGGCTAGCACGCGCACTCCTTGCCTCCCACCCGGCGAAAAGCCAGGAAGAGCGAAGCGGGGGAGACGATGGCGAAGGCGGCCGACGGAGACCTGGCGTCGCTCCTCGATAAGGTAATTTTCACTTTTCACACTGTTACAGTGATCGGGACGGAACGAACGACGCCACGTGGTCCCTCCGATTGCAATGCGGGTCCGCATGCTCTGGACACAGGTCGTGCATGTGAAGCCCGATGTTACTCTCTCGGGAGCCTCATAGGATCCATCCCTGGCCACACTAACCAATCATAGTTTCACACATCGTGCGAAATCGCCAGCATCGCCGCTGGATCCTCCCACGCGGAGGCATTGAGGGGAGCATGTCCTCCCTCATGCCCCGGAACCGCGAACGGTGCCCGGCGCTCATTCTGTGACTTGAGTGGCGAAAATACGCCGCTCTTGCGTGTAATGTGGGAAACGTCACACCAAAACGAGGAGGATACCCTTTCATACCGCACCGGTCGTGTGTCCCCGGGGCCAACGTGCGTGTGGGCTGGGCCGGGCGGCAGGGCCTCCTCCCCACCCCCACTAACCGCGGTGCCCTGCCCCTGCCCCTACCCCGCAGCTCAAGGCGGACAACTCGACCGAGCGCCTGGCCCAGGTGCACCGCGAGATGGAGTCCCGGGTGCTTAAGCTGACGGACCAGCTCAACGCGCTCATGGACCAGCGCAAGGACAAGACACTGAAGGCCAACAAGCTCAACAAGAACCTCGCCGTGGCCACGATGGAGGCGCAGGACAGCGCAGCGACGGGGCTGGGCATGTCACAGGTGTCACTGGGGAGCTTCGCGGCGGAGGACTCGTATCTGGGCCCGGAGCAGACGTTGGGCGGACAGTCGAGCTACCAGACGCTCGGCGGGGGCGGCCTGACATCCTCGCAGATGACCATGGGCGGGTTCGAGGCGCAGAAGGCGCGGATCCAGAGCACGATCGAGCTCCAGCTTGACAAGGCGCTCGAGGAAGAGCGCGTCGGGATGACGTACAAGCAGGTCCTGCGGCGCATGAAGGAGGAGCTCACGGTCCTCAAGAAGTCGGCCGAGGACATGCGGGGGGCGGTGGACGAGTTCAACAACGCCATGCAGAGCGAGAAGATGCGCCTCCGGGGCGCCATGCAGTCCCGCCGCGAGGCCCTCGGCCTGTGGCAGCAGGTCCAGGACATCCGCGAGGAGTCCAAGAGCCTCTGGATGGACAAGATCAGGGCCAGGGAGCGGGTCGTCGATACCTCGGGGAAGGAGAAGGAGAAGCTCGAGACGGAGGCGTACGAGCGGGACCTGGCGAAGAAGCGCAGCGCCTTCGCGAGGCGCAAGAGCTACGAGATGTCGGCCGTCATGCGGTTCAGCGAGGGCAAGGTCCCCTTCACCTCTGGCCCCAACGCCAAGCAGGGCGCGGGCATGACGGAGGAGCAGGCGGCAGTCCGCGACCTGCGCAACCAGCACGCGGAGGACGAGATGCTGGGCCGCAAGTCCAGGGGCGAACTGAGCAACCAGCAGGCGTCCGAGGTCGCGCAGAGGCAGTTCGAGGCCATGCAAGACATGGAGCACCTCCAGGCCTTCATGCGGGAGGTCCAGGTGGCCGACGTCGACGAGCTCATCGCCAAGCTCGACGGGCTGCAGCACAAGCAGGAGGGGGCGGCAGCGTCGCGGGACCGGCTGGAGGACCAGGTGTTCCGGATGCAGGAGGAGCTCAAGGCGCTGTGGCGGGAGCGGGACGCGGAGAAGCTCCGCGTGCACGGCCTGGGGACAGGGGCCAAGGAGGGGCAGGAGGAGGTCAACTCGAGCTTGGAGCAGGCGCAGGGGCGGGTGCAGCGGGAGCGGCTGGCGCTGGTGCGGTCCGAGCAGTCGCTGAGCCGGGTGCTGATGGGCGTGCGGCTTCTCACGCGGAGGATCGAGGGGATCCTGATGCCTGGGGCCCCCCCCGCCAAGCTGGACCCGGCCCTCGTGTCGCTCAGCCAGCGGAGGCTCGCTGTGCCCCCCCCCGAGCTCGAGGAGGAGGACAGCGAGGACCACTCGGACGAGGTCGTCGCCGCCGTCAAGGAGTCGTGGGACACGCTCCTCGGCCGGGTCGACATGGTCCTGGCCAGGGAGAAGGACTGGGCCCCGGCACCCGGGGGGGAGGCCCCTGCGGCAGGCGGGGGCGAGGCCGAGCTTGCGGCGGAGGGGGCGGCGGAGGAGGCGGCGGGGGAGGGTGCCGGAGCGGGCGCGGGGCCCCAGGCGAAGGCGGGGGCCGACGAGGGCAAGGACGCCCCCGGGGACGCGCCCGCAGAGTCCGCGGGGGAGGAGGGCGCCGCCGAGGCCGCGCGGTCCCGGTCGCGCCTGCCGAGCGCGCACTCGGTCAAGTCGGTGCGGTCGGCCCGCGGCACCGGGCGGCGCGCGTCCGTGTCGATCGTGGCGGGGGCCCGCGCGATGGCGCACGACAAGGCGAAGGGCGGCAAGCCCGCCAAGTCCAAGTCGAAGCTCGGTCGCTCTGGCCGCCCGGCCCCGGACGGCAACATGCGCGTCCGCTTGTCGTCCGGCGAGTTCTCCGATGACTCGGAAGACGATGACTTCGGGGCTACCCTGCGAGGGCACCCGCACCACGCGACCCGCAAGCACGGGAAGCACGCGGACGCGGTGGTCGACCGAAGGTTCCTCAAGGAGCGCGCCCGCATAGAGATGGTCAAGGCGGCCAGGGCGGGCGGGCGGAAGGCCGGGGAGGACGGGGAGGAGGGCGGGCTCCGCAGGAGCAAGAGCCGAGTGCGCTAAAACCGGCCGTTCAACCGTTGGCGCCGAGGTGGGGGTGCGCTGGCCTCAGCCCTCAGCCCTCGGCGAGGTCGCCGAAGTCGGTCATGTTGAGCCCGCTGCCGATCCGGGGCAGCGAGTGGGTCGGCATGGCGCCCTGGCCCTTGCCCCCCCCGAGAGTCCCCATGTCCCAGGGCATGTGGAGGTCGAGCTTGGGGCCGGTGCCGTCGACGGCGCTGTCGTGGAGGACGTTGAGCTCCGACATGGAGAAGATTTTGGGCAGCGTCGTGGATCCCGGGACGTCCATGGGCTGGTCCATGTCTCCCATGAGGAAGGGCGACGACGCCACCATTGGGCTCATGCGGCTTATCGCGGGGCTGAAGAGCCCCCCGCCCGTCTTGTTCAGGTCGGACGTCGCCAAGTCGGCCCCGAAGCCAGGCGTCGACGTGCCCGGGTACATCCCCGGGGCCCGCTCCCGGTTTGACCGCCTGCCCACCCCCCCGCCGCTGCTCCTCGCCTGCTGGAGCAGGTCTACCTGAACGTCTGCGGAGAAGGGAACGCCGCGCCGGGTCGTCTGGGGCGCGGCTCGCGGGGACGGACCGGGGTGGATGAATGGGTGCCGTGACGATGCTGGGGGGGGGCACGTGGTGGTCGGCGCGGCAGGTGGGGGGGTCCTGCGCACCGAGGAGGTAGTTGAAGAGGATGATCTGGTCCTTCAGCTTGAGCCGGGAGTAGTAGGCCTTGAAGAACATCGGGTTCTCCTGCTCCAGCTTGCTCCAGACGAGCTGGGTGAACTCGGGGGCGATTTGGGCTTGCGTGTGGAGGGCCTTTTGCACCTCGCGCTGCCCCATGTAGAGTTGCAAGCACCGCTCAATCAGTACCTGGACCAACGCCACGTCCGCGGTGGTGATTTTCTGCGCCCAGCGAGCGGGGGGCGAGCGTTGCCGGGCGAGGTGAGGTGGAGATAAGGAGATGGGGCAAGAGGGTGGGGCCAGGATAAGAGGCGCGGCTGTATCGGAGCAGGGGTGGGTATCAAGGGCTCTAGCCGGCAGCACAAAAAACTTAACGGCGTACTATCTCACCTTACCCCCCCCCGGGATTAACGGGACCCCCGACGCGCCGGGAGCCCCCCCCCCCGCGTTGTTCGCCCCCCCACCGTTTCTCCCGCTCCCACTCGGCCCCGCCATCTGTCCCGACCCGTTCCGGCCCTGTGCCGCGTTCCAGTTGCCTGCGTTGTTGTCCATGGGTGGTCCGCTGACGAGCCGCTCAACAAGCGTGGGCGGGCGTCGCTCGTCGTTCTCCTCGAACAGGGGCAGAGAATGTCAACGCTCCCCCCACACAACCATCGCGATATAATCCACCTAGAGTGCCCGCACCCTAAATCCTTCTCGAAAGGCACCGCGCTCTGATGGGCATGAGGTCGGGGGACTCGGTCACCCGACCGCACTAGGCCACTGACGTTTTGCACCGTTCAGGCGTCAGCTGGAGGACTTTCCGCGCCGTAATGTCTATGTCTCGGTCCGCTCCCGCCAGACCCGCCCTCATCCGGAGAAGATGAGGAACTTCACATGACGAACCCCCCGTGCATCCGCCTCTATACCCTCAGCGCGCGGAGCGTCGTCCGGGCCTTGGGCCGGGCCCACCGCTCCAGCGCTCTCCGGCTCCCGCGCCCCTGGCCCCCCTGCGGCACTCCTGTCGCGCCTGCGGGGCGGGAGACGCGTGTGTTCAGCAGCAGCGACGGGAACATCGGCGTGCCGATCATCACATCGCCGAAGAACCCGCTCGTGAAGCGGTTTGTGAAACTCCGCTCGAGCGCCGCCCAGCGCACCCAGGAGGGGTCTGTGGTGGTCACCGGGGAGGTCATGCTGCGGGAGCTCCTTGACAGTCTGGGGCCCGAGCTGCGGATTAAGACCATGCTGTGCTCGGAGGAGTACGCGCCGGAGGTACGCTCCGAGGCCGCTGGCCCGCCGTCCCCCCACCCGCCCCGGGCCGCGTCGGCGGTGTCAGACCCCCTCCCCGCACCCCCCCCGGCGCCGCAGGAGGGGTCGGGGGAGTGGGAGGCGATGGGCAGGGCGGGACAGGTGATTAGATGCAGCCGGGCGGTGCTGGGACGAGCGGCGGGGATCGAGACGGCCGACACCCTGGACGTGATCGCCGAGGTGGGGACGCCGGCACGCGCCTCGCTGGGGCCCGGGTGGGGGGGCACGCGGGTCCTGGCGCTGGACCGGGTGCAGGACCCAGGGAACCTGGGGACGCTCCTCAGGACCGCGGCAGCGTTCGGGTGGGACGCCGTGTACCTCCTCCCCGGGTGCTGCGACCCGTTCAACGACAAGGCACTACGGGCGTCGCGGGGCGCCGCCTTCAAGCTTGCGCTGGCGGGGGGGGACGTGGAGGGGCTGCGGGGGGTGGCGCGGGAGCACCAGCTGGCGATGGTGGCGGCGGCCGTGGCGCCTGGGGGCGGGACGGGGCGCGGCGGCGGGGGGCGGGCCCGGGGGCTGTGCCTGGTGATGGGGAGCGAGGGGCAGGGCCTCAGCGAGGAGGTGGCGGCGGCGTGCCAGCCCGTGGAGATCCCCATGTCCGGGGACATGGAGAGCCTCAACGTCGGGGTCGCGGGGGGGATCCTGATGTTCGCGCTGGGGGCGCCCGGGGCCGTGGACCAGCTCCGGGCGCAGGCCAAGAGCCTCGGCGCCTGGGGCGGGTAGGCCCCCTGGGTAGGCCCCCCGCGCGCTCTTCAACGCCCCCGCGGGGCCGCCCCCTCACTCCTTTGGCGCGCGCGAGGCCTTCTCGTCGATCCCGGACACCCCGAAGCGCCCCCTCAGCTCCCTCAGCACGTCCTCCACGGGCACCCCGTGCACGTTGAGCAGCACCATTGAATGGTAGAGCAGATCGGCCATCTCAGAGGCGGCGCGCTCGGGCCCCTCGCCCTTCTCCCAGGTTTCGCACAGCTCCCCGGCCTCCTCGCGGATCTTCTTGCAGCACAGGGCCGGGTCGTTGATGAGCTTGGCGGTCCAGCTGGGCTTGGTCTCGGCGTCCTCCGCCTGCCGCCGGCGCTCGGCGATGGTCGCCTCGAGCTGGAGGAGCGTGGTGCGGGGCGTGTGGGTGGCGTGCGAATGCTCCCCGGCGGCCACGACGCCCCCGTCGCCCGAGATCCCCGCCTCCTGGAACCAGCACGTGCGCGCGCCCGTGTGGCACGCCGGGCCGACGGGATCGCTGAGCATGACGATCGAGTCCTTGTCGCAGTCGACATGGAGGGACAGCACCTTGATGAAGTTGCCGCTCGTCTCCCCCTTGCACCACCTGCCCTTGCGGGAGCGCGAGTAGAAGGTCGCCAGGCCCGTCTGGAGGGTCTCGGAGACGGCGGCGCGGTCGCAGAAGGCCTGCATCATGACCTCCCCGGTGTCAACGTGCTGCGGGGCAGGGCCGTGCGGGAGGGCGGCGGTGGGCGGGGCTCCCGTCCCCTGTCCGCCCGTTGAGGGCGCGCCCCAGGGTCCCCCCGAGGGCGCCTCGGTCCCCGCGTTCGGTCTATCCCGCCGCTTCGACGAGGGCTGGGTAACGCATCGTCCCATCGGGGGGAGCGGAAGCGAGCTCGCGGGGGGAACGTCGGAGCGGCTCCAAGGGGGTCCCCCAGATGCGCACAGCGCTCCAACGCTGGGCGGCTTGGCGGTCACCTGGACGATGGCGGCGACGAGACCGTCCGAGTTGTACTTGAGGCTGTCTAGCCACGCGGTCATGCCCTCCACGTCGGCCTCGGGCTTCACGTCGACCTTGGAGGCTGAGGCCCGGGTGGCCGTCCGGGGGGCCGCGCGGACCTGGGCGGCGCTGATGCGGGGCTTGAGGGGGATGGTTGCGGCGACCCTAGCCTGGAGAGAGCATCGGGGCATCGCGGCGGCCGCGAATACCGAAGCCGTGGCCATGATTCCCACGACGATGTCCTGGATGAATGGAAACGGGCACCGGCCGAGTGGAGGGGGAGGTACAAGAGGGATCGGTATAGCTGGGCAGGTCACTTGTCTTCGTGACGACGCGCACGCGTCGTCACATTTAGCCCCTGAGGGTTCCGGCGGGGCCGGGTGAGGGCACCCCCACGTTTCCGGGCACGCGAGCCGAGCTGGCAGCCAGCTCCCAAGGGTTTCCACGCAGCTCGACCGCGGCCATGTGTACCACCCGGCGGCAGTATCGGGAGTGAAAGGCCCCTGTCTTTCACGGGAGTGAGCGAAAGGTCCGCTCCCCCCCCTCTGCTTCGAGGAAGTCGCGTTCTCCCACTCCTCGGGGTTGAGGCGTTAGACCCGCATGAATTACCTGTCGGGGCTGGGCAGCTCCCTTCCCGGCCTCCCCGGTCTCGGTGGCGCCCGGAATAACGCGTCGGGACTGGAAGCATTGCCCCAGGGTGGCGAGGAGGGGGCGAACTCTGTACCTCAGGAACAGCCCAGGGCGATGGAGCAGAGTACGTGGAACTATGGGGACCAGCACGCGGAGAAGGCGATACGCCTGTTCCAGCAGTTCATGGACATGATGAAGGACCCCCGTGCTCAGCCTCTGGTGGTCAAGACCAAGGTGAAGAGGCGCCGTGCGAGGCGGAATTCCGTCGGCCCCCGTGTCCCCCCGAAGACCGTTCCTCGGGGTCCGATGGGGAGGGTCCCCCCCGGCGACCCGCCCGACAAACGAGCGTGTTCGCCACCCGGACCAGCGGGTGCTCCCGTTTGGAGAACGGTGCCCGACCCATCGACCGGGCTAGCTATGCCCCGCTGGCGCTCCCGCGGGGGCTCGGTGCCTTGCGCCGGTCCGCCAGCGGGGGCGCCCCTCCCCTCGGCCACACCACGACGACCCCCCCAGCGCCCCCGTCTTCGCGCGCAGGAGTTCATCGGGCGCTTCTCCGAGGGCCGCCCCCCCCCGGGCAGCGCCCGCGTCGAGTGGGACAAGCAGAAAGTCCAGGCGTTCATGGCCTGGGCCGAGGGGTCGATGCGGGGGAACCCCGTGTGGCGCGCGCTCCCCGAGGCAGAGCTGGAGCAGAGCATGGAGGGGATGGAGAAGTACGTGACGACCAAGCTGTACGCCGAGGTGTTCGGGAACGACCCCCTCGACGCGGAGCGCGACGCCTTCGTGTCGGCCAAGATGGGCGCCCTGCGGCCCGTGCTGAGGCCCGAGCACCTCGACATCCCCGCGGCGCTGCACGACGAGCACCAGCTGGGCCTCGCGCAGAAGGAGCTGCTCAAGGTGGACCAGTACAAGGCCCCGCGGGACAAACTCGTGTGCATCCTGAACGCCTGCAAGATCGCCAGCGACGTCTGTGCCAAGGCTGACTCCCACGGCGCCGACTACGTCGTGCCCCTGCTGTCCTACCTGTGCCTCAAGGCCGCGCCGCCGCACCTCTTCGCCAATCTCAGCTATATCCAGTCGTTCCGCGCCGAGAAGCACCTCGCCTTCGGGGAGGCCTCCTACTACTTCTCCACGTACTGCGCTGTGGCCTCTTTTGTCGAGACGCTCAACGCCGAGCAGTTGTCCATGCCGCCAGGGGAGTTCGTGCGGGCCATGGCCGACGCGGGGCTCGGGTTCGCGGGGGAGGGCTCGAGGGGGGCGGCGGGCGCCCCGCCGGCCGGCGACCTGCTGGACCTGGGCACCCCGGGGGGGGGGGACGCGCTTGGGGGGGGCGTCGGGGACGCGCTGCCGACGGGGGGGGAGGGGGCGGCGGGAGGGGGCACCGCGCCGCCACCGCCACCGCCACCCCCCCCGCCGCCGCCGCCGCCTCCGCGCGAGGCCGCGCCCCCCCCGCCACCGCCGCTGGGGGCGCCGCCGTCAGGGGACGGCGGGGGGGCAGGCCCGGGCCCGGGGACGCTGACGCTCACCCCCGAGGTGCTCGAGGCGCTGCGGCCGGCGTCCCTGGCCGAGCTGGAAAACGAGGGGGCGCCACTGGTGCTGGCCTCGGAGCAGGAGGGGCAGCTGCGGAGCTACAAGTTCCTCTACGGGTGCGCCGACGACCTGGCGCTCCGGGACGTTGCACAGCTCCTGGCGCTGTACAAGGGGCTGGTGATCAAGCACGAGGCCCTGTGCCGGGCGGTGGAGCACCGGCGGAGCCACTGGCGGCCTCCGGGGGCGGGGGGGGCGTGACCGCGGCGGTTTTCGTTTCGTTCAACCTCTAAGTTCGTCTGCCACGGCTCGAGGCAGTAGGTGTCGTGAAGTTCTAGGGGTCTGGGGTGGGGGGGGTGGGCGGGGGGGCTGCTCCCGGACGGCCCGGGGTTAGCCCTCGAGGTAGAGGGCGACGCCGGCGAGGACCCACTTGCGGCGGGCCGACTCGTCCGGGACCGGGAGCTGGAGGGACGACACGGCCTGCGCCCGGGTGCCATCAATGTAGATGGGGACCTGGAGCCAGTGCTTGTAGGGCCGTGGGCTGTCCTTTGGCACCCACGCGATGGTGGGGTTCGGGATGGCGGTGGCCGCGGGGGCGTCGTCCGCCACGTCGCTGAGAGAGCCGCCGTCGAACCCCGCCGACGCGATCGCGAGCCCCGACAACTCGAGGGACACCCTGGCGCCGGCGATACCGGACCGCTCCCACGACGACACGAGGTGGAGGTCGTCCATGGGCACCCCCATGGCCACGGCCGTCTCGTGGCGGAGGGCGTTGAGGAAGGCGCCGGGGTCGAGGAGCCCGCGGAGGCTGAGCGGCCCCGCGGTGAAGAGCCCCCCACTCGCTGCGAGGCCGACCAGCCGGGACACGGACGCCGCCTTCTCCGCCGCGGACTCGAGGTACCTGAGCGGGTCGGCGGGCCCCTCCCAGAGGGCGTCCCACGAGAGGGGCACCTCGTCCACCATGAGCTGGGAGCCGACCTTCTGGACGTCGGCGGTCATGAGGACCCCGCGGGACAGCACCGCGTCGAGGGCGCCGAGGGAGGACCCGATCTGTGCAACGAGCGCGGCGGCGTTGCTGTGCGCCAGGGCCAGCATCGACTGCATGGGGGCGGCGCCTTCGGGGGGCGCGTGACGCGCGCGGCCGGCGGCCATCTCCTGCAGGGCCGGGTCGGCGCGCACGAGCTCTCCCCACGCCTTGATGAGGACGGAGAGCTTGTGCCGCCACTCGTCCAGGTTCACGGCTGCTGCCAACTCCTTGGTGACGTCCATGGTCCGCATCTGTTGCAGCACGTGCATCGACCGCTGCTGCTGGGCGGTGCGCTGCACGTTGGCCGGGAGGGAGAAGAGCTCGGGGGGGTCGTTCTCGGGGAGCGAAGCGACGACCTGGGCCATGTCGGACAGCTGCCCAGAGGAGGGCACGCTCAGGCGCTCCGTCCCCGGCAGCGGCCGCGCCTGCGCGCCGTGGCTCCCGACGGTCGAGTCGCAGAAGAGGAGCCCCAGGTACTCGCGGAGGATGCTGAAGTCGGGGTCGTTGTCGATCTTGCCGCCGTAAACGGCCGTCTCGAGGAGACCGATGAGCCCGGGCCACTCCACCTCGCTCGTGGCGCCCACCAGCGAGTCGATGATGTCGGCGCCCGAGCGCAGGTCAGCGCCGGAGAAGTCGTAGAACTTGCACCATCCGATCGGGATGTAGCGCCGGCGCTCCTGGAGGACGGCGTGGAACCAGGCGAGGGCGAAGAGCAGGCGCCCCTTGAGCGTCTCCCCCTGCGTCACCACCGCGCCGCCCTGCTGCCACCCGCCCACGGTGCGCAGCAGGTTGTTGCGGATGCCCGGAGGCGCCTCGAAGGTGAGCTTGAGCGAGTGCTCGAGGAGGGAGCTGGGGAACCCGTCGTGGGGCTCAGAGGTGAGGAAGAGGCGGAAGCTCTCGTGCGGCGTCAGGGAGAAGATCTCCTTCTCCAGCTCCGGCAGCCATGAGACGACCAGGTGCAGGTTCTTCAGGCAGAGCCAGCGCCCGCCCTCAGCGCACTCGCGGAGGAGGCGCAGGGCGATCTCGGCCTGCCCCTGGCCCATGGCCACCTCCACGAAGTTCCCCTGCCCAACGGCCGCCTTGGCGAGGTCCGCGAGGTCCTGCGACGGGTCTGCCCCGGGCGTCGTCAGGAAGAGCACTGGCTCGTCCGCCCGGGTCTCGCCAGAGACGAGGTCCCGGAGGGGCACCGGGGGCGGCTCGGTGGACGGCACGCCCATGGTGCGGCAAGCGAACCGGGACATCATGGGCTGGAGGCGGTCGGGGCGCAGGGCCTGTGTCAGCAGGACCTGGTGGAGTCCTGTCTGGGCCCACGATACCCCGGGGACCTCGGGCCAGTGCTCCTCGGGGGCGGGGGCGGAGCTCCAGGCCGCCCAGACGCCCGCGTCGGCGAGGCGGTAGGTGGCCACGAGGGACGGCAGGTGCGCCACGCAGTACCGGTACCCGCCGCGGGCCTCCTCGCGGACCCACGACGGCACCTCCACCGTGTGCGCCGCCGTCGTGGGGGGTGCCCGCTGCAGCAGGACGTCCCACTCCGAGTCGAGCGCGAAGAGGCGCTGCGAGCCGCCGCGCTTGCTCAGGCTCCTCGACAGCACGGCCCCGGCCCGGGCGTCGGCCTTGCGGCGCGACAGGACCCGCGCCAGGTGCATCGCGAACGTCAGCCGGTCCTGGTTGAAGAGGCCGCGGGAGACGAAGGTGTATGCCTGGCGGACGAGGCGCTCCTGGAGGGAGGCGACGCGGGCCTCGCGGGCCTCGGGGTCCGTCTCGTCTTCGACGAGGACGCGCTGGAAGAGGGCGAGGAAGGCGGGGAGGGAGATCTGGTACACGTGGTTGACAGAGCGGAGGTCGCGGATGGCGAAGAAGACCGAGGACCCGAGCCCCGCCACGGGGGCGTAGCCCGAGCGCTCCTCGGCGAGTCGCTCCTGCGCCAGGCTCGACTCGCGCAGTGAGTCCTCCACGACCTGCGCCTTGTGCTTGGTATCGTTCAGCGTCCGTGTCAGGCTCTCGTTCTCCAGGATGTTCCCCGTCGATGTCGCCAGCGTGTCCAGGAGACTCCGCTCCAGGTCGGACAGCTGCATCTTGAGGTCCTCCTCCTCGCGTAGCAGGTGCTTGAGCTGCTTCTCGAGCTCTGGCTTCTCGTGCGCGATCGTAAGCCCGAGGAGCTGGGCCTCCAGGCCGGCTCGGGTGACGCTGAAGTTGACCTCGCTGACGAGCGCCCGGGCCTGGGGCCCCAGGGCGGGCGTCGGGTTGCGGGTGAACATGAAGAGCTGGAAGGACGGGGCGAAGTCGATGAGCTTGTCGCCGACGAGGACTACGCTCCGAGGGCCCTGTTTGTACCGGTCGCCGCGCAGCAGGGGGACCAGGATGGGCTCCATGTGGTCCATGTCCTTGACGACCAGCGCCTCGCCAAAGCGCACTGCCAGCTCGAGCGAGTTGACGAAGTTCTTGGCGTGCGGCGCCGTGACCTTGACCGCCCCGCCCTTGGCGCGGAGGTGCGCCTCCAGCCACGCGGCGGCGTGCTGGGACGGGTCGATGATGAAGGGGGCCTGCTGCGAGTTGAGGATCGCGATGGCGTTCTCTGTGCTGAGCTGGTCGCCGGGTAGCCCCTCGGCCTTCCACCCGAGCACCTGGCGCTCGGTCGACATGAAGCGCGAGAATGACCAGCCTCCGGGCTCGCCGACCACCTGGGCCCACTGGCTCATGCAGTCGGCGCGGACGTCCTCGGGGCGCCCGGGAAGGAAGACGCAGAAGGCCGCCGCCAGCAGCGCGTTACCCGGTAGCGCGTCCATGTCCTGCTCCATCTGCGCGGCCGTCTGCTCCCAGCGCGACTGCTCCCCGGTCAGGGCGCCCAGGAGGCCCTGCGCCCGGGAGAGCGTGTCCTCGGCGCGCTTCAGCCCGATCTTGAGCTGCTCAGCCTGCCCTACCTTTTCCGAGTATGCCACCTGGAGCTCGGAGATGGACCCTTCCAGCGTCGTGATCTCCGCCTGCGCCCGCTCCTTCTCCGCCATGGCCCGGTCGTGCTTCCCCGCCAGCACGCTGAGCTGGTCCGTCAGGGGCGCGACCATCTGCAGCACCTTGGAGTACATGAGGTTGGCGACGGTCCACGCGGCGAGGGGGGCGGCGGCCTGGCTCACGTACCCGATCTTCTTCGGGTCGAAGGACGCGGACCGTTTGGCAGTAAGGGCGCTGACGTCCCGGTGCATTGCGTCCGAGATGGTACTCGCGTCGAAGTTGACCACGCGCTCCTTGAACCCCGTCTGCCCGAGGAAGTTGCGCATGCTGCCCCAGGTGGTGTCGGTCTGGCCCATGAGCTTCATGACGGCCTCGAGGACGTCCCGGATCGGCTCTGGGGGCGCCTTCATCGACTTGATCTCGGCGAGGTGCTCCTTCTTGATGGAGCCCACGGCCTGCCGGGCCTGGTCGATCTTGGGCTGGACCTCGGCGAGCTCGGCCTCGACGCCGCCCTTCTGGCGCTGAATCTCGACCTCGTCGATCGCGAGCTGCTGGCTCAGCTTCTCAACCTCCATCTTACGCCTGTTGGCGTCCTCCATCGTCTCGGTGATCTTGCTCATCGCCCGGGCCGCCTCGTCCTGGGCCGCCGCGAGCTTGACCTTCTGCGCCTCGGCCTCGACCGAGAGCTGGTCGACTGTCTCGGAGGCCTCGGCCAGCTTGCCCATGCCGAGCTTGAGGTGCCCTAGCTGCTCCGTCATCTCGGTGCGCTTTCTCCCCAGCACCGAGACGAACGAGCGCAGCACCGCGTCCACCTTCCGGGGCGCCGCAGGTGGCGCGCTCTCCTCCCCCGAGGCGGCCGCGCTGGCCGAGCAGAGCATGAGGGCCTGGGAGATGATGTGCTCCCTCTCATTGGGCTTCACGGCGTCCTCGAGCAGGTTCTCCGCGACGCTCCGGGACCCCTCCTCCCCCCAGTCGGGCATCCACACCAGTGTGCACCTCCCGAACAGCCCGGGGTTGGCCTCGCAGCGCCGGGCGAAGTCCGGCCCCGTGTGGTCGGCGCAGACGCAGACGCGCAGATTCTGCCTCGCGCGGTGGTAGAACAGCCCCTCGGCGCCCCCGTGCTCACCCCTCGCCGGATCGTCCTCCAGCGGGCCCATCATCCGCTCCCGGTCCTCCTTCGACAGGATGCCCAGCACCTCCCCTGCCATGAGCCACGAGTTGAGCGTCTCCAGGAAGGAAGCCTGCGTGAGCTGGTGGTCGTCGACGAGCAGCAGGGTGGGCTGGTCGCGCGTCCCGGCGCTCTCGAGGGCCGCGACGAGGTCCGCCGCGAAGTGCTTGTCCGAGTACCCCTTGACCATCCTGGGGGAGACGACATGCATGCGGAGCATGTGGGCCGCCAGGAGGGCCGAGGTACGGCGTCCGGCGCCCGACTCGCCGACGAGCAGGACATTGCCACCGCTGCGGACGAGCGCGCGCTCGATGGCCGCCAGGCGCCGGAGGAAGGTCGGGAAGAGGACCAGGGGGGCCTCCATCTCCTCGCGGGCGAACACGCGGAGCTTGTCAGAGACAATCTCCTTGTAGTCAGACAGGGACACGTGCTGGAGCACCGAGTTGCGACCCAGCGCCTCGCCCGCGAGGGTGAAGACAGGGCCCGGCTTGACGTCGGCCCGCATGGCCGAGCGCACCGCGCCGGTAAGGATCGACCCCATCCCGCCCCTGTCAGAGTCGGACACCATGCGGTCGAGGAGGACCCGCTGTCCCTCGTACAGCACCGCGTCGGGGACCAGGGCGGCGTCCTGCATGCCATACTGGAGCAGGCCCGCGGCCCAGGTGGACAGGACGCGGGGGCTGAGGGCGTAGTGCCGGTGGTCGTTGGCGGAGAAGGCGTCGGCAGCGCCGGCGTAGGCTGAGACAACAGCGTCTGCCAGCTGCGACGGCGACACAGAACCGGAGCCGATCTGGCGGATGTGGTCCGCGACGGGCTTCATGAGCTGCCCGAAGATCTCCCGGAGCTCGTCCTCGGGCGGGGTGTCGAGGAAGGACACACGCATGTTGGCCGTCAGGCGCGTGCTCAGCGCCGTCCGCCCGACCGACCCCTGCGGGGTCATAGTGCAGGCGAGCTGCACATTCTCCAGCTGGACGAACTCGAGGCCTTCGTCCTCGTCGTAGAAGCCGTGGTACGTGATGAGCTGCTGGAGGAAGGCAACGAGCTGCACGGTGCCGTACTTGTCCGCCCGCGGGAGGTCGATGTCCTTAATCAGCAGCACGACGCGCGAGGCGCCGATGGGGGAGAGGACCTTGCCCGAGCCGCGGACCTTGGGCTTGCCGCAGAGCTGCTTGAGCTTGGCGATCACGGCGTTGGCGCCGGTGCTCGAGGAGCACGCGAGCGTCGCAATCTTGACCTGGCCAGGGAGCATCGAGCACAGGCTCGTGAGGAGGAGCGACTTGCCGCACCCCTCGGGGCCCACCACGACGACGGGGTCGCCGCGGCCGAGCCAGGGGGCGAGAAGGCCCGCTTGGGTGAGCACGGACTGCGTCGGGACCAGGGAAGACGGGGAATCGCCGAAGTCGTCCTCCGCCTGCATCGCCTCGGCAATCGTCGGCGGCACAGTCGGCTGGGCCACTGACGGCTCCCCGACCTTCTGTGCGGCCGCCTGGAGGAACTTGGCGCGAGCGGCGGGTGTCATGTTGGCGGCGATCCCCGCAGCAAAGTCCCGGGCAAATTCAGCCTTGTTGGCCGGGTCCCTCAGATGCGTCAGGCCGCACCTCAGGCGCCCGATCGTCGTCGTCGTCACGGCTGAATCGTACCTCCCGGCCTCGGCCAGGATCTTCGGCAGGAGCTCCTTGGACCACTGGGACAGGTTGGTGACGTCCATACCGGAGCGTTCGAGGTCCGCAACCCACTTGCGAACATCCTTGGCGATGTCCCGGGCCACCTCGGAGATGAAGATCATCCCACAGCGCGAGACGGTGGCAGGGGACGCAAACTGCAGCGAGTGGCACTCGAAGATGAAGTTGACGTTGTCCGAGCCGAACTGAATGCGCTCGCCGTTGGGGAGGGTGAGAAGGCGGTTGTCGTCGAGGACCGAGTTGAGCGATTCGATCCACTCGGGGTCCACGTCGCCGTCGCAGATGATCCAGGAGCGGGTCCCGGGCTCCTCGGCGACGACGCGGCGCGCAGCCGAGGTGAGGACGCCGTCGGTCCACTCGCGCGTGTCCAGGTCGAGGGACCCGAGGAGCTGCTTGCGGTCGATAGCCTTGGGGTTCATCTTGTGGATGCGCAGCTTCCGGCCCAGCTTGGCGTACGCCCCCTCAAGCACCTGCCACAGGGTCGACTTGCCCGACCCAGACGGGCCCACAATGATGACCCCGATCCGCTGCCGAGTGGCCAGCTCGAGCTGCTCGATCTTCTGGAGCTGGTCGTCGTCGTGAACGAGACCCATATCCTCCATGACCCCCCGGATCGCCCCCTGGATTTCCTTGTCCTCGGCGTCCTCCACCTGGACCCCCTGGAACTGGCACGCGATTAGGGAGCCGAAGCGACCGGCGTCCGGCCCCGTGAGGGTGGGCACCTTGGTGGCGCGGATGGCCTGGATCGCAACGGCCGCCTCGTCGTTCTGCCCGAGCTCGTCGTCGCGCCCGGAGCGGGCGTCGCGGAGGAGCTTCCCGGCGATGCCGAGGATCGTCTTGAGGGAGCGGAGTCCCCAGTCGTAGTGGATCTGGCGGCTGAGCTGCTGCTTGGACACCTCGAAGAGGGTGACGATGCGCCGGGCGAGGAACTTGGCGTGGCGGAAGCCCTCGGCGAGGAGCATGACCTCGGCGATGAGCTCGTTGTCCGGGACCGTCATGGCGACCGAGCGGAAGAGCTGCTTCAGGTTGTCCGGGAGCTGGGAGCGGCCCCCGTATCCCTTGCCGGCCGGGTTGAGCGTCACGAAAATTCCCGCGTTCTTGTCGACGGGCACGTTGCGCGCCATGAAATTCATCTCCCGCTGGCCCTGCTTGAGCGCTGACTGGATGCTCTGGATCTGCTGCGACACCGCCGACAGCACCTCGGGCTCCAGGCGGTTGAACTCGTCGAAGCAACCCCAGGCACCGCACTTGAGTAGGCCCATGAAGATCCGGCCCATCGACTTGAAGTCGAACTCCTCGTCGCAGTTGAATACGAGGACCTGACGGCCCAGGTACTGCCCGAGGGCCTTGACGGACTCGGTCTTGCCCGTGCCGGCGGGGCCGTACGGGTTCCCGCCGTACCCGAGGCGGATGGCCTGGGTCAGGGTCAGGAAGCACTTGTCGGTGAGCGGCGTGTACACCAGCTTCGGGGCGTTGCCTTGGTACTCGAACGTGTAGTCAAGCTTCGAAGACGCCATCTGCACCTCGCACAAGCCCCCGGGCTTGAAGTAGAACCGCAGTTGCTTGTTCCAGTCCCAGTCGTTGGGGGACCCCACCCGCGCCTCTTCCAGGCGGTCCAGGATGTCGAGGTGGTGGATCGTGTCCAGGACGAGCGCCTTGACCTTGAGCTGCATGACAGACTGGCCCTCGTAGTCGGCCTGGGTGTACTGGGCGAGGTTGCCCTGGATCTCCTGTCGAAGCGCCGCGACGCCGTTAGACTGGATGGCCGCCTCGGCCTTGGACGTGAAGCGGATCATCTCGGAGAGGCACAGGACCTGGCTCGGGTTAGCCTCGAAGTCGTCGATCGAGAGCTGCCCGCGGAGCCCGCCGCCGCCCTTCTCCTGCGTGGTGTGCGTGAGGCGTGCCTGGAGCGTCTGGCGCATCCCCTTCTCGAGGTCCCCCAGCCACGCCTCCACCTGGTCGGTGGTGGTGACGGCCTTGGACAAGGCCACCTGCTCCCCGTCGCTGGAGCACATGTGCGAGATCTGCCCGGACTCGAGGACCACGCTGAAGATCCCCGCGAAGAGCTTCTTCAGCCGGGACTGGATCACCTCGGGCTTCTTCGACTGCGACAAGATCGCCAGCAGGTCGTCGTCCCCGATGAAGTAGAAGCGCGGGAAGACGGACCGCCGCTCCTCGAGGAACTCCAGGAGGGCCTTCTGGCAGTGCTCAAGCTGCGTGGCCATGGCCTTGAGAGAGGAACCGAGCCCCGCACGGTCGGCGAACGACTTGACGTTGGGGTCCCGGGTGATCCCGGCCATCAGCGTCTGGAACTCGCGGTCCACCTTGCCGAAACGCCCCTGCTCCGAGGGGAGGGCGCCGCGGGAGAAGATGGGCTCGAGGTACACCCAGCGGCGCTGGATGTCGTTGAGCTCGAGCAGGGACACGGAGAGCTCGCCCAGACGCTTTTCCCACCCCAGCGCCGAGTCGGCGATGCCCGAGTCGGCGAAGAACTGGTTCTGCTTGAGCGAGGAGACGAGGCTCTGGTGGTCGCCGACCTCCGTCATGAGGTCCTTCCACTCCTTGATGAGGCTCACGGCCTTGCCGGATCCGACAGCCTCCTGCTCGGTCAGGGCGAACGCGCGCGAGAAACCCCAGTCGTTGAGCTCCGCGATTGCCTTGCGCAGGGAGGACTCGGCCTGGGCCCGCGCGTCCATGATCCGGATCTCGTCGGCGACCTGGGCCAGGCGGTCGGTCCGCTCGAGGAAGTCTAGGAGGGTGACGCGGGACATGTCCATGCGCGGCGGCATACCCAGGAGTTTGAAGAGCCGGGCCCAGTGCGACTCGTCCCAGCTGAAGCCCTGGATGTACTGCAGGTGCGGCATGATGGCCTCGTAACGCTCCAGGTCGCCCTGGATGGTGCGCTCGACGATGCCGAACTGGCCGACCCTGCCCTGGAGCTCCTTCTTCCACTTGTACAGGAAGTCCTCGAGCTCGTTCCGGGCGCGCTCGCGGACGCCCATCCAGGGGGTCTTGAAGAGGGCGTCGCGATCCGAGCAGAACTGGTCGTAGTTCTGCCACTGGTTGCGCTCCGCCTCCACGTCGTTGGCGAGGTCGTCGATGGACGGTACATCCACGCCCTCGATGTCGCCGGCTGCGCAGTCCTCGTCGAGCTCCTTTGCTTCGGTGCGGAGGGCCTCGGCGCGCTCCGACATCTCGTCGAGGGCCTTGAAGACCTTCTTCGAGTCCACAGTCGCGCCCGCCTTCGGCTTCTCCGCCGCCCAGGCCGCCCGGAGGGCCTGGATCCGGTCGTTGAACTCGCGCTTGCGCGTCTCCAGTTGCCCGACGATCTTCTTCCGCTGGTCCTCGAGGTCGTGCTCGTGCCTTTGACGGTGCGACTCGAAGTCGTCCGCCTGCCCCTCGAGGTCCCCGAGCTCCACCTGCTCCATACGCATCCCGCTCGACTGCGAGATCTCGGCCATGAGGCGATTGCGGGCTTGCACATTGGCGATCATGGCCTTGATCTTGCCGGACGCGTCCTCCAGCTCGGGGCCGAGCTTGCGCCGTGCGCCCAGCTCCGCGATGGAGCTCACGTCCACGCTCAGCAGCTCCTTCCCCCGGGAAAGCATCCCCTCGATCTCCAACAGCTCCTCCCTGGCCCGCCGCGAGAGGGAGGCGATAATGGCCTCCTGTAGCTGCTTGCACTGGCGCTCGACGGCGTCGCGGACGCCCGCGAGGATCACAGTGAAGGGCCCGCGCTCGACCTGCGCGGGGATAAACTTGGCGGCCTCGCGCTGGACCTGGGAGACGAGCTGGAGGTTGGGCTTGATCTGGGCGGCGTCCGCACAGACCTCGTCGACAAAGGCCTCCATGTTCGCGACGGCGCCGACGGCGGTCCAGTCGGCGAGGTTCTTCTGCTGGTTGGAAAGCTCGGTGAAGATCTTCTCCGACTGCTCGTAGGCCGCGGCCACGAGGGCCGCGGACTGCGGGCCGTCGGCGACCGAGGCGAAGAACCCAGTGCCCTCCTTGGCGTAGGCGGACACGCCGCCGGCGGTGCTGGGGAGCGACGCGAAGGCGCTGAGGCCGCGCACGTACTCTTGCCGGATGTGCTCGAGGGGCGGGTCGAAGGCCAGCCGGCGCTGCTGGAACACCAGCCGCACCTCCTGCTTGGGCTGGCTCCGGTGGTAGGTCTCGAGGCCCCGCCGCCAGAGGAGCGCCAGCACCTTCTTGAGCTGCATGTCCCAGTGGAGCCGCCAGTTCTGCTGGCTCTTGGCGTCGAAGTCCGCCTCGAGGTTCCGGAACACCACCATCATCGACTTGACCGCCGAGTCCCACCTGCCCGGGTTGGCCGCCAGGTCGGCGTCCATCAGCCCCCGCACGACGCCCTCGAGGTGGCGGTGGAAGTGGAGGATGCGCTCGTGCCGCGACTTGAACTCGCCCATCTTCTCCGAGAGCTTGCGCAGGTACGAGTCGAGCCCGGCGGTGTTGTCCCAGGACAGCGTGTTCCCCGACGCGTCCGTGGGCTCGAAGATGACCTTCTCGAACCGCTTGGCCTCCTCGACCAGCAGCTTCTTGTGGCAGTCGGCGATCGACGTTGACACCTCGTTGTAGAAGTTTACCACCTGCATCAGCGCCATCCCGCGGCGGGTGACGCCGCGGACGAGGTCCAGGCCCTGGGACACGTCCCTCGGGACGCGCAGCCCCAGGGCGGCGACCTGGCGCGCCTGCTTGAGCAGCCCCAGCATCTCCTGGCTGAAGGCGGTGCGCAGGCGCCCCTCCCCGTCCAGGTCCATGAGCTGCTTGAAGCCGTGCATCTTGAGCTGGGACAGGCGGGCGCGGGTGGACTCGGTCCACGCCGCGAGGGCGCCCTCCTGGGCGCTCCTGGCCTCCTTCGCCGCCGCCGCCGCGCTCCCGGCCAGCCCGGCGCACTCGTCCCCCAGCCCTGACCCGTCCACCCGGAGCGCCGGGGCCAGCCCCGCGGCCACCGCCTGCACCTGCCCCACGCGCGCCGCGGCCTGGGCCGTGACGCAGAGGGCGTCCACGGGGGAGTCCCCCCCCGCTCGCACCCGCCGCTGCCAGTCCGCCTGCACGTTGCCCAGGTACGCGGACAGCCCCCGCAGGATCCCCCCGACCTCGTCCTGCAGCTGGGACACCACGCCCGGCCGCGCCAGGACGTGCCGCAGCCCGGCCAGCTCCCTCACGACCTCCTGGGGCTGCATGCGCCCCCCCGCGCCGCCGCCCGACGACGGGTCGTCCAGCGCGCCCAGCGCCGGCGCGTACAGTTCCGAGAGCAGCGACCGCAGCTGAGAGCGGAGCTGCCCCTCGTAGGGCCCCAGGCGCTGGTCGAAGTCCCGGCGGGCGGCGGCCCAGAGGGGGTCGTGGTCCGGGCCCGCGGGGGGCGACATGCAGGACGCCGCGAGCGGGCGGAAGGCCGCGAGGGCCTCCCCCGGGGGGATGGGCGTCCCCGTCAGCATCGACACCTCCTGCAGCACCTCGCGCACCTGCAGCACCTCGAGCGCCCTCTGCCTCAGCCGGGCGACGAGGGCGAGCTTGGGCGAGTCGGTCAGGCGGGACGGGCTGCCCCAGCCGTCGACGACCGAGGAGAAGTACGACGAGAGCCCCGCGTAGACGCGCTCGAGCTGCAGCACGGCCGTGTAAGCCCCCTCCACCACGGGGTGCACCTGGTCAAAGGGCCCCTCGAACACGGGCACGGAGGCCACCATGCGGCGCGCGCAGAGCTGGACGTGGACGGCGAGGAGGAACATGAAGTGCTCCATGTGCGCCGCGTCGTAGGCCGGGTGGCCCGAGCACCGGAGGCCCGCCACGTCCTGCGGCAGGGGCACCGGGGGCGGTCAGCCAGGGGCGCGGGGCGGCGGGGGCGGTGCGCGGGGCGGGGCGGGGCGCGGGGCGGGGCGGGGCGGGGCGGGGCGC
>Ga0181582_10000226_pt1 | contig 37602 bp, 30 predicted proteins | sample 071ome_32_FD_132438 | JGI IMG/M metagenome (GOLD analysis project Ga0181582, IMG submission 132438) | Coastal salt marsh microbial communities from the Groves Creek Marsh, Skidaway Island, Georgia - 071405AT metaG (megahit assembly) | ecosystem: Environmental > Aquatic > Marine > Intertidal...
AAGTGTTGACAGGTAAACCGTGAATCTCTGCTTCGGTTTCGTTAATAGCTGTCATATTGTTTTACTGTCCTTGACGTGCTCTAATCATTGCTAGAATGTCTTGAGCGTTGCCGCCATCTGCAGGAGCCGCTTCAGCCGCTGGTGCTGCCGCTGGTGCTTCTGCTACTGGAGCCGCTGGTGCTGCTTCAGGTGCTGGTGTAGGAGCCGGAGCAGGAGTAGTAGCCGCCGGTGCTACTGGATCGCCTGTACGTGCTGCCATACCTGCTGGACGGAAGTATTGACCCCAGCGATCCATATCAAATGCTTCACCGTCTACAGACGCTTCAAACATTTCTTGCATCACTTTAAGTTCTACTTCACCTGGCTTTTTAGGTAGGAAGTCAGCTAGATTAAACAAACCGTGTGTGTTAACTGCATTCATTTCAGCATCGTTTAGTGGACGATCTCTACGTGCCCAGTTAGATGTTGAATAGTCTGCATATCCGCCTTTTGAAGTTTTGTTAAGACGGAAGTCTACACCTGCTGTGTAATCTGTTGGCAACTCTTCCATATCAGGATCCATAAGAGCCTGTTTAATAATCTGGAAGATTTGAGGACCAATGATAAATCTACGGATTGGATTCTCCGGAGTCTCATCGTCACTTAGTGGGTTATCTACAACAAAGCCTTGGAAGATATATGAACGCTTCTTCCAGTATTTACGACCCATATCTTCTAGAGTTGGATCTTTAAACCAGCCGCGTACTTCGTTAAGAATATTACACTGCTCGCCGTACATTTCCATACACGGAATCTGTACTTGTACTGGACGTGAATCAGTTTCGCCTTTGACGCCTGCAAATGGTAGTTTAATTACCAAACGCTCTTGCCAAAAGAAAGTGTTATCAGCGTTGCCATCAGGAAGGAAACGAAGCGTTGCGCTTTCGCCTTCTTTAATATTCCAAAATGGGTAAATGCTGTTGTCACCACCGCCTGACTGACGGTTGCCTGAAGCGCCTGCTTCTTGTTCTTTGAGCTTTGCTCGGATTTCTGCTAATGATGCCATAGTTAGTGCCTCCTAATTGTTTATGCCTATGTATGTGCCTTTTCTTGTAGCACAGTGTATAATATACACTCTACTACTTAGCGTGTCAAGTTATTTTCTTAAAAAAACTTGAAAAAAATCATCAAGTTAGCCAATTCTTACAAACCGGCTAATCTTTTGATATCGTTTTCTTCTTGCGAAGCTACTGGTGCTACATTAACTTCTTTAAAATCTGCGTAAGTTTCTTGAATACGCTCAATAAATGCTTTTGCAGGATTAATGTACTGCTCACCGTAATCTTTTTCTACTGCTGTTAGTACTGCTGTTTCGCCTTTTGGAAACTGACCGTTTTCTCTGTCAAACAACGAAAGAATAAACTCGCTAATTGGAATTTGTTTTTCTTTAGGTCTAGCTTCTTCATTTTCTGGTACGCAGTTAGGAACTTCTTTTCCGTTCTTTTCCTTCATACCAATCTGTTTGTAACCTTTCCAACAAGGATCATCATCTTCTGCTACAGTACGATCACTAAACTGACCTAATAGAGTATCAATTTCTGATTCAATTTCCTCGCCGTAATTTTTAAATCCACCAGGTGGCAAACCTCTAGAAGCACCGTCTGGACCAGCCCCCATAAAGTAAGGCATTTTTATAATTTGTCCAGGTTGTATCATTGATGGATCTTTAATGTCTGGGTTTTCGTCCATAATTGCCTGAATTGCTTCTTCTGGCGCACTTCCTTGGAAGTTTGCATTTTTAAATCTTTTGTATATACTAAAGATAGTGTCGCCTTTTTGTACTTTGTAAGTTTCCGCAGGTAATTCTTCTGATAAGTCATCTGGGCCTAATTCAATTGCACGAGTTGCTTCACTTACTAGTTTGTAAACATATGGAAATACATCTTTTAGTTCTTCATTAAACTGTCTAATAGTAAGTTCGTCAATCCAATTTTCTGCAATATCTGCAGGCACGTCTTCCATTACAGGTACTTCATAAGATTCAACAGCGGCTTTATAGTATGATTCTTTTTGTAGGCTTGCAACTGTCTTTTTAATTGTGTCTAGTCTTTCAACAACAGCATCCATATAACCTGATAGACCTTCTGCCATTACGCTTGAGCGATTCATATATGTTTTAAATTTACGTAAGTTAGCTAGTTCTTCTGATAGTCCAGTAATATGTTTACCAAATTCATCGTATGGTTTGCCGCCTTCTGCTACGTGACGAGCCATTGCACGAGCACCGTTTAAGTGTTTGAAAGGATAAATGAACTTTTCGCCTTCAGCACTTTCAATGTAGATTTTTCCAATTTTTTGTGTTCTACCTGATGCTAGTTCTTGATTTACACTCTCAGTGTGTTTAATAGTTAATCTTGCGTTACCAATATTTTGATAACTCATCTTACTTGTGCCATACATTTTAGACTCGCTCATTGTCTGTTCTCCGCCCTGTTGCTGTGCTAGGAATTTGTAATCTCTTTTATCTAAGTTTGACTTTGTAATATCTCTTGTGTCAAATTGTAATAATCTTTTTTTAGCAAATACACGCAACTCTTTTAAAAAGTTGTACCAGTTTTGTCTAGTGATAGTATCTTCATTTTCTACAAAACTGTTGCTATACATAACAGCAAGTTTATCTTCGCTAATGCTAATACTAACTTTTCCTACGTTACGGTCGCCTTCTTTGTAATCAAAATCAAAAAATCGGGCTGTTAGTGGGTCATTGGTTACTTTCCCGGCTTCGTCACCAATTGTAACGCTAGGAAAACGTCCACGGATCTTATTAAATAGATCTTCTGCTATGTTGTCAAGACTCTTCATAATATTATTTATCAATAATTTGTACTAATGAAGATCGGCATTGGTGGCTCATAATCTTCATCGTGTTCTGCTTGGTTAAATGAATCATAGATTCTAGGATCCCAATCTTTTAATACTGCCATCATTCTAATTGCAAGAAGTGTTGCACTAACTAAATCGTCTGTCATTCCTACTTTTGCTTGATAACTTGATCCAGTTGCTACGTATCCTTTTAATTCAGAAATAAAAGGTTTACTATGTATAGTCATTTTATCATTTTCGATCATAGTTTTTAAACGACTGCAAGCAGTTACTTTTGTACTATGCGTTGTGTTAAATCCTTTGCGGAACTTACGAACGTGTCCTTTTCGGATAGGCTCACTGACGAACAAACCCGGAATGTTCTCTTCTCCAAAATCGTTTATAACGATAAGGGCAGCCTCACCTAGTCCATTGTTCTCCACGCTCCAATAAATCCCTTGCGGGTTTTTTGTTTGTTCTTCTATATATCTACAAATATCTGCAAGAACTCTAATCTGTCCGGGGATAGCAGTACTGTTATGTTGCCATTCTGCTACTTGTTCATATGTAGGCAATTCGTATACTTGTATCGCAGCATTATCACCACCAGTGCCCATTGCTGGATCAAGAGCAACTGCGTATGTGTACTGCGAGCTTGGTTTTTTATACCAGCGTGTTTGCCCCATATTTAATACTGGGCTCTTGCCTTCCATCACAGCAAGTTTAATTGAGTTAATAAGAGTTTCGTCAAATACTAAGAACTCACAACCATATTCACGTCTAAACTTTTCTTCGCCAATGCGTCCAATTTCTTCTGCTTTCCATTCTTCATCACGGTCAGGATGCTCACTCCAATGTGCTACAAAAGAACGAAAACCATTAATACCAAGATCGCTTTCGTTGCCGTGGTCGTCAAAACGTTGTTCTGCTTGTTTCCAGATAGTAGCAAATGTATCTTCGTCACTGTTAGGTGTGCTTGTAATAATAGCACGACCACCTGTTGCTAGTGTAGGTGAAATTGAAGTCCAAAACTCTTCCGCAATGTTGGGCATAACAAACGCAAACTCGTCACAGTATAGTAGCGAGATAGACATACCACGTCCTGTATTGCCTGTTGTTGTTTGACTTACAATTCTACTACCATTTTCAAACTCTATGCTACCTTTGTTGTATGATGTAACACCTGCTCTAATATGGTCCGGACACGTTTCATACACATAGCGTATACGTGCCATAATTTCCTGAGCACCTGTATATTTGTGTGCCGCAATAAGAATAGTTTGGTCTGGATTAAACATAGCATACCAAGCAAGATAGATAGCAGCACAAGTAGTCTTGCCTGTCTGGCGTGGCATCATATTAATATTAAATCGGTAATTATGATACGTATCCATTAGACCTAATTGATAGTCATATGGATCAAACAGCAACTTACCTTTTACAGGATGCTGAATATAAGCAAAGTTTTTTGCAAAATACAAATACCCATCTTTAGGATCCATACATTTTGCAATGTCTTCAATCTGCTCGTTTGTAAATGTTTCTTGTTTATTGGCTTTTTTAATTAATACGCCGTCTAATGATGCTGCCATACAAATATTTATTCAAAAAAATAGGGCCCGTAGGCCCTAAGTGGTATAAGAATGTATTAGTTCTTTTTTTCTGCTTTAGCTGCGTGAACTGCCTTGCGTTGTGCATCTGACTTGTATTTGCCTTCAAGTGCTGCCATAAGTTCTTCTTTGATTTTGTTTTTTAGCTCTTCTGCTTCTACTGCCATAGGGTTGTCACCGTCTTGTGTAGCAGCATATGCCTTTTTCTCTCTATTGATTCCGCCTGATAAATCTTTTGTCATTGTTTTTGTATCAGCGTATTCTTCTTCAGGTGAATTGTCCCAATCTTCTTCAACATCGTCGTCCATCATTTCTGGACCATCTGTTGAAATTTTCATCATCTTTTTCATATCACCCATTTCAGCATCGTGCGGATCTGGAAGCATTTTCATATCAGGTGGTGGCATATGTACAGGTGCGTCCTGTGGTGCTTTTGCACCGCCCATTAATCTAATTAAATCTTCTACTGCATCGCCACGTGCATTAAGTGTAACATTCATTGAAACTTTTTCTTCTGGTTGTGACATTGCTGGAGGCTGCATTGGCATTTCATCCATTCCGCATTCTTCAACTTGTTGAATAGACTCTAAAATTGCCTTCATATCGTTTACGTTTGCTGCACCTGCTGACGGTTTTTCGCCTCTAGCTGCTGCATCCATATTTTCTAAGATTTTTTTCATATCCATTTTATTAGCCTCCTACGACCGATTTGTTGTTTTCTGATTCGCCAATGTCCTTAGACTCGCCTGCTGGAGTGCCTGAAATTGGATCAACTTCACGTTCTTTACGAGCTGTTTCTAGTTCTTTTAATAAGTCCATTACTCTGCTACCTGCTACACTTTCTTGTGCGCTTTCGCCGCCCATATCTTCTGTGTTAAGCATCGACTCGTATGGCTCGTTTTCTTTTTCTTCTTGGTATTCTTCTTGTGGTGCAAGTGGATCACGTACAATAATGTTGCTTTGCGGGATATTGCAACACTTGCCTAAATACTCTTGTAATACTTGCACAGTAGTTGGATATGTAACTTCTGCTTCAAAGTAAGTTACATCAATGTTTTCTAACTGTGGAAAATCTAATGGGCGTTTTGAAATAGGTACTCGCTTGCCGTCAGTAACTTTTACCACACCATATTTTCCTAGTGCAGATTCAATTCCTGCTTTACAGTCAGCGGCATAATCTCCTGCTACGCCAATTTTAAAATCATATGTCTTTTTAGACTCTGTTAAATATTCTGAAAAACTTTTCATATTTGTATTCCCGCTTTGTATTATTTATCCATATTCTTTAGTTTTTCTAATAAACTATTACGGTCTGTAACTACATACCCTTCGCCTGAAACAATGTTCCCGTCGCCCGGGCTACTATCTCTATCCATTTTTTCTTTTTTAAGTTGCAATTCGATCATCTTTAATTTTTTATCCATCTTTGCAACTTTAGCATCTAATGATGTTTTTAACATACCGCCAGCAACTTCAAATACACGCCCACTATAACGTGCTTCAACATTCATACCTAAGTCCATTAAGTCTTCATATGCGTCCAATGCTTTTTTAGCAATATCTTCTAATTCTTCATCTGCTTTATCACCTAAGCCTTTAACTCTTGGTAATGCACTTGCAATTTTATCTAGCTCTTGTATATCACGCTGAGTTTCTGCTATTTCAACAATAGTAGTTTCTTTTTTTGTTTTTTTATCTTCAGCTTTTGCTTCGTCTACAATTTCTTTAGAGTCTGGCAAATTTAAAAGCTCTTCTAATTTTTTAGTCATTATATTATACCATTATATGCTACTATTATTTATCGTCTTGTGCCACCTTGGTGAAATATATCATTTTCGGTTATTACTCTAAATTTAATTCCTTTTTGTTTGCAATAAGCATACGCTGCTGACCATTTTGCTTGATTAACTATATAACTTGCTTGGTTAACACGACTGCGACCTACTTTTTCTCTTATTGCTTGATTAGCAGGTTTAACTTCTATTAATTCAACTCTTTTTGATCCGCCCTTATCTGCATAGGCAATAAAGAAATCAGGAACATAAATTGTGTGCTTGCCTGTTAAAGGATTTTTATATGGAATACGTATTGCTTCGCTTGCCCATTTTTCTACACTAGGATGTTCGTCACAGAATTTCATAAAATGAAATTCCCAACTGCTTCTGTAAGTTGGAGTTTTTGTGCCTATGTACTTTTCAGGAAATTTAGGTGTAAACTTCCCCTGAGCAAATCTAGCCATATCACGCTACAATATTTCTTTTTTCAATCTTGTCAGCTGATTCAGTTCTTTTATATCCTAGGGTACTTGTTTTAGGTCTATTATAGTTTAGCACTTCTGTAACAATAGCACTTAGCTGAACTTCGTCTAACCCTTTTAGTGTATCTAGTAATTGAAAAACATTAACACTATCGAGTTTTGCCTGCTGAAGTAGAGTAGTTGAAACACTAATTGCGCCTGTTTTGTCAAAGCCGCGTTTTGTAAAAAATGTAACTACTGCATCTACTTGGTTTGACGGAAAACTTAATTCTTTTGAAAAGTATGTATCAAAAAACTTAGTTACTCCTTTGTCATTAAAATTGCTGGGTTTTTCTTTTGGTAAACTTGACATAATTTTTCCTTATTAATCGAATTGTGCCTTTGCTGCATTTGATAAAGCATCGTAACTTATTCGAGCTCCATTAATACCGCCAGTGCCCCCATTAGCTTGATATTGTTTTTGGAAGTTTTGAAATCTTGCGTCATCAATAGTTTGTGGACTTGTATCACCAGTAGTTGTCGATGTTGCATTGTTTGATGTTAATGCTGAAAGTCCTGCTATTGCTGCTGTAGCAACTAATAATTGTCCTGAGCCACCGCTACCTGAACTCTTTGGAAAGAATGTTTGCGACACACCAGAAACATCAATTCCTGCTACACTGCCAATAGCATTTGTGATTACTCTCATTCCGCCTTCTCTAAGACCTTCAACACCGTTATCTCTTACACTATTAAACAAGTTAACTGCTGCGATACCTGCCTCTAACGGATTGCTAAAGTTCTTACCTTGAGTAATGTATTCGTATAAATCAAGACCAGTACCAAAAATACCATCAATACCTAATTGTCCTCCACCTAATGGTGTAATAGGACTAGGTGTTACATCGTAATGATCAGACTTACCAAATCCTGAAGGTTCACCGTTTTCGCCTGCTTCAACGTGTCCTCTATCATAAAACACAGTATCATAGTTTATAGTAATTCTGTTTTCGAGCGGATTGCTTTCACCGTTAGCAACTGTATCGTGTTCCCAGTTTGAAATAATTGGATTTACAAGAGTATATTTTGTATAGCTCTTACGAGCCATTTGTGCAATTTCAATTCTATCAAAAAATGGTACGTTTGGTATATTATTGTCCATACCAAACTTAAATGTATTAGTGCCCGGGCCGTCATACAATGTATCCCCAGTTCTTCTATTACCGTAAGAACCGTCGCTTGTTGTATGATGACCATCTGAGAAGTAATATCTGTAATATGCTTCTAAAAGTGCTGTAGTAGCACCATAGTTATCATCGTGGAATGTTATATTTACTGGGCTATAATCAATCCTTGTTTGAACATTCTTTTTACGATTATATTTGTTTTTAGTTTCAACTGCTGCTGTAAATTTAGGCAAATCTGCTTGTTTAACAAGCATACCAATTTCGTGTTTATACTGATCAACTTCTGGTATTACTGCCTTTGCTTGCTCAGTAAGATAAAACGTTACGTGATATGTAAACGATAACTTAGGAGCGTGTTTTTGTGTGTCAACAACATAGAGACGAGAGGCGTGTTGCCAATCGGCCATATTACCTTTTGGACTTAATATCCCGTTTGCAATGTTGTCTAAAAATCCGTTGAACTTTGCCATACTAATATTTATCTTTGGAAATTATGTACGTATATAATAAAAAAGGGAGCTCAACGGCTCCCTTTAATATTGAATGGCGCAGGAGTTGTATTAAACGCCGCCGCCGGTTACTAATGTATTTACTGTACGTCCGACTGCTGTACCAATACCAGTACCTTCTGGAGTTTGGATAGCATTATCATAACGGATGCTTAGTGTAACTGTTACAGGCTCATTAGCACTGTAAGCAAGTTGGTTATAAGCAGCGTTTTGTACAAAACAACCGTATAGTTCGAATGTTTCAAGTACGTTAGGTGTGTTAGCACCATTACCGCCGTCTAAGATTTCAATACGTGTTGTAAACTTGTAATCTTGTCCTGATGCTGCACTTGACTGCTCGTAGAAGTCGAATTGCTTCTGTAGTTGTTCGCCAACTAGTTTTTGTACGTTGTTGTTTACATCTTCACGCAAGTTAAGTGTAATTGCTTCCCAAGTATGCTTACCTGCTAGGTATGCACGTGAGTTGTAAACTTCAATTGGAATTTCTTCAAAGCTAACTGTTGGACGAGTTACGTCTACTACTTGCTTTGTTAATTCTGTTGTTGGTGTTGATACACCAAAGTTCTCTAGTGTTACACGGAAACGGTACTGTAGCTTAGGCATTAACAAGCCTTGGCTTGCAGCTGAGTCACCTGTTGCTAGTGGAACTGTAATCTTTGATAGTGTTGAAATTGCCATTCTTTGTTCTCCTGTTACAAGTATTTAGCAAAATTAGGCCCCGTATTTCAGAGGCCTAATTCTATGCCTTATAACCCGCTAATTTCTCCAGTGTTCTTGAGTCTTAGTGGAATGTAAATAAACTCAACTGCTTTAACAGGTTCAATAGCAATGTCTAAGTATAGCTCATTTCTATCAACTCTGCTTGGAGTGTTGTTTGATTCATCACAAACTACTAAGAAGTCATATAGTGCTCTTTGACCTACAAGCTCGAGCATTAAGCTCTCTGCTGCTTGTTTGATCTCATCACGTGTGATCTTATCATTTGGTTCAAAGATATAAGGTTTAGCAAGCTGATTCAACTGGCTGCGTAAGTAAATTACTAAACGTGCTACGTTGATTCTGTCTAGTGCGCTTGAGCCTCTTGCACGAGTTTTCTGTCCATAGTTAACAAGTCCTGCACCACTAATAAACGTAATTGGGTTAATAGCTTGTGCATATAGTGTATCACGCTGACCTTCGTTCAACGCTACTGTTACAAATTCGCCCTCAGCATCTACATAACCTGTTGCTGTAGCGTTTGTAATACCACCACGTCTTGTACCTGCTGGAGCAAACCAAGGATAGCTAACTTGGTCACTTAGTGCAACTGTGCGTAGCATCATATGACTTGGCGGAACAACTACATTGTTGCCTGCGTTGTCACTTGTAAAGCCCCAAGGATAAAAAATACCAAAGTATTCATCACGGCTAGTTAAACCGTCGTCGTTATCTTCTGGTGCTAGTGCTTGGTTAGTTGCCCAGTTGTTTAATGAAGTTGCATCTGATGGTAGTCTAGCTGGAGTGTCACCAATAACAAATGCACTTAGGCCTCTGTCATAGTTTAATGTGATCATTTCACCAATTAGCTCTGGATAACCTGGAGTTGCCATCAAGTTAAAGATTCTTGACTCGTCATCTCTAATGTCATCGTTTGAGTTAACCATAGCTTGTAGTGCTTGTACAACAACCTTACGCTGTGCTTTACGTCCAAAGCTACCTGAACCGTCACCTTGGTTACCTGACTCAGTTACCCAACGATGTGGATAGTAGTCTGCCATTGCTTCGTCGTTTAGGCGTTCGTTGTCACCGTTTACATCAATGTAATTGCGTACAAACTTCTTAACGTTAAAACCAGAACGTCTTAGGTTCCATAGCAACATACCTTTTGGGTATAGTGCTGGATCTGGAGCATCCGGATCTAAGTAGTCTGAAGTTAATAGTGCATCAATGTCACCTGCTTCGTCACTGTTTTCGCCTGCTGTGTTATAACGTGCATCTGCAAATAATACGCCATCTTCGCTAGTTTGATCTGCTGTATCTAACAAGATCCAACGATTAGCAACTGGTGTATTTTGTAGGTCTGCATTAAACTTATAAATTAATGGATAATTTTCTAAGTCTGCTGTGCTAATCCATAAGTCGCCGTTTACAAGTGCTGTGCCGTCGCTTTGTAGTAACGGAGTGCTTGCACTTACGATTGGACCGTTTGGATCACAATCTGCATACTCTGCGCTAAAGTTATGATAACCAACCCAAGTATCGCCATTGTGGATCATAATGTCAACTTCGTCAACAATTGAATTGTACCATAATGCACCGTCATTTGTAAGAGCAGTTACTGGATCATTTTGTGCAGTGTAGAATGCTACTTCTGAACCAGATGAGTTAGTTGTTGCTTTCCAAAGTGTGCCACGTAGTTGTAATGGAGCAGTGTCGCCATCTGTTCCCGGCTCGTAGTATAAGTTTGGAGTACCGCTGTTTACATTTGCAAAATGTGCAAAGCCCATATTGCCTAACACTGGTGTTGAACCGTCGTCTGTTAGTTTAATATCGCCGCCTTTTGAGTGAGTAATAACAACTTTATTGCCTGTTGTAACTTCTGCGCTAACGTATGGTACGCCTGCATTTGTAATTGCTTCTGCAATTAAATCTGCGTCAGTGCTTGCACCTGTAGTTGTAATTTCAATAACAGTAATTGTAGTTAGTTCACTTGAGTTAGGTGCTGTTGCTTGAATACCTAAGTTATAAGTGTCAGCTGTAACACCGCTTGAACCAATTGCTGCACCAATGATTGTTGTTGGAGCAACTGCATTACGCTTGAATACTTTAAATGTTGCTAGTTTTTGTGAGTCACCTGCTACATTTGATTGTACATATACATCGCCTGCTGCAATGTTTGCACCGTTGCCTAGCTTATCTAGACTGTTTAAAGCTTCTTCGTTTGATGCAAAAATTGGTGCGTCAATTGGCTCCCAAAGTTTAGTTGCATCATTAAATACTTTCATTCTCCAACGTGCGCCGTTTCCTGGCTCAGTTGTTTTAATCCAAACAGAACCTGTTGGGCGAGGATATGAATCGCTTACTTTAAATGAAGGAACTCTAGTGTGTTTGTCAACGTGTAGCTCTGGTGGATAGTAAGTACCGCTTGCAATACCTAGCTCACCTAATAGAGTTGCGTCACCGCTAATTTCTAATGAACCAACTGCTGCTGAATCTGCTTCGGCGCTGTCTGTTCCATCGCTGTAAATTTCTAAACGTCCGTCAACTGCTTTTGCACTAATGTTTCCTAATGGAAATAGTGAAACAATGTTGTCAGCTACTTCGCCAATTGTGTTAGCATTTGTAACTGTTACTGTTGTTCCGTTAATAGTAAATGTAGTTGATGCTTGGGAAAATGATGGGTTAGACTTGCTGCCACGTACTGTTGCCCAGCTTAGTGTCCAAGCCTCTGAACCTACTAATACCCAAGTTCCTGAAGCATTTCTGTAGAACATTCTAGCAATAGTTGAGCCAAATACTACAGCATAATCACCGATGGCACCGACAGTTGCTTTTGGTGTTTTACCTGTTGTTCCGTTAGTTGCTTGACTTCCGTCTGTTAATTTTGTAGAATCTGTAATAACAATTGGAGTTTTGCTTGTAAATGTTTGACCGCCTGTTGTTGTAACGCCGGCGCCATTCCATTCTTGAATTCCAAATTGTGATGTTTGTGTATCTAACCAATAAGTACCCGCTGCAGGTGTTGCTGCTGGTGCGTCTGAACTTGGCTGGATTTCTGCTAGGTCAATATCTGCTCTAACTACCCACGCTCTGTTTGAAACGCCTAAATATGAATAAGCAGCTTGCAAACCGTATTTATTCAGTTCGCCTGCGTGAATTGGGTTATTGTTGTTATCTGTGTAAAATAGTGGATCACCGAACGTATCTGCAAGATCTCGTTGTGATGTTAATAAGTATGGTTTACCAGCATTTGCCTTTAGCGTACCTTGTGCTGTTCCTGTTCCACTAGCGTTTAGCTTGTTAGAAGCAGAAGCAACAAAAATCATTGGTGTTGTGCCAGGTTCTGCCGGAGTGTAGAAACTTTCGTCAATTACTTTGACTTCTACTCCTGGTGATGTTAATGCCATTGTCGTTCTCCTGTTGTACGAATCGATAGTTTTGCTACTTGTATTTAGCAGACAGTATAGAAAATCACCGGTTAAACCGCCCCAAAAAGGGACTAAAAAGGTGAGCTAAATACAATATGAGACCATTATGCAAATGCGGCAAGCGACCAGCTGCTATAAACTACAAAAAAGGTGATAAAACATATTACCGTAAGTTATGCGAAACTTGTTTACGCAACGGGTTAGGTCACGGTATACCTAAATGGGAGCAAAAAGGTTATAAGAAATTAGATACTTGTGAAAAGTGTGGGTTTAAAAGTAAACACCCCGAACAGTTCAATGTGTTTCATATCGACGGTAATTTAGAGAACTGTCGTCCTAGTAACTTAAAAACAATTTGTGCTAATTGTCAACGAGTTCTTCAAAAGGAAGGTGTACGTTGGAAACAAGGTGACCTAGTCCCTGATTTCTAAAAATAGTTCTAGTTAGTATAGCAACATTTTTTTCTAGTCTATCTAAAGAACCATTATTATCAATAGTGTAATCACACATCCACTGTTCAATACTCATAGAACTAGGATCTTCCGTAGGCAAGTGATCGCAACGATCTACCCAAATAGCATAATCAAAAATTTCTTCATTTTGCATTGCAAAGAATTCACGTTTATTACGCAGTCCGCAGTATATTTGATTTTGGGCAAACAAGTTGCGTCCAAGACGTGCCAAATCATCTTTACAATAGTCGTGTATCATATTGTACCATTCTGTGCGATGATTGTGTCGATCTGCGTAACATTCTTCTTCGTTAGCGTATCCGTATTTGTCTTTTAAATCGTTAAAAATAAAAAGCTCAGAACAAAACTTTGAGCTTGATTGAAATGTATAACCGTATTTTTCAAGCATTTCGCAGACGGTATCTTTGCCGTGTCTGCCGTGTCCGACAACAAGTAATTTTGGTAACATATAATTAGAAACTCCTAAAGTATCTGTATATTATATGTTATTATGCAATCTTTGTCAACCGTTTTTTTGCTTGGCGTTGTGCCCAGGCCGCTTCAAACCCTAGCTCACCATATGCTGCTCTTTCGTGGTTACCCCACAAGCGTCTCAAATAAGATTCATATGTGCTGAGAATATCTTCTTCTTTCCAAGATTCGGGAATGAGCATACCTTTGACTAGCCAGTAGTAACGATTAGCTTCTTTGAGTTGAAAGTATGTCATACTGTATTTACAGTAGACTTAAATTATAGCGTTAACATTAACCAATAGTGAAGCCGTAGCCTGTACCGCCTGCAACTGCTTGTGAAACTTCAGTTTCAAGTTTTTCCATTTCTGCTTGTGCTTCTGCTTTTAGAGCATCACCGTTTAGTGTTGATCCGCCTTGCGGTCCAGCAATAGTAGCAAACTTACTTCTTGCTTCACCTAGCATAAACTTACAAGCAGCAAGTGTGTAATCTTTAATCCATTGAATTGCTAGATAATCATTAAGTAGTTGCTCGTCTGGACGATAGTTGTAGCAATAAAGTAATAGGTCTTCTTCTGCTCTTGGACGTTGAAGAATTGTTAATTGCTTGCTTGTAGAATTCCATTTAAATTCAATAAACGAGCCGAACATTCTTCCTACTAGTTCTTGATATTGACTAAAGAAATCGTATGTTGCAAGTCCACCAAGGTTAGAACTTGCTAACATATATGTATTTGTGTATGCCATATTGAATGGTTCAAACAATGTGCCGCCATCACCACCACCGCTACGTGAGCCAATGCTTCTACGGAAAATCTGTCTTACTTCAACTACTTCGTTTGGTAATATATACGTGTTTTGATCAAGTACAGTAGGCATAAACATATATGACTCTTCAACTGCATTATCACTTCGTTGTCTAAAACGAGTTAGTGCTTTTTTCAAAGCAGTTTCATAATGTACCGGATCTAATTCGACATCAACCATACCTCCGCCTAACATTGCGTGTACGTAATCGAATATTTCTTGTTTTTGTGTTGCTAGTGACATACGAATCTCTCCATAAAGTATTTATCGAATAAATATGTATATGCCAAGATTAAGTTTATACAAACCAGAAAAGGGCCAAGACTATGCATTTCTAGATCGTCAGATTACAGAAATGTTTACAATTGGCGGTACAGATATTAACATTCACAAGTATCTAGGACCTGAAAATCCAGATGCAGAGAATGCTACTGCGGATCAGCCTCAATATGATGCTGTTAAAGAAACTAATATACAAGACTTGTTATTTTTAGAAAACAGAGACCGCAAGTATGATCCAAACATTTATACAATGCGTGGCATTTATAATGTACAAGACGTTGATTTTAACTTATCACAGTTTGGTATGTTTTTAGACAATGATACGTTGTTTATGACAATTCCAATTAATAGCTCAGTTAAAACTCTTGGCAGAAAAATTATGAGCGGAGATGTAATTGAGTTACCGCATATGAAAGACGAATATGCACTCAACGATTACAAAGTTGCACTAAAACGCTTTTACGTTGTAGAAGATGTTAACCGTGCAAGCGAAGGATTTAGTCCTACTTGGTATCCGCACTTATACAGATTAAAATTAAAACAAATTATTGATAGTCAAGAATTTAAAGAAATACTTGATTTACCAGCTGATGCTGATAACGACAACGGCGATACTCTTAGAGATATGCTTTCAACATATGAACGTGAAATGCAAATTAACGATGCTGTTATAAATCAAGCAGAAGCAGATGCAGCTAAATCAGGATATGATACAAGTCATTATTATAATTTAGAAGTTAAATCGGATCCAACAACCGGTAGTGATGTACAAATTACAAAGGTAGATGGAGAATCAGTAACAGTTCCACCGTCTAAGATCGGATATAGTGGATATTTGCTAGGTGACGATTTAGCACCCAACGGAGAAACATTTGGACACGGAATACAATTTCCTGTGACAGCGACCGAAGGCGACTATTTTTTAAGAACAGACTTTATGCCTAAACGTTTGTTTAGATATAACGGAACAAGTTGGATTAAAATGCACGATGTAGAACGTATGACTATGACAAATACAGATACTAGAATGACTCAAAAAGGTACGTTTATTAATAACGACAACTATGTATACAATGAAAAAGTTGCAAGCCAAAGTGTTGTTCTTACAGAAGGCGATATTGTAATTACAACATCATTGGCATTCCCAATTGATGCGCTATATCTAGAATTAAAATATGATATATACAGAAAAAATTATGTAATTGCTAATAGCGAAGGACTAATTACTGCTAATAGCGATAATACAATTTTAATTACACTTCCTGAAATTGCAGGAGTACAAGACACTATTGAATACGATGGTCAATGGACTATTAACTTCTACAACAACAGAGTAGCAGAACGTCAAGGACTTTCTAAAGCACTAAGACCTAAGGCAGACAACTAATGCAACATTTTTATGACGGACAGGTTAGAAGATATCTTACACAATTAGTAAGAATGTTTAGCGGATTTAAATATCAAGACGGTAAAAGCCAACAAGTTACTGTGCCTGTTATGTATGGAGATATTACTAGACAAGTAGGTAGTATTCTTAGAGACAACTCAGAAAACAAAATACCTAGCGCACCTAGAATGGGTGTATATATAACCGGTTTAGAAATGGATAGAACTCGTACAAGTGATTCGTCATATGTAAACAAAGTTAACATTAGAGAACGTGCATTTGACGAAAACAATAACGAATACTTAAACATAGAAGGCAAAAACTACACTGTAGAACGTTTAATGCCAACTCCATATAACTTAACTGTTAATGTAGATATTTGGACTACTAACACAGATCAAAAATTACAAATTGTTGAGCAAATACTTACATTGTTTAATCCAAGTTTAGAAATACAAACAACAGACAACTATTTAGACTGGACTAGTTTAAGTGTTGTAAACTTAGAAAGTATTAGTTGGAGTTCAAGAAGCATTCCTACTGGAACAGATAGCGATATTGATGTTGCTACACTAACCTTCCAAACTCCAATTTATATTAGTCCGCCTGCAAAAGTCAAACGTTTAGGTGTTATTACAGAAGTTATTACTAAAGTTTTTGAAGATACACCAGTAGTAGGTCTTGATACAGAATCAAATCTAAGAACAAATATATTTGTTGCACCTAGTGGCGAAGTTGCTCGTACTAAGACTGACAAACGTTGGCAGGATTCTTTAGGTCAATTAAATGTTAAAGCAAATGCATATCAAGATGCAGAATTACTTATTTTAAATAATACAGCAAAATTAGTTAAAAATGGTGTAGTAGGAGGGTTTGAATGGCCTGCGTATGTCAAGGCATTCCCGTCAACATTTGAAGCCGGAATTACTGCTATTAGACTAAGTCGTGCAGATTGGGAATATGATATTATTGGCAGAATCGCTATTAATCCTACTGACGAAACAGAAGCAATTATTGACTGGGACGATGATACAATTCCTACCGATACTGTAATTGGCAGTTCGTTAGGAGAGCGTAGTAAAATTGATTACATTATAGACCCTACTAAATCAAATCCTCAATCGTTTGGATTATCTAGCAATCCTAGAATTTTATTACTAGGACCAATTGGTGACGAAAGAAATGCCGACGGTGCAGATGCTTGGAAAAACTTAGACGGCACAGATTTTGTAGCAAGTGAAAATGACATTGTAGAATGGAATGGATCTAGCTGGGAAATTGTTTTTGATGCAGACGTTGACGTAAGCATTTACGGAACAGTGTACACAACTAACCTTAACACAGGTGTTCAATACAAATTTGACCAGGGCGAATGGATATTATCGTTTGAAGGTGAATATCCAAACGGTACTTGGGCTTTAGATTTCTAACATAATTACTTGTATGAGCAAGCAAATTATTTGTAGTGGAGCACTACTCTATTCTCTCGATACTAAGCGTTTCTTATTTTTACATAGAGCAAATGGTAAGAATAAAGACGTTTGGGGTCTAGTAGGTGGCACTAACGAAGGAGAGGAAACTCCTTGGGAAGGCTTAAAACGTGAAATCTTTGAAGAGATTGGCGAAGTAGCAATTAAGAAAACTATTCCTTTAGAAACTTTTGTGTCTAATGATACTAAGTTTCACTTCCATACATATCTATGTGTAATAGACAAAGAATTCCTCCCAAATCTTAACGACGAGCATAACGGATATGCTTGGGTAGAATTTGGCAACTGGCCAAAGCCGCTACATTTTGGACTTCAAAATACTTTAAACAAAAAAGTTAATTTATCTAAATTAAAAACTGTTTTTGAAGTTATAGATTTACTTGACTAAACAAGTTAAAGGTAGTATAATACTATTATGAAAGTTCTAGTAATTGGCGATGTAATAACTGACAAATATATTTATGGAACAAGCACACGTTTGAGTCCAGAAGCTCCTGTACCGGTTGTAAATCTAGCAGACGTTAAGATTTCACAAGGAGGTGCAGGTTTAGTATTTAAAAACTTAAAAAGTTTAGGCGTTGATGTTAAAATGCTTAATCTATCAAATCCTTCAAGTGTAAAAACTCGTGTAATTTGTGACGGGCATTATATTACAAGAATTGATGAAGATTACATTACTGACGGTCAAGAGGCACTTAAATCTATATTAGAAAAAGACTTTAGTGAATATGAATATGTTATCCTAAGCGATTATAACAAAGGCGTATTAGAACATTCAACTAATATTATTGCACACCTTAATAGTTTTGGTTGTAAAGTAATTGTAGATCCTAAGCGCCACGCAAGTTGCTATGAAGGTGCTTGGTTAGTTAAACCTAATGGTTCAGAATTTGAAGGCTTAGGATTTACAAAATGGCTTGGTAATATCATTACTACAAATGCATCTAAGCCTGTTATAGCAGAAATTGACAAAGAATATTATACTGTATCAGTAGAACCTGTAGAAGTGTCAGATGTTACAGGAGCAGGAGATTGCTTCTTAGCAGCATTTGTTTATGCACTTACTAAAGGATACGATTATCAAAAAGCATTAGAAATTGCAGTTAGCGGATCAACACAATCAGTAAAGCACGTAGGTACATATATTTTAACAGAAAAAGATTTGCAGCAAAAAGTTATTTTTACTAATGGTTGCTTTGATGTACTGCACAAAGGACACCTTACATTGCTAAAAGAAGCTCGGATGCTAGGTGATAAATTAATTGTAGGTCTTAACAGCGATGACAGCGTAAAGCGTTTAAAAGGCGCTCTAAGACCGTTTAACAACGTTGAAACACGTATGGAACAGTTACTATTAATTCCGTATGTAGACGAAGTTATTGTTTTTGATAACGACACTCCATATGAATTAATTCAAAATTTAAAACCAGACCTAATTGTTAAAGGTGGTGATTATACTGTAGAAGAAATTGTAGGACACGACTTAGCACCTGTGCATATTGTGCCTACAGTAGAAGGATACAGCACAACAAGAATTTTAGAGGCACAAGAATGAAAATTTTAATTACAGGACACAAAGGATTTATTGGTCAAAATTTAACCTTTTATCTTCAAAACGATCACGAGTTATTTGGCTACGATTGGCAAGAAGAACATTTGCCAGAAGTTGAAGGATTTGATTGGGTAATTCACGTTGGTGCTATTTCAAGCACAGCAGAACGAGATGTTGATAAAGTAATGCTACAAAATTACGAGTTCAGTAAGTGGTTATACAATCAGTGTAATACAAAAGGTGTAAATTTTCAATATGCTTCTAGTGCAAGCGTATACGGTCCTTATGAAAAGTTTAATGAAGACGATCCTAAACTACCACAATCGCCATATGCCTGGAGCAAGTATTTGTTTGACCGCTGGGTTTGGCAGCAACAACATAATGTTGTAATTCAAGGATTCCGTTATTTTAATGTATATGGTCCGTTAGAAGATCATAAAGGAGACCAAGCAAGTCCATTAACAAAATTTATTAAACAAGCAAAAGAAACAGGTACTATTGCATTGTTTGAAAACAGTGACAAGTATGAAAGAGATTTTGTGTTTGTAGGTGATGTATGTGAAGCACACAAACAACTACTTGAAAACAAAGAACCTGGATTGTATAACATTGGTACAGGTAAAACAGAAAGTTTTCAAAAAGTTGCAGAACTAATTGCAAAAACATATAATGCAGAAATTAAATATGTTCCAATGCCTGAGCATTTAAAATCGCAGTATCAAGAATATACTTGTGCAGATATAGAAAAATTAAGTAAAGTTACAAGCATTAACTTTGCAACAGTAGAGGAATACGTAAATGGAACAGCAGCCAACTAGAAAATCAGGTGTAGACCAAAAAGGATGGGGCTACGAAATGATATGGGCAACTAATGACAAATACTGTGGAAAGATTATGGTCTTCACAAGAGAAATGGCACAAACTAGTATGCATTTCCATAGAGAAAAAGATGAGACTTGGTTTGTTAACAGTGGCAAATTTAAAGTGAAATGGATTGATACGAAAGATTCTAAATTATATGAGCAAGAACTTGCAGAAGGATCTACTTGGCATAATCCGCCATTACAACCGCATCAACTTATTTGTTTAACTAAAGAAGGAAGTGTAACAGAAGTAAGTACTCCGGATAGTGTTGAAGATAATTATAGAATTGGTCCAGGAGATTCTCAAAAATTAGCTGAGGAATCAAATGGAAATTAAAGATCATTTTGCCGTTCCTATATTGCATTATTACATTCCGCAAGAATTAGCTGACGAACTTGAAGTGCGACTAACTCCAGAGTTAAACAAGTTAGAACATAACGGTGATGAATACGATTACCGTAGATCAGATTTTTGGGAAACTAAAATTTTATATCACGAACTTGCGCCCGAATTAACTGACGAGTGGACCAAGTGCATTGCACATTACAAAGAAGCAACTAGTATACAGACCGGCGAAGGATTGCATTATTGGACGCAAGACTACAAGGACGACGAAGGCCACGATATGCACGGTCACGGAATTGACGGTATTAGCGGAATTTATTGGCTACGTGCAAATGAAAACGCTGGATATATTCGTATGTATAATCCTAATACTGTTGCAGAATATGTACAACACGATGATCCAAATAAACCTTACTTTCAAGCCCAGTTAGATATTAAAGCAGAAAAAGGCAAATTGATTTTATTCCCGTCTTATTTAAAACACAAGGTTATAACTAAACGCAAAGATGTTATTAGAACAACTATTGCATTTAATGTAGGATTATAAATGTCTTATAATATGTGGGGCAATGCTCCTAAAAAACAACCAACACAAAGTCAAATTAATTGGAGCAATACTCCAAAGCCTGAAGAAATTCCATACTATGATACCGTACACAACATTGCACCTAAAGTTGTTGTAGGGTTAGATCGTGACGGTGTAATTAATGTTGACAAAGGAACATATACATATCGTGTTGAAGACTTTGAACCTATTCCAGGTAGTTTAGAAGCAGTTGCAAAAATTAGACGTCTTGGGCATAAAATTGCAATAATTACAAACCAGGGCGGTATTGCAAAAGGAATTTATACACCTGACGATGTAGAACGTGTACACGACTATATGTTTCAACTATTAGGAGAAGCAGGATGTGCTAGTATTGATGCGCTATATTATAGTGAGTCAAGTTTGCGAGCAGACAATTACGCTAAACCTAACACAGGTATGTTTAAACGTTGCGAAGACGAAATGCCTTTTATTAAATTTTCAAAAGGCTTTTTTGTAGGTGACAAAATTAGTGATCTAAAGGCTGCATTTAAAATGGGTGCAAAACCTGTGTTAGTGCTTACTGGACACGGTAAAGAAACACTAAAAGAATTAAATAAATTTTCTAATCAAAAAATAAAGAAAAAGACCATCGTTTTTGATGATCTTTCTCAGTTTGCAGATTATTTAGATCGTTAATCTTCTAAAATTCTAAAGTTAGCACTAATAGACGATCTAACAGTATCACTTTTATTCCAAGTAACATAATGTTCTAGTGTGCTAGGAAACATAACAATATCTCCATCTTCTAAAAACGGATTATGTCTTTTAGTCCATCTTTCAGGTTCATTAAATAAATGCATATTACCAGGACTAAAAGGTTCTGACCCTCCATCATAAAAGATAAACTGTCCGTACTTGCCGCTGTTTTCAACTGTATTTTCTCCAGGCAGATCTAACATATATGCACAGCTAATAATGTTGTTATCTCCGCTGTGTGCGTGTATCTCTTGATGCTGTCCTTTATGATATCTATTTGCCCAAGCATACGAATGTATCTTATTATGAAATTCTTGTTTTAAACCAATTTCTTGTATGTATGGTCCTAGTACGCCTTGTATATTTTCGTAAAATAAATGCCAAGGCAATTTTTGATTAAGATCTTCGTGATGAATTGTAGTGTCGCAATCACAATCCCATTTATCTGATTTTCCAAATGCTTCTGGATCATTTAAATGAGGCATAAATGCTTCTTTAATTTTTTCGTGATTAGGCATTTTAGTTTTTAAAATTAAACTACCAAATACTAATTCAAACATTTTCTACCTTTACTAATTTTCCTAATTCTGGCAAATATAAGTATTCAATATCACTTTTTCCTAAAGTATAAAATGCATTTTCTAATGTTTCAACTAACGGATCTCCACCTAAGTTAAAACTTGTATTGAATACAATAGGACATCCTGTTTTATTTTTAAATGCTTTAATTAATTTATAATAATTAGGATTTTGTTCTTCATTTACTGTTTGAATTCGACACGTTCCGTCTACGTGAATAATAGCAGGAATCTTTTCTTCAATACCAGGTTGACAGTTTACAGCATACATCATTGTAGGAGAAGATTTCATACCTCGTAGGTCAAACCATTCGTGTACATCTTCTTCTAAAATACTACCTGCAAACGGACGGAAATATTCTCTATGTTTAACACTGTTAACAAAATCTTTACCGTCTGGATCTGTTGGATCATAGAGTATACTTCTATTACCTAATGCTCTAGGTCCATTTTCTGAACGTCCTTGAAAAATTGTTACAATATTTCTGCTAGTAATTAAATCAACAACATCTTCGTCTGTTGCATCAGTAACCTCTGCTCCATATTCTTCGCATAATTTGTTAACATCTTCGATAGTAATATTTTGTTCAGGACCTAAGTATACAGTTTCTGCTTGTGGATAAACTTCAGTATCTTTAGTAATACTTCTATATGCCCAAAGTGCTGCACCCATTGCGGTGCCGCCGTCATTAGACACTGGTTCAACGTAAATGTTAATTCCTTCTTCTTCTAACTCTTTTAAGTAAAAATAGTTAGCAACACAATTTAAGCCATAGCCGCCACTAACTACTACATTTTTACAACCACTAATTTCTACAGCAAATCGAATAACATCTGCTGCTGCTTTTTGTGTTTGTTTTTGGATAGCGTATGCTAAATCTCTTCTATTTTGTAGTAGAGTTGCATCACCTCGGGTCTCTGGACGCTCTCTTAAAAACTCATATAATGATTCATTAACAATTGATCCATTTGGATATCTAGGAATAAACAAATTTCTGTTACTTAACGGAGTTGGCCAACTTGCATTACTGTCAAACACTTCTGGAATTTCAGGATTTTCTTTTCCGTATGGAAATAATCCCATTGTTTTGCCAGCTTCGATAGCGTCCCATCCGCAATACTCAGTAACCGCTTCGTAACATTTTACAATTCCTGCTCTATCTGATAATGATGCTTGATAAGATCCTGTATTGTTTCCAAAAATGTCAGTGTCAGGTCCTTCTTCTGCAATAGTAGGCAAATAGTCTTTACACCCTAGTGTTTTATATAATGTTTGAATGTTATCAGGATAAGAGCATTTGTAAATAGTTTCAGTTTCCCACATATATCTAGGTTCACCTTGCATATCAATTGGAAAACAAGTTCCTGCACCGTCAATAATTACTGCTGTTGCTTCTTCAAATCCTGATCTATAAAATGCTAAACTGGCGTGCATTTTGTGATGCAGCTTTGCAACATCGATAACTTGTGGATGACTATCCCAAGGATGTCCGTCTTCAATTAGTCCTACCTTTCTAGCAAGACCTGTGTATATATCTTCATTTGTGTAGTCTAGTCGCCCGGCAGTATCATTTAATTCCTGTGTGTGAGAAATTACCATATAGTCTAGCTTGTCTGTGTACTCTAAAATTTTTAAAATAGATGCTAAAGGACCACCGTCGTATTTTTTACGGGTAAGTCTTTCTTCTTCTATAGAAAAAACAATTTCGCCGTCTTTTAATAAACATACTCCTGCATTGTGTCCTCTTGCAACACCAGCAATCCACAAACTCATTAGTGACCTCCTTGATGAACTACGCCGTGCGTTGGGCAAACTTGACCATCTTGTTGCTGCATTTCTGCAGGCGGCCTTGGCGCACTTCTTTTTGATTTTCCTGTTTGTTCTTTAATTGATTTTACAATATCATTAACGTGTTCTTTACTCATATTCATAGCTTTGTCATTAATTCTGTCAGGCTCTTCTTCTAAACTAACTCTAATAGGACTGTAAACTCTTCTACCGTCTCCAATATCAAAAATTGTAACATCTTTATCATTTACATAAGACGTATTAATTGGAAAAGTACTGCCAGTAACAACTGTTGCCTTTGTTCCTAATGCCTTTGCTACGTGTTGTCCTACACTATCGCAGCCTAAGAAATGATCAGCTTCTGCAATAACACCAGACCATATTCTTAAGTCAGGAATTTGAGGCTGCGCTAATGGTGTTTCATTTTGATTTTCTTCATACAGATCTAAGTGTATTTCACTCATAATAATAACACCATATTCTTGTTTTAATTGATTTGCTACAGCAAGCATATCTTCAACTCTAAAACTTCTTGACGTTTGATCAATTAAATTTTGTTCAACTCCTCTACCAAATGGCTGAATAACAACTACTTTATCAAATCCTGTAACGCCTCTAACCTCGTCAACAACTGACTTGCCTTGTGCAAGTTCTGCTTTACTAAGATTAATAGTCGGCGAAGGAAGTTCTCGAATTCCTTTTTTATTGATTTCAATATCAAACGCTTGCGCAATACTACATTTTTGATTATAGTATTCCCAGACTCTATAAGGTTCAGGACTTACACAATTTCTATCTTTAATAAATTGTTCAAATAATCCTTTATGCCAAGTGTCGTATGCACGTTTGTGAAGTGTAGGATGTCCTTTGTAAAAATCCATACCACCTTCGCATACAATAATAAAATCATCATCAGGATTTTCTTTTTCGTACAATTCAAAGGCAGGTATTGATGTTACAACACGGCCTGCGCCGCCGTTGATAAAAAATGCTGTTGATCGTGTCATTAAGGTACCTTTTTGTAATTACAAAATATTTATAGTACACTTATTTGTGCAATTACAAAAGTGGTTTCAAAAATAAAGGCAGTAAGAACTGCCTTCATTTATCTTCTTAAAATTTTATTTTAAGTATTTGGCTCGTCGTAATCAGTTTCACCAAAATCAATTAATGTTGTTCTAGGAAGCATTGAATCTACAAGAATTTGTGGAATTCCTGCATCTTCCATTGCTTGAGGAAGATCTCTTAGTAACTGTCTATACCTTTCTAACTCAGCGACTTCGTCTGCTTTACTGTCGCCTAATGCCTTTAATGCAAGGTATTGTGCATCAGTATTTGCAAGTAACTTCATTCTGTGTTCTCTAATTTGAACCCAGGTTGGAGCTGGACCAATTATGTCTTCCATAGTATTTTTTACTAATACAATTTTTTTAGTTTCAAAATCCCAGTAAGAACGCTGATCACAATATAACTCATCTGGGTGTATAGGATAAGGATATTCAAAGTTTTCATAACCCGGTGGTGATTCAATAATTTTTTGACCAACTTCGTGTATATAATCTTCAGCATCCATAAAGTTATTATGATAATCACTTAACACTTCTGCTGCTAGGGGATCTTCAGCGCAATCAAATTTAATTAAACTTGTTTCTTCGGCTGGTTCAAATTGAACCTCGTCTGGAAGTTCAAAATCTCTATATACACGTTCAAACTGTCCAGTTTCCTTGTCTGCAAAAAAGTAAAGATACTTTGGACCAATATACACAGTTTCAATAGTGTCTGTATTATCCCAACCATCTAAATAGTTGTCATTTGGACATTCATAACTGTATTCAACTTTAATCCATTCAGTACCGTGCTCGTCAGTCATTTCAATGTCATCAATTTCAACACCTAAATTTGTTTTTATATCTATTGTTGCCATATCATTAACTCCAAGTAATTCTTACTAATCCTGGCATACCAGGTGTTCCTAAGCAGAAACATATAAAGTTACCACACCAAGATTTCATATTACTCATACCGCCCATTGCAATAAGTCTAAATCCTCTACAACAACTTGCACATCCACAGTATGTTCTACTGTTACCTAAGTAATAAGAGTGTTGGTTGTTTAAACCATATGATTTACTTGTAAACTGTTGTCTTGAGTTACAATCACAGTTACCTCTTGACTTATAAAAGTTTGGTTCGCCACCTAAGTCTGCGTGATCCCATTTACAACCTATACAAATACCTAAGTTACAGAAACCTTCAGTTCTGTTTGCTTGGTTGTTACATTCACAAGTACAATAAATTGTATAAGCACCTTGGCCGCCTGGCATACAAGTACAGCATAATCCTGCACCACTAACCCAAGATGCACAACCTCTAGGTCCTTGACAACAACCAGTAAAACAACCACAACCGTTATTGTTTGTACCATTGCCGCCAGCGCCAATACAGTAGTTGTATCCGCACCCTGGAACAAATTGTCCATCAATTCTTCTAATTGTTTTTCGACCGTAGTATCCGCCAAATGAGCCACAAGAAGCAATGTCACATCTACAGCTAAAGCAGCAGTGTCCTGAACCTGAGCCTCCCCCGCTCCATACTTCAAATGTAATTACTGACGCACAAGTACAAGCAGACCAAGTGCCGCAACGTCCGCAGTGTGCTCGACACCTATGAGTACCGTTACATATTAAGCAGGTGTTGTAGCACTGGAACATTCCGCCTGCAACTTGCCCTTGTGATCTTTGACAAGTACCGTCTGGAAATCTAATTCCGTCACTATATAAACAGGTTGCCATTTATGCCTCTCCTTTTAAACTATTTATTTCCGCTTTTAATTCTTTAATTGCTTCTACAAGTAACGGAACAACTCTCTCGTATTGCAATGTTATATATTCTTCTCCTGAAATGCTGTTACCATCTAAATCTCTATCAAACGGAGCATCGTGAATAATTTCTGGAAGAACTTTTTGAACTTCTTGAGCAATTAAACCTACTTCTGTTTTTTCTTTATCAAAGTCATCTGGTGTGTTTTCATTCCAGTTATATGTTACACCGTTAAGTGATAGTACTTTATCTAGTGCGTTTGGAATGTTTTCAATGTTGGTCTTAAGTCTAGCATCTGAAGTGTTTGAAATAATGTTACCAGTTGCTCTGTGAATACCGCTTGTTTGCGCACCGTCACTTTGTGTTGTAATCTTAGTGCCGCCGTTGTAGCGCATTTCTGTTTGTGCATTAAACACACCGTAGAACAGCCATTCGTTGTTTGCATCATCGTAAATACCAGTAGCATTTGCATTATCGTGCATAAACACAACTCGTCCGCCAATGCTATAACCTTCCCAACCGCCGTGTGCTCCACCGTCAATTTGAATTGAACCGTAGTTGCCGCTTACTGGTTGGAAGTAGCCGTTGCCTGTGTCACCTAAACGTACACCAGTAGTGTTAATAGTCATTTCACGACTACCACCTGTGTATAAACTGATTGTATCAGCTTCAAAATCAATGTATGTGTTGGTATCGCCAGTATGTCTAATATAACGTGCAACGTCTAAGTTACCAGTTGCTTCTAGTGAAGTAAATTTACCTGTTGAAGCAGTTGTAGCACCTACTGACATATTGTTAATAGAGCCGCCGCCTGCTGGCGAAAGTGTAGCTGTACCAGTGCCACTTGGTGAAATTGTTACGTTAGCATTTGCTGGCGAAAATCCAACTGTGCTAGTTGCATCTAGTGTAGTAAACTGTCCTGAGCTTCTTGATACGTTACCAATTGGACCTACAAAGCCGCCTCCTGAATAAACACGTTTAGCAATACTTGCGCCACCTTCACATCGTAGTGTACCTGTGTCGCCACTGTTATTTGAAGCATCTGTTGTGCCTGTAAAGTCTACAGTTGAGTTTGCAGTTAGTGTAGTAAATGCACCGCTATTAGCAGTTGAACTACCAATTGGTGTATTTTGAATGCTACCTGCATATATTGCGCCACTAGCACCTATACCACCTGTAACAACTACTGTACCAGTTGTTGTATTAGTTGCTGCTGTATTAGCAGTAAATGTTGTTGCGCCATTTGATGCTAGTGTTGTAAATGCACCTGAGCTACGAGTTGTACTACCAATTGGAGTACTTTGTAAACTGCCGCCGTATATTGCACCGCTTACACCTAAACCACCAGTTACAACTAATGTACCTGATGTTGTGCTAGATGATGCTGTATTTGCTGTAAATGTTACTGCACCTGTTGCACCTAAACTTGTAAAGTTTGCTTGTGCAGGGTTACTAGCACCAATGCGCATATTAGTAATGCTGCCAAGTGTATCTGAACTAATATTTAATGTACCGCCTGCCCCAATAGTAACATTGCCGCCTGGATCAATAGTAACACTACCAGTTCCTGTTGGCGACATATTAATTGTTTGGTCTGCTGCTGTAAATTCTAAGTTACCTGGAAACGCTGTTGGTTTTCCTGCTTCGCCTAGTGTAATTGTTCCTGACGCAGATGCTAAAATTAAGTTTCCTGTAGGACGGATAGTAGCTGTTGCCCCTGGCTGAATGGAGACAGAACTTTGAGGACTAACGTCTACTGTGCCGGTTCCTGTTGGTTTAATTTCTACATTGTTGTCTAACGGATTAAGTTCTACTTTTCCGTCTGCATTTAGTACATTATTAAATGTAACTGGTAATTCAAATACTGTAGTACCAGCTAACGCACTTGTTAGAACGTAGTTGGTGCCATCTGATGTTAACTGGTATGTTGAGTTTGTTGGAATTTCAATCTCAGTACCAATTGTAACACCGTTACCTGTAATAGTTCCTGCTGATGTAGCGATAGTGATCATATCACTAGTAGCATTATAAAATGTTTGTCTGCTACCAGGGAAAAATACAGGACTTACCATAGTTACAGTATATCCCGGAGTACCAGTTAAACTAATAATTCCCCCTGTAAATGCATAGGTAAAAGTAGTTTCTCCTGTTACTTCCAGTGTCTGTGGTGCTGTATTATAACGTGCCATTCTCTATTTCCCCTGTCTAATTAAGTTGTCGAAGTTTCGATGCCGTATACAGTTATACCAACGTCATTAGAATTTACATTTGCTACTATATTTAGTCCGCCTTGCATAACTAAACCTGTACGCTCAAATACACCGTTTGGAATAATAACTGTATTCCATTCAATCCATTCTTCATCGTTAGGCGTTGATGTTGTTGCCATTGCCAACTTCATTGAAATTGACGTTGAATTTCTGTTTGTGATTGAGACATTCGCTACAGCATATGTTCCTACCGGTACTGTATAAACAGTAACATCGGTATTTGCTGTTAAGTCCTGTACTCCTAATCTTCCTGTTGCCATTTTAATTTTTCTCCATTTATCTGCTTAAGAAGTATCCAAGTGCTACTGGAGCTCCATCAATACCGCCTGTAAAGTTCATCTTCGCTTTAATATTTAGCTGACCTCCACTAGTTGTAGTGATTTCATCGTTTGCAATGAATATTACACCTGCTGTTAGTGTGTTAACGTTTAGACTTGATTGACCACCACCAATTTGTGCTGTAATGTAACTCTTAATAGCACGTTGCGTTGGGACAATGTTGTCGCTGTTTTCAGTAAAGAACGGGTCTGTACTGAACTGTGTAATAACAGCTGATCCAATACCAACTGCAATACCGCCAAGTTGCAATGACTGCAAGCCTGCTAAGTTAAATGCGTCTGCATCCAATGTCGCAGTACCAGTGGACTGCTGAACACCAAACAAGTTACCAACGTTAAAGTTACCATCTTGGTCGGTTGATGTAAAGAACACCCTTCCGCCGCCGCTACTTAACTGTTGTCTATCAATACTTGCAGAAGTAATATCTACGTATGGATAGTTTGTTTGTGCTTGGTTACCAGTACCAATGTACAAGAAGTCGTGTCCTGTTAGACGTACTTGCGAGTACTTATTAGTTGTAGTAATTGTTGTACCGTCTTTCGGAGCATTTAGTGTTACTAGTCCTGGGCTAACTTGGAATGTTGCTGTATAGCTTCCTGGTTGTCCAATAACATTACTAATTGTAACCAACTTGTACCATCTGTTTTCAATGTTGTCAAATACAACGTTTGAACCAGGTTCTGGTAATTCAAACAATCCGCGTACTGCAATAAATGTACTTGGCTGATACAAGTCTGCACTACCGTCACCGCCTAGTTCAGCAGTAGCAGTTGTATAACCTGTACCTCTGTTTGTAAACGTTGGGTTAGCTAATGCACCATTTCTAATTCTTGGCCAAACTGCTGCATCAATTGTTGAGTTAGGATCAGTAATTGTTACTTTTGGTCCTGCTTCAAATGTTACAGTACCAATTGCATCAGAAGCAACAGTTTCAATATCAAAACTTGCTCCGCCGCTTAGTAGACTTACTTCAATATCTGTTCCACTAATTGCACTAACGTAGTAAACTGTTTCACTATTTAAACCAACTGCGTCAGCGCCAACAAATACAATTGGCTGGTTCAAGTACAAGTTATCTGCACTATCAATTTCAATAGTGTTTGGTGCAGTTGAACTTAATACTGTTCCAACTGGATAACCTGATCCTGGTTCTGCTAGTCTAATGCTTGTAATAGCACCATCTTCGTCAGTACATCTACCTAGTGCTTTAGCACCTGTTTTAAGTTTAAGTGCTAATCCAGTTGTTGCAGCCTGTGTACCGTTACCTACAGTCCAAACCGGAACGTTTCCTGGGTTACCAAAAGCAACACCTTGGAAGTCTTCAATAGTTCCATCAATAAATCTTTCTGTCCAAACAAGACCGTATTGGCTTGTAGCAACAAAGTTACGTCCTACAGCTACAAACAAACCTTGACCATAACTTATATTTGACCAAATATTATTGCCAACTTGTGCAACAGCTTTCTTCAGTGCTGAATTTGCTGCTACCCAAGTTGCGCCATTGTCTGTGCTTACTGCTACTTCACCTGAGTTAGCTAGTGCAACAAATCTTCCATTACCATATTCAATTGCTGTCCAATCTCCTGTAGCTGTTGGAAGTGCTCCGCCTGCTGTCCAAGTAATACCATTTGTACTAACTGCTGATTCGTCACTTCTTGAAATTGCAACAAATGTTGATGCGCTGTATGCTACACCAATAAATGAGTCAGTTCCACTAGCAAGTGTAGTAATAGTTCTTGAAACCCAAGCACTACCATCAGTTGATGTTGCTGCACCGCCGCTGCCATCACCACCTACAGTTACAAACGTTCCATTACCATATGCAATATCTTGATTTGCAGTACCCGGAAGTGCTGCGCCTGCTGTCCAGTTGTCAGTAGCGGCTGCACTTGCTGCTAGTGAAGCATTTGCGTTACTAGTAGTATCAATAGCTACCCATTGTGCGTCATCATCTGTAATTACTACGGTTGGAGCACTTGTGTATCCTGAACCACGTATTGGGTCATCGTCACCGTCAACATCAATTGTAATTGTTGCAACACCACCATTGTTTATTGTAGCTGATACTTGAGCTTGATCGCTGCTTCCGCCTCCAGTAAGTGTTACTGTAGGAGCACTTAGGTATCCTCTACCATATGAGTTAACAATAATTTCAGTAACTTTGTCTGTTTCTGCTGTTACTGTTGGTGCTGCTGCATAACCTGCACCAGTACTTGTAATGATAATCTCTTGGATAATACCATCTTTAACAGTAGCAACAGCACTTGCGCCACCGCCGCCTTGTGTTGCTGTAAACACAATAGTCGGAGCAGTTACATATCCACGCCCGCCATTAACTACATTTACCTTAGCAATCTGTGTTGGACCTGGTAAGCCAATGCTGTTTAGTTCACCTAGTTCTGCTTCAAGTACTGCACCCGAACCACCTAAACCACCAACAATAGCTGTTGCTGTTGCACCTTGGCCGCCACCAAACGCTACTTTATTCCAAGCACCAGTTACTGGCATTGTACCACCTGCTGCCCAAGTTGTGCCGTCTAGCGAGTAGTTAGTTGGTGTAGCACCTACTGGCAATGCAATAAATCTATTTGATGCATAATTAAATGCGCCAAAGTCTTGCGTAGTTGCCATTGTAGTGTCGCTTTGTGTAAAGCCAGGTTCTTGATAATCAATTGCTGCTTCGACTCTGTAACCAGTTGTTAAGTCTAAGTTTGCTGCTGGAGGTGTTCCAGGGCGAACATTATCCCAACCTGCTTCGTACATTGTTACACTTTGACCTGTTGTAGTTGTTAGTGTAAATGCTGCGCCGCCTTCGCTATCACTTAATACAAAAGTACCGTCCCAGTTGTTAGTAATGATATAGTATAGATCATTTTCTACTAAGTTACCAACATCGCCTGCAATGTAAACTGGCATTCCAACATATAGCTGTTCCCAAGGTCCTGTCACTGTTACAACATTACCTGTTGCGTTAGTATCAGTAATTGTGAACGGACCTACACTTGGTTTATAAACTTTAGCAACTTTAGTACCGTTGTTAAATTCAATAGCAGTACCGTACTGGCCTACACCTGTACCTGCGGTAAGTTGTACGTTCATACCTACATAAGCGCCACCTAGTGCAGTGTCAGTTGCAGCCAATGTAGCTGAAACTTCATCACCGCCCTGTGCAACGTTTTGTGCAGATACATAATCGGCGCCACCAACACCGTTACCGTCATCTAAATCAATTATGCGTGTTTCAATAACTGCTTGGTCTCTGAACTCGTCTTGTACTACCGCTGCATTAAAGCCTGCGCCACTAATTGCAACTTCTGCGTTAGTGTAATCTCTACCAGCGTTTGAATATTCAAAACGTAATACTTGTTCTTCACCATCTGTAACAACATTTGCAATTACTGCATCTTGTGATAAGTTGTCAACTTCTGCTGTAATTGGTTCTTCGCCAGTATCAGTACCTTCAGCAATAACACCGTAAGTACCGTAAGATGAGTTACCGTTTGTAGCACGAATACGTCCACCTAAGTCTGCTAAGTAACCTGAATAGTTGTAGTATGCAAACACGGATACAAGCTCTGTTAGCGAGTTGTTACCGCTACACCATACACCAATACCATCACTTAGTACTTGTGTAAAGTCGTTTGAAACGATAGATCTGTTACCACCTGCGTGTAACGCACCGTCGATCTTACAACCAACACAGCCTGTACCAAATGTTGTTACGTTTTGTACATAACAAGATTTGTTAGTTACCCACGCTTCAGTATCCCAAGGACCAAAGCCTGGATCAAGTGATACATATGCGCCTGCTGTTGGGCGTCTTGTTCCAAAGGAGTTTAGCTCTGTTAAGTTACCACGTAAGCCGTTAACAGTCATATTACGTACACCTGTAGCGTTTCTTACGTGGAACATATCTGAACGTAGTGATCCGTTTACAGCGTTTAAGTAAAGTTCTGCTGACTTCCAAGACTTGTGGTTACCTGGATATTGTAAATCGTATACAATTGAATCAATGTAACGTGTCATATCTCTGCGGCACGCTGCTTCATCAAATGAGTATGTTGCAACACTTGATCCAGCTCCGCCTGTAAATGTTAGTGATTCACCGTCTTTTTCGTCGCTAATTTCAACTGTAGTTGCAGAACCTACATTAGTTACCCAATATGTTTTTCCTGCTTCTACGTCACCAAACGCATTGTCATCGAACTTAATTGGATCGCCTACAGCTAGATTATGTGCTGCTGTAAATGTAATTGTACCTGGAGATCCATTAATGTCATTAACTGTTCCGCCGTATTGTGATTTAATCCAAGCAGTTGCTTCGTTTGCTAAGAAGTTTCTGTTTGCTTTTAGTACGTCTACAGCATTAATAGTTTCTCTATCATTAAAGTAAGTCATTGAACCAGTAATTTCCGGAGTCTGGCCATTACCTTTATCTAGCATATTGATAACAATATCCATTAATGCATTTGTACGTTTTAATGCAAGAGCACTACCGTTTACATAAGTTCCAATTTTATTCTTTAATTCTCTGTAAGCCTGTACAGTTGCATTTTTTTGCGGACCAATTACTTTTTCAGCTTGTGTTCCTCTGTAGTATGATTGTGCTGCTACTGTAGTTAAGAAGTTAGTGTTTAACATCATATCCTTACCAACAGCTTCTACAATGTAACCAACGTCACGCTCACATTTAGCACTATCGTATACTAGTGTAGGATAGTTTTCTGCAATATATTCAGTAATTGCTGTTTTAATTGCAGTCATTGAACCTGTTAAGTTTGTAAACTGTTGTTTAAGTGTCGAATCAACACTTGCTAAGTTTCCATTTCTTACAGGATAAGCTGGAATTGTAGCATTAGGAAAATCAGCCAATGCTGCTACCGGACCATTGAAATATTCTGAAATAGTAAATGTAGTTGTAGTCGGTACTGTTTTAATATAGTATGATGTGCCGTCATTTAATCCTGCAAATGTAATAGTATCGCCAAGTTTAAGTCCGTGCGCCGCTGACATAGTTAGAACATTACTTGTAATATCAGTAACTACAAGCTCTTCAATGTCGGTTACATCTCTTACAACATTGTAAAGTGTTGTCATCAACTCTTCAGTTCTTACAACACTATTTGCATCGCCTACAGTTTGCAATTCGTCTCTTACTACAGGATCTACAACGTCTTGGAGTGCTCCTGGACTTGAAACTGAGTTTACTGCTAAGCCATTAACAATCTGTTTCATATAGTCATATGCATCAAGTGTTGCTTGCTGTTCTGCTTGTGGAATTTGCAAGCCATCGGCTGCTCTATTTAGATAGTACTGATATCCTGCTTCTAATGTAGCTGAAGAACTACCGTATGTTAGATCATATCTTAATGCATCAACAATATATCCTACATCACGCTTACACTTAGCAGTGTCATAATCTAGTGTAGGATAATTTTGTGCAATATATTCTACAACTTCTGCTTGAATAAATTTCTTATTTTCCCAAATAATAGAAGCTGCTGCAACATCATTTGCATCTGAAGAAGCATTAGAAACCCATTTAGCAGTTGGAGTTTCGCCACCGTTAATGTAGCCAGTAATATCATCAATAATTAATTCAATTGCTGCACTTGGGCTAACTGCTGCAATTCTTCTTACTTTTTCTGCTAAGAAGTTAATTGAGCCTACTGTTGCTGCTAGTTCATTACTAACTACTTCTTGTGCTGATGTAGTTTGTCTGTAGTATGCCATACCTGCTTTAGTAGTTGCAAAGTTTGATCCTGTTGCCAAATCACGTGCAATAGCATCAACCATTAAGCCTGCATCTCTACGACAAGTATCTTGGTTATATTCTAGTTCTTGATGGAACTTTTCTACCCAGAACACAACATCTTCTACAATCTCGTATCTACGATCAACAATGCGATTGTATGCATCAACATTTTCTTTAGCACCCCAGTCTGTAGCAATTTCGATAGTTGCATTTGGAGCAGAGTTGTTAATCCAATCTAAAACATCGTCAACTCTATCTTGGGCAAATTCAATCGATGCTGCGTTACCCGGAGTACCGCTAGTATCTTGCGTTTCTGTTACACCTGGGCTAGTTGTTACTGTTGTTTCTGCAATAACTTCACCGATAACAGTTTTCATTCTAGCATATGCTGCTAGTGTTGCAGCAATCTCTGAACTATCAATGTTTAATACAAAGTTTGTAAAGTATGCTGCACCTGCAATCAATGATTGTGTATTACCACCGTAAGTTAAGTCGTAACGTAGTGCATCTAGGATATAACCAACGTCTCTAATACAAGCATCTTGTGCGCTTGCAGAGAAGTCGTTCCATAGAGTGTCATAACCGTTAGCAGGATCATTTAACCATTGACGGATTTCATCTTGAATGAAATCGTGGTTTGCAACAATTTGTGCTGCTGCATAATTAAATGTTTCTGTGTTACCAGTTGTGTTACTTGCTGAAGCATATGCAGTGTTTGCATATTCAGCGGTACCCCATTCTTTATGTGCTGGGAACACTGTAGGTGGTAACGAGTCTAATCCATTTTGAACGATTGTTTGCATTCCAATAGTAAGATCGTATGCTCTGTTAGACGGAGCCTTTGAACCTTCACTTGTAAGAACACTCAGAGTTAATTCTAATAACTGCTCTTCAATATATTCAATTGTTTGTACAGTAGCGTTAAGTTGATTATTTACAACAACTTCAGTTGAAGTAATACCTCTACGATATGCTAAACCTGCTTGTGCGCTACGGAAATCACTTCCAAATAAAATGTCATATGACATTGCGTCAACAATATAACCAACATCTCTTGCACACTTAGTTTCGTCATAAGTTAAATTAGGATATAACTCATTAATGTATGCAATCGCACCTGTTTGAATAACGCTAGATCTTTGATCAATAATATCTTTCAAAGTCTGTAATGCAGAATCTGTCCACGCATCTGACGGAGTAATAAGTGCTGGAAGCAATCCAGTATCAATTGTATTTTTGATTTCTGTAATTCTGTCAGCTGCAAATGCTGCTGCACCTGCACTACCGGCTGTTCCGCTAGTATCTTGTGTACTTACATTGCTTGCAGATTTAGTAATTGCTACGCCTGTTGCAATATCATCAATGATGTCTGCAATACGAGTTTGTACAGCAATCGCTGCTGCTTTTTGATCACTTGGCTCCTGGAAGATACCATCAACGTAATAAGATCTTGCAGCAACAATAGTTTCTAAATTGCCTCTGTATGTTAGATCGTATTCTAGTGCATCAATAATTTTGCCAATATCTCTTGTGCATTTGTTCTGATCATCTACACTTAAACTTGTCCAAAGTGCATTGTAGTTGTCAGTCATATATGCTTCAACTTCATCTTGTATGAAAGTTTTGTTAGCAACTACTAGTCTACGTGCATTAAAGAATCCTGTGTCATAGTTAGTAGGATCAGTAATTGTGTAAGAACTAGGTGTAGTATCGTTAACTAAAATATCAAGAATTTGTGCAGTTCTATCTTTTACTGCTTGAGTTTTCGAAGTAATTTCTTTAATTTCTTCTCTAACAACATCAAGTGCAGCAACTGACGGTTCTAATTGATCAGCTAAAACTACTGCGTTTGATGCCAATCCTCTGTGGTATGCCATACCTGATTTTAAAGAGTTAAATGTAGTTCCAAACAATAAGTCATAACCTAAGCCGTCAACAATATAACCAATGTCTCTTGAACATTTTGCGTGATTATATTCAAATGTGCTGTAAGTATCTGTTACATATTGTAGTGTAGCAGGAACAACGGTTGTGTCTGCAAGTAGTGTATCAGCGTCAGTTTGAATGCCTGCTGCTGCCCAACTATAGTCTGGATATGTTTTTGTAGGTAATGCAATAGTTGTACCTGCTTCAATTGCTTTTGAAACAATTCTAATCAGCGTATCTGCTTCAGCTTGCTCTGTTGCACCTGACATATAACCTTGTGCAATAGTTGAAAGTTGTTCAAATGCTGCTACAGAAATGTCTCTTTGTGCAACAGGAAGTGTTTCTGCATAACCTTCAAAGTATGCTTTGGCTGCTTCATATGAAGCACTGTTACCACCGTACTGAATGTCGTAACTAATAGCATCAATAACACGACCTGTATCTCTTTCACAAATTTCTACACTGTAGTTGTGATTTGGATAGTTTGTTGAGATCCAAGATGTAAGTGCATTAATAATGTTTGTTCTGTTAGTTTGTAACTCTGTACGAGCTGTAGTTTTAAGAGTTACTCCTGTATCAGTAAATGTAAGTGGATCAGCAGATGCTGTACCTTGTTGAATAATATCTAGTACTTCTGTCCAATAAGCAGTAGCTCTAGCTGTAGCTGTTGCATCAGACAT
>Ga0181582_10000229_pt1 | contig 37463 bp, 17 predicted proteins | sample 071ome_32_FD_132438 | JGI IMG/M metagenome (GOLD analysis project Ga0181582, IMG submission 132438) | Coastal salt marsh microbial communities from the Groves Creek Marsh, Skidaway Island, Georgia - 071405AT metaG (megahit assembly) | ecosystem: Environmental > Aquatic > Marine > Intertidal...
AGGAATGTGAAGTGTATCGAGCGATCGAAGATCGCAGGAACGCGCCGCGTCACGGCCATACTTGGGTACTGTCGGTCACGGTGGAAAAACAACCCGCTCAACGCACGCCGCCCAGACTCTCGGCTGAACAACAACAACAACAACAACGGCGGGCCACTGGGGTGACAGATCCACGCCAACAGACTGAAGGAGTATTCGTGTGGTGGTGAACGGGTCCCTGCGCTCCCCGTGCGCCCCACCCGTTCGTCACCCCACCTACGCCAGTCCGTCGCCGAGACTCGTTATATGGAGCTCTTGCGGCAGCCGTTCGTTCAACTTGGCCACGATCCTCGCCGCCGCATTCCGCCGCCGCTCCACCGAAGGGATGCCGTCCGGGTAGGCAGACGATCCGACCGCCCCGATCAAAAACTCGCCGTGGGATCCCTCGTCGCCCACCACAAACGTGCTCGTCTTTGTCTTCGCTTTTGCCCTTGTATTGCCAACCGCCTTTATCGCGCGCGCGTCGACCGTCTCCCGGACCGTCCCTCTGTCTCCCCGTCGTTGCGCCGTCGCCTTCTCCGTCTCCCTCTGCCGCAACTCGTGCTCCTTCAAGTTCTGGTTGTACTCCACGAGGTACGCGATCTCCGACGACCCGAGATGCGGCAGGACCTCTCGTGCCAATTTCTGCGCCGTCTCGGCGCCGATCGTCGCCTGGCTGCCCGTGTGCTCGCTGTTGCCGGTCTCACCCCCAACGTCGTCGTCGTCGTCGCTGTAGTACGTCCCCGCGCGCGACGGGGTCATGAAATCATCGTACCCAGTCTCCTCGCTGACCGGATTCGAGTACACCGTGAAGCCGGTCATCGGCGTCGGCTGGGTGCAGCGCGCCGCCGAGACCGGGGCCCGGCCGCTCGGCGGCGTGATGTTCGCGTACCTGCACACGCGCGAGCGAGCACGCGAGTGAGACAGTGAGCCAGTTAGCGAGCGAGCGAGCGAGTTTGGACCGATCGGCCCATCGGCCGGTCGATCACGGTCGGGCGCTCTCGTCATACACGTACCGGAAATGGTCAGACGACCTCGAGTTTGAATACACCTGCGCGTGCGGCGTCCGCGCGTGGTGCCCGTTAATAGCGCCCCTGGACACCGTCACGCCGCTCGCGTTCGGGCTGCCGACGCCCAGCTGCTCGAGCGCGTTTCGGAGCAGCCCACTCAACTGCACCTGCTGCTCCTCCGCGTCGCTCAGCGCCTCCTGGCATTTCATCAATGCGACGCCTCGAGCCTTTGCCAGCGACTCCGTGCGTTCTCGCTCAAACTCTGATCGCCGCAACTGCTCGGAGACGTCCTCCAGATCGCGCGCAAACTCCTGCCGGCTCTTGGCGATGGCGGCAATCTTGCCCAGGGTCTCGACCAGGCGCTCCGCGTCCTGCCCCGGCAGCTGGGCGCGATGTACTCGCTTCATCGATGCCGGGTCGATCACCGGCTGCGTCAACTTGAGACCGTGGTAGTGGTAGTCGACGTCGTTGTCGACCACATCGAGGGCCTTGGTCTTGGCGTACAGCTGGCGAGGGGTCAGCGAGGGTGTGAGCCAGCGAGCGAACGAATAAGCGAGCGGACGAAGGGGGAGGGTGGGGTGGGGGTCGAGACGGGACCCTGCCGGAGGAGGAAGCAAGGACCCCACCCTGCAAGGACTCCGCCCAACCGCTACGCAACGACACGAATGGAGATCGGGACACGACGCACCTGTTGATGTTGCTGCGCGACCGAATGGGAGCTCATCCATTCTGCCGGCTCTACCTCACGCTCGACCTGGCCACCCAGGCAGAATAGGCGCCTGAAGAAGCCCGGATCGTCGTTGGCCATCGAATGAACGTGTTGCCGAGATTTTCAACACAATTACACGACGGTATCGATGCCACCCGCAGGCAGCCGTATGTATGTGTATGTGCGCAATGGAACGGCGGGCGCGAATGGATATATATATGTATATGTGGAGGTGGGAGGAGGGGCTTCAGCCACAACGAAAGCGGGCCAGACGGGGAGCTCCCCTGTCCTCACCCCCTTGGTGGTCACCCGTCCTTGCCTGCTCGAGGCTGGACGCGAGCGAGGTTGGGTATTCCTGTGGGGTGAACGGGTCGCTCCGCTCCCGCTCACCCCACCCGGTCGTCACCACGTGGGGGCTTTCAATTTTCAAGGACGTCGCCCACCTTCACGACCACCGTGCCCCCTCCCTCGCCATCCACGAGACACGCATTCACCCCGAAGAACGTCGCGTTCTTGAACCCCCGCGGGCCCTCGGTCCAGCCCAGCACGCCGCCACTTCGTCTCGACCGCAACAGCTCCGTCACACGCCCGTCAACGTCGCCAGTCGCCGGATCCACGGCGGGCACCGTGCACCGACTGCACGGTTTGCAGAGATCGAACGTCGCGCCGGTGTATTCTCCCGTTTCACGCAGCAGGCGGAGCTCCCGGATCCCGTCCTCCTGCCAGGGCGCACCGCCGGCAACAGTCAGGTTTGGTCGAAAGCGGTGCATCATCCCCGCGGCCGCGTCCCCGTACGTCTCCTCGAACAGATCGATGAGGCTCTCCCGGAATGCGAACAGGAACGGAAAGCCGTCCGAGAATCCCGTCGTCGATGGTTGTGGGGCATACTCGGGGTCGACGGGCCGGTGCATGTCGCTGCTCGCCTCGACCAGGCATAATTCGCAGCCGACGACCCGGGAAAACCACTCGCGGTCCACCACAGTCGCGTGGCCCCGCCATTCCCACACGGAACTCTCCATACGTGTCCGGTCGCCCGCGACGCCCGCGACGTCGATCCGGAGGACGTCGACGCCAGGCGCCGACAGTTCCAGGGTCCCCGACGCCTCGTCCAGCGCAAGTGAGATCTTTGACAGGCCCCTTGCGTGTGTCCTCAGAGAGATGAACTTGCCCGTTCCCGCATCGACCACCATGAAGGCCCTGTCCCTGACACGTTGGAATTTTTTATGCCGCAACCCGCTCCCGTCCAGGACGGCCGCCTGCACGTGGATCCCCGGCAGCGCCTTGATCGGATAGATACAGAGATCGTTAACCGTGAGAACACTCATGATGATGAGGGCGATTTCGCTTTGGGGTCGCCAGCAGCGAGCCTCGCTCGTTCTGATTCGAATGTAAGTACCCTCATCCCAACCTTCCCTCAGCGCCCCCTCCCCCCCCTTCCCCTCACCCATACCCCATACTCTCGCCCTCGACCCCCCTCGCCTCGTCGCGCACCGAGTGGTCCTTGGCCAACCCGACCCCCTCGTAGACCGCGTCGACCGCCTCCCGCCGCCTCGACTCGCACTCCCCCTTGAATCCGACGAAGTAAATCGACTGCCGGTCGCTCTCCGAGATGGACGGAAAGTGCATATCGATCGAATGCACCCCGTGGAACTTTGCCGCGCGCACCGGGTACTCGATCGTCCCCGCCTGGTTATCCACCAGGTCAAACGACTGCACCGGCTCCATCGCATGCACGCCCTCAAAGTCCAGATCGTCCCTGTTTATATACAGCCGCACGGACCGCGGCCACCGGCCGACCTCGTCCCCCAACCCGCCAATCACCGAAAACGCCTTGAGGTTGACGCTCGCGTCAAACTCGACGTGCAGGAGGAGCTCGTTGTCTCCGCGGCCCGAGGACGAGGACGAGGAGGAGGAGGAGGAGGAGTCGTTGTCGTCGCACTCGCTTCGGAGCGGCGTGTCGATCACGTCGAGCCGCGTCTCCCAAGAGCGGAAGATGCCACGACAGCTGTTCGGCACGGCTTCGTTCAGGCAGCGCACCCTATCCATGTTGATCGTCTTGTACACCGCATAGCTCCCACTGCAGTCGTCGTCACCCTCGTCGCACTCGTGGTCGTGCGCGCACACGCCCGTGCCCGGTGGCGGACGTGGCATTTTGAGTTTTTTAGTTCGCACAGGCGACCAACAAGGCCGAAAGAACGAAGGAAGGAAGGAAGGAAAGAAGGAACGAAGGAACGGCCTACACACGACACTATCGACCGGTCGTCGTCGACGCAGCAGGGGGGCATCGGCATCAACGCGAGCGAGCGAGCGCAGAAATCAGCCAGAACCGCCACGACCACCATGGCAGCACCGGCACCGGCATACCAGGTGTCTGCCGAGGTGTGGGCACAGTGCGAGAACCCGGAGTGTAACAAGTGGCGGCGGCTCCCGCCGCACACGGTGGTGAACGAGACCGAGCCGTGGTACTGCAGAATGAACCCCGACCCGCAGCACAACGCCTGTCACATCCCAGAGGCCTCGTACAACGACGAGGGCATCATGATCGACCTCGAGTCGAAGCGGGCCAAGGAACTCAACCTGCACGGTCTGCTGCAGGCGCAGGAGACGCAGCAACAGGGGAACACGCAAGGGCACGCCCAGCAGGGGCTGCCGCCCGTCATTGTCGCCGGCCCGCAGCAGATTGCCACGATGCTGCAGGCCAAGCCCAAGCAGAAGCGGAAGGGGCGGCCCAAGGGCGCGAAGAACAATACCGGCGTGGGAGGGGACCCGCGTCAGCGGATGGTGTCGTTCGCGGACGACGATGACTTCGACCTGGAGACTGGGGGCACGCGGCGGGGCCGGCGGCCCAAGGAGGACGACGAGGCCAAGGGCACGGCCGGGCACAACGCTAGGTGTCTGGTGCACGTGCTGAATAGCATGGTGGACAAGCCGTTCGTGCCGGATCGGACCAAGTCTGGGACGGCGGTGAGCACGCTGGGGCGGAAGGTCAAGGCGATGAGGCAGGTGCCGGTCGAGACGCCCTCGTGGGAGGCGATGAGCAAGATGGCGGGCGCGTCGGCGGCGCTGGCGTGCGAGTACGCGGACGTGTTTAGCAGCCTGGCGATGATGAACGGGCAGTTTGACAACGAGCAGCGGCGGTCCGACGTGATCAAAGAGTCGAGCTCGGTGGAGATGCAGCTGCGTATCGCGGCCATGCTGGGGGCGGCCAGGGGCCTGACGTCGATCAGCGACGGCATGACGCTGCAGGACCGTACTGAGTGGGATGTGCTGGACGACTCGGGGTTCGTGCCGATCGTCGCGTACCTCGAGCAGCTCCAGCAGCAAGGTGGTTTTGGTTCTGGTTGATCCTCGACAAAGGAACAAATTCTTGCAAGATTCGTTCTAGGGACACCGCTCGCGACAGTGTATACGTATACGGAGAGACCACACGGAGGCGAGGCAGACGCGAGTGTGCAGTCTGAACGACCCCGAGAGCGGGCGGAACGGTTTCGAATTCGTGTTCGTCATCATGTACTGGCTGTCGTCGCTGCCGCTCGACGGCGTGGACCCGTCGCCAGAGGCGACGTGGATACAGCTGCAGAACGCCACACAACGGAACCAGTACTCTGAAAATTGCGAGTTCAGGCTGCCGCAGATGAAGGTCGGGACGCTCGACTCGCTGCTGTCGCTGAGCGACGATCTGGCCAAGGTGAACGCTGCCGTCGAGTCGACCGTGAACAAGCTCAGGAGGCAGCTCTACGACGTGGCGGAGGACGACGAGGACATCGTGGAGATTACGGTCGAGGGCGTCAGGCCAGAGGTGCGTTGTCGTTGTCGGTGGTGGTGGTGGTCGCTGTCGGATATGCTCACGCGTGCTCTCTCACTCACACACTCGCACACTCGCACACTCGCACACTCTCGCTTCTTCTCCAGGTGTACCTGCGCAACTGGACGTACGTGATCTTGACGCGACGACGGCGAGGTCGGCGGCCTCCTTTCTCAAACCTCTTTTCTCACCCTCGTGACTATTCCGTCGTAGATGGGACGAGGCCAAGTTTCCGTCAAAGCGGCCCCCGAAGGATACGGTGGCGGCCATCATGGAGACGGTGCAAACGCTGGACGAGGAACTCAAGGTCAAGGGCACCGAGTTTGCGCAACTCAAGCAGCAGCTGGGCGGGCTGCTCAGGAAGGCGCAGGGAAGCCTTGCGGTGCGGGACGTGTCGACCGTCGTGCCCGACGGGATGGTCGTGTCTACCGAGAACCTGAAGACGATGGTGTGCGTGGTCCCCAAGACGTCTGCCGACGAGTGGCGGGCGAGCTACGAGACGCTGACAGAGTACGTGGTGCCGCGGTCGTCGGTGCTCGTGGAGGAGGACGCGGACTACGCGGCGTTCGCGTTCGTCCTCTTCAGGCGCGTCGAGGACGAGTTCAAGAAGGAAGCGCGGTCGAGGGGCTTCCAGGCCAAGGACGTCGCAGGCACAGAGCTCCGCGGCGAGGGCCAGGACGCCGAGGGCGAGGGCGAGCAGGTGGGCATTGCGTCGACGAGAACGGATTCCGCTGCGAGAATCCAAAAGCTACAGGCAGAAGTGGAGAATAAGGCCGACGTGCTGCGGCGATGGTGCCTGACGTCGTACGCCGAGTCGTTCTCGTCGTGGATCCACGTGACCTCGATCCGATTGTTCGTCGAGAGCGTGCTGCGATACGGGCTGCCGCCGCAGTTCTTGCCGGTGCTGATCAAGCCGAATGCTCGGTACGAGTCCGAGCTGCGGAAGGTGTTGTCGAGTACATTTGCGGCACACGGAGGGCACCACTACGACGAGGAGGGCGTGCTGCCGTTCGTACACCTTGAGCTCGACATTGAAGAGTGATCACTCATGAGTGATCTCTGATCAGAGAAACGAGTCATGAAACAGATTTGAAAATTTCAGCGCACGGTCTCCAGCAACTCGCGTGAACCCCCGCGCAATCAACCCAACCGTCAGTCGGTCGGCGACGCGGATGTCGTCCCGGGCTGTTGCTGCGACTGCGAAAGAAATCTTCACGATGATGATCGCTTCGGTCGGCAGACTGCGGATCCGGCAAGAGAGCTTGACTCACAAACGCACCTCTCACGTGGCCACGACGAGCACGTCGCGTCCTCCGAGGGTCTCTCGGTCGTCTCTGCCTCCCGATGCGGACATTGAGGAGGCGATCCGCGTCGGCTCGAGGTTGGCTGGCCGCGACCTCCCTACCGCCCTCCTCGCCGAGCTCACGACGAAGCTCAAGGCCAACTGGTACGCGAATGCGCGAGACATTTCTCTGATGTCCGACGACGAGTCCATCTCGATCGGACTGCCGTTGAAGCTGAAGAACACCATCGCCTCTGCCCTCGCCGAGGAGGGCGGTAGGGAGGTGGACTGGGATGGCGAAGGCGGGATCATCGACGACGACGAGCCGACGTCGACGTCGACTTCGGCATCGACAGATGTATACGTGTCTAGCACGGCAGAAAGGACCGAAGACGACATGGAACAAAGCATCTGCCCGCCGTTGGACCGCTTCGGGTACTCGATCGCCGACGTGCCAAAGGTCGTCGCGCGCCGAAAGATCGACAAATACGCGCTCAACAAGGAGGAGTTGACGCCCGACCTACGGGCCGAGCTCGACCGGCTGTTCAAGTTCGGCACCGAGCGCTTCTACGGTGCGCAGGCCGATCCGATCGCGGCTGTCACCGCAGCAAAGTACGAGGACCACATCCGGGGAATGCTGGGATACACGGTCAACGTGCTCGGCGAGGACATCAACAGCGTCTCCTTGAAGACGCTCGTGCCGTCTGCCGAGCGCGACGGCGTCATCCCGGCGTTCAACTACGCGCAATGGCTCGTGAAGGAGCGACAGATAGCCGTCCGGACCGAGCTGCTCGTGCTGCGGTCGATCTTGTACGCATCGAAGTTCCTGTACCACGACCAGAGCCAGATCGTCTTGGGGAGCGGCGACAAGCCCTATGCGGATATTCCCGTCTGCAAGGAAATCCGGGCGCTCATCAACTCGCGGCGCAAGGAGAGCAAAGTCGCCCCCCGGGTCAGCGACGAGGCGGCCAAGTGGCTCGACTTTCCAGAGTATCTGGCGATGACCAGGGAGCTGAAACGGGAGACGGGGTGTCTGAAGGAGACGTCGAAAGGCGACGTGGTTCGACGAGACGACAAGGACATCGCTTGGTCTCTTCAGAAATACCTCATCTTCGCGATCCTGGCGTGTGTGCCCGACCGTCAGCGCACGATCAGGGAGCTCCAACTCGGCCGCACGCTGTTCAAAGACGAGGAGGCCGGCATCTACGTCATCAAGCACAAGCCTAGCGACTACAAGACGGGCAAGGCCTACGGCGAGCGGGCCCCGCTGTACATCAGCCAGTCGCTCACCACCGCGCTGGATGTGTTCCTCGGCCGGTACAGGGCGGCCCTCGAGCCCGAGCACGAGTTCCTCTTCACGCAGGCCAACGGCGCGCCGCTGACGGACAAGAGCCTGTACAAGGTCTTCTGGACGACCGCGTATCGTCTGAGTGGGAAGCGCGTGTCGCCGCACTACGTGCGGGATATCGTGGTGACGCATTTGCGATCGTCAGATACTGCCAGCGAGCGAGACCTCGAGGCGCTCGCGGTCTACATGGGACACAGCCTGTCGATTCAGAAGTCGACGTACGACCGCCGTTCGCTCAAAGAGAAAGTCGGTCCCGCGGTTAAACTATTGGAGAGCCTCCAGCAACAGCAGCAGTAGGATGATGATCTCCCGCTCATACATACATCTCTATCAATTCTCCTCAAAATGGCTGCAAAAGGGTTCGACTTGGTGGTCTACGGCGCCACGGGATTCACCGGAAGACTCGTGTGTGAGCACTTGGTCAAGTCATACGGCAAGAGCGAGGTTCGGTGGGCCATTGCTGGACGCGACAAGAAACGACTGGTGAGTTGAATGTTCAACGGTTGGACCGACCGGGCTCGCCAAGCTCACTTCCCCTCCCCCGCGCTTCGCTCGTTCTGCAGGAAACCCTGAGATCGGAGCTCGCTTCCATCGACGCCGACGCCTCGTCGATCGACATCCTCGTCGGTGACGCCTTCGACAAGCCCTCCATCGACGCCATCGCCTCCAGCACAAAGGTCCTGCTCTCAACTGCTGGTCCGTTTGCCATCAGCGGCGCGCCAGTCGTCGACGCCTGCGTGGCAAACTCGACCCATTACGTCGATATCACCGGCGAGGTGCCGTTCATCACGGCGTCGGCACACAAGCACCACAAGCAGGCGGCCGCCAACAACATCCGCGTCATCCACTGCTGCGGCTACGACAGCGTCCCGTCGGACCTGGGTGCTATGGCCGTTGTCAAGAAAGCCAGAGCACTGGGAAAGACCATCGCGAAGGTCACCACGATCGTGGGCGATTCGCGAGGAGGCGTGAGCGGCGGGACGATCGCGAGCGGCCTGAACCTCACCGCCGACAAGGAAATTTCCAAGAGCGACATGGGCATGTACTCGTACATCCCCGAGGGGCAAAAAAAGGGAACGGCGACGGACGTCTGGAGCCCGGTGTTCTGCCAGGCCACCCAGGGCTGGCTGGCGCCCTTCGTGATGGCGTTGGTCAACACGAGGGTGGTCCAGCGGAGCAACTACTTGCTCGACTGGGGCAAGGACAAGTTCACCTACGCCGAGCACATGGGCGCCAAGACCCGAATGAAGGCCTGGATGGTCTCGGCCGCCACGGCCATGATCGGACTCGTCTTCAGCCAGCCGTGGCTCCACCCGCTGGCCAAGAAGATGCTGCCGAAGCAGGGCGAGGGACCCAGTAGGGACACCATGATGCACGGCTACTACAACCACACCATCGTCGGCGAGTGTACCGACGGTGAGATCATCATGGGCACGTTCAGCGATAAAAAACGAGATCCTGGCTACTGGGGTACGAGCCGGCTGCTCCTCGAAGCCGCGCTCTGCCTCGCCATCGACATCAAGGCCCTGGACGATAGCGACGAGGTCCTGAAGGGCGGCGTGCTCACGCCGGCCTCGGGGCTCGGATCTGTGTACGTGGAGCGGCTGAGGAAGGCCGGGATCGAGTGCCGTGCGTAGAGCCAGGTGTAAAGATCCCACGAATTTTCAAACTGTCCCATGGCCCCGACTTCCGCCACGTCGACGCGACTGCGGGCTTGATTCAAAATCCCATCCTTCCCTCACCTCCGGTGTGTTTACACACCTCCTCCTACCATCTCTCGTCTGGGCACGGCGTGTCTACGTCCACGGAGGCAGGGCTTCGATTTCAAAAATTCGACTCGGTTCGTTGAAACTCGTGGCTTCGCCTAGGACGCCCGGAAAGGTATACCGCTGACGCGTATCGTGTCGAGGTAGACATAGGGATGATCATGGCCGACAGGGGAGGCGCGAGCGACTTTGACCGCTTGACGCTGCGGAATCCCCGAGCCAACTCTCCGGCTCCGAATTCTCGCTCGTCAAGTCGGCGTGGACAAGTACGTGCATGTTTAATGGGATCCGTTGGGGCCCATCGAGTGATACACGGACTTGCGCACGCCGGGGTGCGCCCCACACGCCGTCCTCGTCCCCTCGTCCTCACGTCCCTCCGCCTCTGTCTCCTCCGTCCGTAGCTCCTCAAGGACCAGCTCGAGCTCGTGAAGATCGGCGATCGGTACACGCTCAAGCCGCTGCCGAGCGAGCTTCCCTTCGATAAGGCCCTCTTTGTATTCGTGCGCGCAGTTCAGTTGTTGAGCTCGAAGAACAAGGGGTCGACCATCGTGGTGGGGCTGGCGGGTCCGTCGGGGTCGGGGAAGACGGCGTTCGCGAAGAAGGTGTCCAATTTGATACCTGGGTGCGCGATGCTGTCTATGGATAACTATAACGACGGAAGCAAGGTCATTGACGGGAACTTTGACGACCCGCGCATCACCGACTACGACACGTTGCTGAAGAACCTGTCGGGTCTCAAGCAGGGCCGGGCGGCGCAAGTGCCGATCTACGACTTCAAACAGAGCTGCCGGGTGGGATATCGCACGGTCGAGGTGCCGGAGAGTCGGGTGGTCATCCTGGAGGGCATCTACGCGCTGTCGCACCGGGTGTCCCCGCTCTTGGACCTCAAGGTGTCCATCACCGGCGGGGTCCATTTTGATCTCGTCAAGCGCGTGCTGCGTGACATCGAACGGTCGGGGCAGACGCCGGAGGACATCATCCAGCAGGTGTCCGACACCGTCTACCCCATGTACAAGGCGTTCATCGAGCCCGACCTCAAGACTGCGCACCTGCGGATCTACAACCCGTTCAATCCGTTCAGCGGATTTATGAACCCCACGTACATCCTCAAGAGCTGCATGCAGGTGGACATCGAGCGCATCGAGTCGATGAAGGAGTCGCTGGGGCTCGGGACCGACGAGGCAAAGACGGCCGAGTCGGAGACGTACGACATCTACCTGGTGCCGCCGGCGGAGGACGCCGAGTCGTGTCAGAGCTGGCTCCGGATGCGGTATCGGGACGGGAGGTATAATTTGATGTTCGAGGAGTGGGTGGTGGAGGACAAGTTCATCATCTCGCCGAGGGTGACCTTTGAGGTGCCCGTTCGCATCCTGGGCGGCCTCATGGCGCTGGGCTACGAGATTGGCACCATCATGCAGCGCACCTCCAAGACCTACTACAAGACGGAGGACAAGATCACCGTCAAGGTCGATCACATCGTCGGCGTGGACAGGCAGTTTGTGCAGATCCAGGGCAAGGACAGGACCAAGGTCGCCGAGATGGGTACGGCGCTCGGGCTCGACGGCAGCTACTACCCGCATTCGTACATCGAGATTATACAGCTCGAGAACCTGACGCAGGACTTCTTGACCGTGTCCGACGATCTGAAGCGCCGGTTCACGGTGAACGGCGAGCCGCTCGACGAGGCGGTCGTCGGCTCGATGTCCAAGGGCTCGTCGCCGCTCATCTCGGGGTCGTTCCTCGGCGGGTCGTACAACGGAAACCACAGGACGTCCGCGTACCTCGCGTCGAGCCCCCTGGGGCCGTCGCACGTCCCCTTCTCGTCATCGGCGCCGCAGCACCAGCTTTCGAACCTCGTGTCCCCGCCGGCGGCGCCGACTGCACCGACTGCGCCAGCCGCGCCGACCGCGCCGGTGTCGATCGCCAACGGACACGGCGGCGGTCACGGGTTCACTGGGAGCAACAGCAAGCCGGGGCTGCTGTCGCAGAAGATCCATGCCGCGTCGCTGCGGAGCGTCGGAAGCGACAGGCTTGGCGCCGTCGGGAACGGCTTCACGCCTGAGAAGCAGTCCGTTTCTCCCCAGGGGAGCTCGAGGAGCAGCAAGAGCGGCGGCGGCGCGAGCCGGCCGGGCACGCCGCCCAGCCAAGTCAACGGCGCGCACCTCAAGCAGCTGCTGCAGAGCCAGGCCTTGCTCACCTCGCAGATCGAAGACCTGACGATGCAGCTGCGGCTCGTGTCGTCGTCTCTGGGGACGTCGCGGACGAACAACAGCGTCGAGGTCAGCTCGCCGGAGAATACGTCGACGGCGTCGGTCTGGGGGGTCCCCTCGGCCACCCTCGTCGCCGCCAGCGCCGGGGTCGGGATCGGCCTGCTTGCGGCGTACGCGCTCGGCGGGTCGAGGCGATGAGAGACGGACATATGTACAGATAGAGAGATAGACAAGGACAGCAGACGGTAGACAGCAGACAGCAAGAACAAAGACAAGAACAACAATAACTAGGTCGGACACGCGGAACGAGATCGATCGATAAAGCTGATTCTCGCCAATAAACAAGACTCCCTGCCACTAACTAACTAACCGGGAGTTGACATTGTAACGTTGCGGGTACGATACGCTCACCCGAGCTTGGCCTTGGCCGCCAGGAGGTCGGCCACGGCCGCCTTCACCGCCTCGTCGGCATTCCCGAGCCCCTGGTTCTCCTTCAGGTCCCGCACGAGCGCCGCGCACCGCTCCACCTCTGCTTGGATTGCCGCCCGATCCTCGTCGGACAGGCCGCCGCCGACGTCACCGGCGTCGTCACCACTGCTCGTGTCGATGATCCAGTCGCCCTCCATGCGCTGGAACACCGCATACGGCTTGCTGGTCACCGCATGGTCCTTCGAAAGGCCTCCCGCCCCCCACGCGGCGTCCTGGGCCCACGAAACGCCGTCAAACTCGAGCTCGAGCTGCTCGTAAATCCTGCGGCTGAGCGTCGGCGTCACGGGCGCCAGGAGCACGGCGACGACGCGGACAGCCTCGAGGACCGCCACGAGCGCCTGCTTGGCGGCCTCCTTCTCTTCGTCCGTGCCCTTCTTCAGCCCCGTCCACGGCGCGACCTCCTCCATGAACTGGTTGCCCTTGCCGCTGATGACCAGCGCCGCGGTGCACGCCTCGTGGAACTTCATGTCCTGGAAGTGCTGCGAGACGATCGGCACTTGGGCCTCGACCGCGGCGCGGAGGACGTGGTCGTCCGGGAGGTCCGCGGGCGAGCAGGGCAGCGTGCTGTCGCAGTTCTTCTTGAGCAGGTTGAGCGTCCGGTTCAACAAGTTGCCCACGTCGTTGGCGAGGTTCGCGTTCACGATGTTCCTGAAACGCTCCTCAGAAAAGTCTCCGTCCTGCCCGAACGGCACTTCCCGCATGAAGTAGTACCTGACTGCGTCGGCGCCGTACCCGTCGACCAGCGCGACAGGATCGAGCACGTTGCCCAGGCTCTTTCCCATTTTTAGCCCGTCCTTGGTCAGGAACCCGTGCCCAAACACCTGCTTGGGCAGCTCCAACCCGGCAGAAAGCAGCATGCCCGGCCAATACACGGCATGGAATCGCAGAATGTCCTTCCCGATGATGTGCACGGCCGCCGGCCATCCTCGCTCCTTCAAGTCGCTCGCACTCGCGTCCTCGGCCAGATCCGTCTCGTCCTCCGAATACAGCGCCGAAAGGTACCCGTTGAGCGCATCGAACCACACGTAGATAGTCTGCGACGGGTCCTTGGCGATCGGGATGCCCCAGGGCACCGATGCCCTGGAGATTGAAAAGTCCCGAAGCCCGTCCTTGACCCACCCGAGCACCTCATTACGCCTAGAAGACGGCGAGACAAACGCCGTATTGTCCTCGATGAGCGACTCGATCTGGTCCTGGTACTTGGACAGCCGGAAGAAGTAGTTCTCCTCTTCCCGCTCCTCGCACGGCTTGCGATGGATCGCGCAGTTGTGATCCTCGTCCATATCAGCATCGTCCTTGTACTCCTCGCATCCGACGCAGTACCACCCCTTATAGTCGGCCTTGTAGATGTCGCCGTTGTCCCAGACGCGGTTCAGCACCGTCTGCACGAGTCGCTCGTGCTTGGGCTGCGTTGTCCGCACGAACGAGTCGTACTTGATGTCTAGCTTAGACCACAAAGACTGATATTCCATCGCCAGCGCATCGCAGTGCTCGATCGGTGAGAGCCCCCGGTCTGTCGCCGCGAGCTCAATCTTTTCCCCGTGCTCGTCCGTGCCCGTCACGAACCGGACCTCGGATCCGTTCAGCCTGTAGAACCGCGACAGCACGTCTGCGGCGATCGTCGGGTACGCACTCCCCATATGGGGCGAGGCGTTGACGTAGTAGAGCGGCGTGGTCACCGTGAAGCGCTCCGGAACCGCCGGCGTGGGCCGGGCTCGCGGGTGCCAAGTCCGCTGTTGTTTGTCCGTGCAGGTGCGAAGGCTCTTCGAAAAACCACGCACATGACTATATAGAGGCTTCTGGAGGTGCAACCCCCGAAATGCCTGCAGCCCAGTCGAGACGACGGTCGTTGTAGCCATGCTTCAAATAGGTCTCGAGTCGATGCCGTCGATAGTGGCCTCGTCTTGGCGTGCCAAGTCCAATGCGCGGCTGCCTATGGGTGAAATTGCTATGGCAAGCGACTGGAGCCGCGAGCGTCGCTGATCTGTACGAGTGGGCTTGCAAAATTCGGAGCTCATTCGCATGAAACCGACCACTAATCAATCGACCTCGAGATTTCCTGGATGCGCACGGTCTTCCTAGAGGTGGGAGGCTTGTAGGGATTGCTGAGCACGGTCAGCTCGTGGACCTGGGGCACGCGATACTTCTTGCCGCCGTCGTCGATGGGCCGCCCGGTCTGGGCCGCCTGCTGGACCTTGGTGAGCCTGAGCACGGTGCGGTCGAACAGCGACCTGTTCTCGCAGCGAAGTCCTTTGCGCATTTGAATTGGCCACACGCCAAAGACCTTGAGGTCGAACTTGCGCACGTGGGTGATGCTGATCTTCCGGGATTCGGCGTCGCCCTGAATGTTCTGGATCTCAAAGGCCGGGATGACCCACTTGGGCGAGTAGACAGAGTGCTCCATGAGGTGCTTGGCCTTGAGGTACGCGACAAAGTTGGTCGTGAACAGCAGGACGCGGGTCGGCCGGACGTTCATGACCTGCGTGACTTCCTCCCCAACCATGTCGGGGAAGAACTCGAGGAGAGCGCGCTGCCACGCGGCGACGATGCCAGTCATCGGGGACTCGTCGATTCCATCCACGTCAAGGGACGCGATCGTCTCCTCCAGGAACGCGCCGGGCGCCTTGACGCGACGCAAGGTCCTTCCAACGATGCCCTCCCTGCCGAGACTGGCCATGGCGATGGCGCCCGTGAGGTCGGACGTGGCCTCGCAGATCCCGATGATGGGACGAACAGGCACACCGATGATACCTTTGGCGAGTCCGACGAGAAATCCGGGGACGTGGCCGTTGTGCCAGCCCGCGATCGGGTCGTACAGGATGCCCTGGCCGGCGGCTGCAAACCCGTAGAAGAGTTCCTTCGGCATGTAAACCAGGGCATCGATCGCATTTGTGGGGCGCTGTACCAGCCTCCGCACCGTTTCGCTGTCGCCATGGATGCGTTCGGGCGGCAGGACCGCCATGCCCGCCGCAAACATCCTGGAGAACCCGGAGAAGAACATCGACACGGTCATGATCGGCAGGTAGAACACCTGCTTGGCAACACCAACCGGTCCTGCTTTACCGAGAGCTGCCTCGTGTACGAGGACGACGGCGGATCCGCCGGCCCACAGGACGGCGAGCGGGACGCTCGCGACCGCGGGGCCCGAGCCGCCCAGGACCTTGTGAGCCTCTTTGAGTCCTTCCCGCGTGTAGTGACGCGAGAGGTTGCTGATGAGTGCTCTCTGTGAGAGGAATCCGTCGGCGGTGCGCTTGCCCCTGAAGGACGGGTCGTTGCCGAGGAGCCACTTGCCGAGCGAGATCTCCACCTTGGACACGTTCACCAGCTGATATCCGGATGCGCCCAAGGCCCGGCTGAACTCGTCCTCTTCCCCCCCGATACCACCAGCAGCAAGAACCCGGGAGGAAAGCGAGATGGACACGTTGACTTTGATCCTGCCGATCTCGGCGCTCTCGATGAAGAACCAGGACGACAGGTTCGACTGGCCCTGCAACGCCATCAGGTCCTGGTTTTCCTTCTCTCGCACCCACATCAGGGCCTTGTTGTCTCCCAGAGCAACCGCGGACAGGTTGTCGGCACTGCCTCGAGGCCTGCCGTTGCTGCCCATCGCGCTGTTCTGCGCCACCATGGGCGCGTTGATCGCCAGGGCCTCGACTTCCCTCGGTCCAAACTGGGCTGTGAGGAGGCGGTACTGCTGGTCCTGCCACGTGTCGTCCTGCCAGATGTCTGCCGTCGGAATCGACGACACGAATGAGAGCAACTGCTCCATGAACACCTCGTCCGTCTGCAGGTGGAGCGGGTCGATGCTGAGGGAGAACTTCTTGTAGGACCGGATGTCGGCGCCCTTCTCCTCTCCCTTTCCGATCTTCCTGGAGACCTTGTCACATCCTTCGACGCGCTTCACGTCCTTCTCCATCATCGACATCTCGACGCTGGCGCCGAACGTCTGCGCGAGGAAGAACTTGACCAGCGGCCGCTGCTGGACGGTGGGCCGGAGGCCAGCGTCGGGTGCGAGCACGACCGGCTCGCCGGCGTTCAGGGTCTGGTTGTCGAGCTGAATCGACGAAACAGTCCCCTGAATGACTCTCTCGTGCGACGCGGTGATTGACTCCAGCTTGAGCGACTCCAACGTCAAGTTGAACAGCTCGTCCTGGAGGCCACCGACAACCATGATGCCAGCACCTGCCAGGTCCATCTCCAGCTTGGTCGAGCTGCCCCTGTCGACCTTTCTCTGCCACTGCAAACGCAAGAACACCTGAAGGTCGGGGATCGTGTGCTCGTCGAGCGAGGCGGCCCCCGCCAGCTTCTTCTTCTTGGTGATGGCGTACGCGGGCACCCAAATGTAGGTCGGCCGGTTGCCCTTGAGGTTGCTGGCGTGAACGACGCCACGCCCCAACGGGATCGAGCGCCGCATCACGCCTTTTCTCTCGTCGGAAATCGTGATCACGAGCTCCGCCTTGGCTGGGTCCACCCCTCGGAAGATGTGCCGCTGGTTCGCTGGCCATCTCGGGTTGAGCGTGTGGGACAAGGCCTCCGTCGAGTACGACGGGTATCCGTCCAGCTGCACGCTGACCACGGGGTTCGGCAACTCGTTGTCGGCCAGCGCCACCACGACCCCGCTCCGGGGATTGAGTCCCCTCGCCTCGAGCACGGTGACGACGAGGTGCCGCTGCCTGTGGTTGTGGGCGTGGCGGTTCATCACGGCAATAGACGACTCGCTAGGGTTGAACGTGAGCGTGCTGAAGTTGTCTTCTCCGCGGATTCGGAACATCTCCTGGCCGATGGTCGGCATGACCTGTTTGCTCTGTCCACCGGTGCCGTCGGTCGTGGCAAACGTCTCGGGGTTGACCTTGGCCCACGCCAAGGATTCGAGCGACTCCACGGGCTGAAGGGCTGCCAAGATCTCCCTACGCTGTGCCAAAACGCTCTCGAGTGCCAGCAGCTTGATGCTCATCAAGCCGCGGGTGCTGACGTCCCAGTGGAACCTGAGCTGGAGGCGCCCCGTGATCTCGTCACCTGCAGTCCGCCGCATCAGAGGGTACCACAGTGCCGTCATCGCAGGCACGTCCAGGGTCTCCGTCAGAGGAATCTCAGCGCGTCCGAGGAATCGGCACGTCTTGATGACCTCCGTTGTGTCGGGATGAATGAACTGGTTCGAGGGCCTCGTGCCGCCCAAGTCCCACAGCTCGACGACGAGCTCGCTGGCGACGCAGACGTCCTTGAAGACGAGCTGCTCGTCCCAGATGGGATCGAGAGACTGCCAGACGACGGAAGTCTGCTTCGAGCGACCCGCGTCCTCCGCGGGCGGGATGGCGTCCCTGACGCGGACCCTGGCGAACGAGTGCGTTGAGCGCTGGGTGCCCGACAGGTTCTGCGCCTGCACGACCGTGATGTTCAGGTCACCGCCCACAAGCAAGTTGGCATCGCCAACGATGAGTCCCTTGAGGAGCTCCTGGCGCTTGTTGATGTTCATGGTGCTCTGGCTGGAGTGGAAGGTTGCCAGCCTCCTGGCCGACTTTCTCGGCATGAACGAGTCGCCCCCCTCGAGATGCCCGACGTCACGAAGCGTGTCGTTCCTCTCGATCCTGGACACGGACCCTTGTGGAGAGAATCTTTCGTGCTCGAACGGCTCCCTCACGGAGTCTCCCCCTTCGGAGACGGTGTGCACGGTGCCCGAATACTTGCTCGTGCTCACGGGCGTGTCGCCCAAGAACCGCACGCCCATCTGCTTGCCCGGCGTCGTCGTCGTTGAGTCCGCCTCGTCTTGCAGGTCAGCGGGATTGATCTCCAGATCTTCGTACGAGTGGGACCTCGAATGCGCGAACACCTGCTTCGACGCCTGCCTGACGAACTGCTGGGTCGACTCGGGGACCGGCATCTTCCTGAGCGTTTTGGTAACCAGCGCCCTCGAGCGATCCTCTTCAGTGACAACATCGTCTTTGAATCGGCCGTACAGGTCCAGCCCAGTGAAGTAGTGGTGACCCTGCATGCCGCCCAGCCTGGCGAACTGCCCGTTGACGTCTCGCATCTGGTACTCGATCTGCTTGAGCCTGTAGGCCAGGTCGAGGACCACGTGCTTGTGCTCGCTGGATAGCACATTCCTATCATCACTGAAGCGCAGCACCCGAGTGGGGCCGTCCGCGTACACAGTGGCATATACCTTCTTGGAGAACTCTGCCGCCAGGAGCGAGACGAGCTTCTGCTTGAGCTCGTCGGGCATCTCGTTGGACAGGCTTCGGTACAGCTTGCCGGCCGTCTGCTCCTCCTTCTCCTCTTGAGTTGGCAAGAGCAGCGTTGCAGCATCGCCGAGCACGTCCAACGCATAGTCCGCCACCCTGCTCTCCTGGCGTCCGCTGAACTTGGCCTGGACACGCAGCTTGGGGAGGAGCGTCGGCTCGTCCCATGCGTATGCCATGACTTCCTTCGGGTTGAGGCAGTCAACGTACTGTTTGCCGTCGGCCCGGAACACCAGGGGCACCTGGACGAAGAACAGCTGAACGTCTTTGCAGAGGTTTTCGATGCGGTACGGCGGCACGCCCGTCGGCTTCTTCAGGGTCACCTGGATGGATCCAGACGAACCCACAGTCACGTTCACGGGGATGTTGACATATCGCCTCTGGTTCGACGCGTGGCGCACGCGCAGGCCGAAGTACCACTCGGTCTCGGGCAGGGGAAAGGCGCCGGACCAGTTCCAGTCGCCCGGGTCCTCGTCCTCGAGCCTGGGCCGAATGGTGACCTCCCTGGGCAGCTGCGTGTCGTCCCAGTAGACGGCAGTCCGGCTACCGTGAGGAAGTAGTCTGGCAAACTTCCTGTGTCCCTCGTCTGATGTCTCGAGCTCCCCACCGGGGTCGGCCGTGCCGTACTGCTTGATGTCCACGGCGATGCCCGTCTGGTTCTCGATGATGTACTTGGGCTTCAGGTTGATCAGTTTCGTGTTCCTGAACATCGACTTGCGCGGAGCTGCGGATACGTCCACGGCGAACTCAAAAGACCGATTCGTGAACTTGCTCAGCTTGACGCCTCGCTCGTCGGGGAACTGCGGGTCGTCGCCGGCGCTGTTGCTCCTCGTCGTGGCCGCGGCCGCCACCTTCATCGCACCGATCGCTTGCATCCCGGCATCCGGATGGGCATTAATGCCGATATCGACTTCAGTCTCATCCGTCGGCGACGCAATGGGAGAGAGAGGCGACGGCTCTTCCGGACTCTCGGTGTCGCTCGTGTAGCGGGTGGTCACGGCAGCGTCCCTGCTCTTCAAGGCCTTCGCGTTGTACACGGGGCCCTTCAGCTCAACTGTTCCCTTGTTTCCGACCGTCTTGATGCCAACCGGCTGGGAGTACTTCCTGTTGCTGACGTGCGCGAGCCCCAGGGCCAGGTCCTCCTGCTGGTTCATCAGCACGACCTGGCTTGACGTCGGATGGCCTTTCTCGCCCAAGATGGCGTCGATGGACTCGCCGGCGCTGTTGTTCAGGCGATCATGCGCGCGGTCCATATCTTCCGTCAACGAGGTGCCGGGGACGAACACCTCGAGGTACTCCCACGGAAGGGCGAACCCGAGCGGGTGCGAGGACGCCTCCGAGTCCTTGAAGAAGAGATCGACGCCCGTCCGGTTGTTCAACCAGAACGGAACGAAGAACGTCACGCGAGACACGCTGCTGAAATCCTTGTCCGCAAGCGACGTCTGCATGCGGACATTGAGAATTGCCGGGGCGGCCATCCTGTTGTCCTCCGCAGACGACCCTTGGGATTCCTCGCTGCTGTCCGATTCTACTTCGACGTTCAGCGGCGGCGGACGGAACGCCACATACTCCGGGGTGTGCACGCCTCGGCTTGAAGAGGGAAGCGGCGACATCCCGGGGGCATCCTGGTACGGGGAGGCCGGGACCCCGCCCTCGCTGAACGGGGTGATCTCGGCCGCGGACACGTCTACCTGGAGATCAACGACGGCTTCTTCGGCACCCCCACCAGTGGAAGATGGAGAAAGCTCAGTTGCACCGGGGGATCGCGGCGGCGTTGTGGCCGCCTCGCCCTTGCCGAACAATTGCCGCAGCAGGCCCTTCCTCTTGTTCTTCCTCACGCCCGAGTCCTTCGTGGCTGGAACAAACTTGACTGTCTTCGTCAGAGTCTCATCGAAAACCGGGTTATCGACAAAGTTGCTCGGGGGCGACGAAGCAGGGATGTCCTGTGGCTGGGGAGGGATCGGCCTGGCAGAGGTCGGCGGGGCCCGCTTGACCGTCTGTGGCGGAGCGGACGCAGCCCTGGCGCTCTTGGACCTCTTGGTCTTGCTCTTGCCCTTGCGTTTGGCCATTGATTTAATCCTGGCCACCTGGCGGCTGACATCCCGGGCGGTAACTGCCTTCCGCGCGTTCCGCTTCAGCTGCGCATGGACCGACCGCAGCTTGGACAGGCCGATTTTCAGTCGCTCCAGATACTGCTCGATGCCGAACGCTTCTGTTGGAAGCTCGAGACCAACGTCCAGCATGCGAAGCGGGATAACTGCCGGCAGCCGCTCAAGCCGCTCCTTGAGGTGTACCTTGGGGGTCCACGATGGGTTGCAGAGGGTCCACTTGGTCGTCCGCATGTTCACCTCTTCAAACGACACGTGGGCCAAGATGTCCCTCCTGACGTCAGCGTAGATGGATGCCTCGCCACCGGCCGGCACGTGGAACGCGAAATAGCGCCCCTCCGTTTCCGGCCTCGGCACGTGGGCACGGGACGCGCGCGGGCTGAGCATGTCCATGAAGTCTGTACCCCCCATCTTGTCCTCAGATACGCCTATCTGCCAGAGGAGGACGTTCATGCCATACGGCATCGCGTTATTGAAGACCATCGTCGGCTGGATCGATATGGTGACTTCGAGGGGCGAGATGGCCCGCTGCAGGGTCCCCGGCCCGACGACCTCCATGTGCTTGAACGTCTGGAACTCCGAGAGGACTTTCGACGGGATCACCTCCATCGTCACATGCAGAGGCTGCTCGTCGACGCCAGGCAAGTCGAGCGAGTTGCACACGATGTGGCCCTGCTGGTTGACGAGGTCGGCCACGTTGATGCTCAGGCGGATCACGTCCCTCGTCGCCTCTTGGTAGTCTGAAGGCTGGAGGAACAGCAGGCCGCCGAGAGATGCAACAAGAGGGAGATAGACACCCTCTCCAGGCCTCAGAGGACCGACCAACACGTCCCCCTCGGTGCTCAGCTTTTGCCTCCGTTTGATGACGCCCGGCGGGACCAGGGATGTTGTGGGCACGTGCAGTCTGAACGAGATGGGGATCTCGATCGAGTTCTCTACCCATATTCCGGAATGAACGGTGATGATCTTCGTCCTTCCTACCAAGATGACGTCCACCACAACGGGCATGACCGTATTGTCCGCGGGCGACGTCATGTTGTACTTGTACTTCCCGACGACGTTGATGGGCACATCGCGGATGGGCATCCAGTTGCCCTCAAAGTGGAGGTTGATGACGGCACCCAGGCGCTCCGTACCCGTTGCTGATGCCGTGAAGTTCATCAGCGTCAGCTTCTTGTTGCACGGCACCACCTTGAGCGTGTCGCTCGCCTCCGGGTCGAGGCTGATGACCGGGCTCTTTTTGTTCGCCTTCGTCGCGTCCTCCGTCCAGTAGTACAGTTTGAGGCCCGATTGGTTCTGAATCAGATACTTCTGAGGCGCGCGCGATGCGCTCCCCTTGGTGTACATCATCTTGGCGGTGGCGTCCATGTCGTCAAAGCTCGACCCCTCGCGGTAGGCCAGCATGGGCATCTCCGGGCTCTGCATCATCTGGACGAGAGAGAGCAGATCACCGACAGACATGAGGGAAGCCGGGTTGAAGGTCGACTCCATCATCATCTCGGACGTCAGCCAGAAGAAAATCTTCCGGTCCGACGCAAACCCAGACCCGTTCGCGTCCACGAACTCGGCCCGGAGGGGCCACGGGCTCAGCATCGGCTCCCACTTGGACGACCCGCTGTTCAGGAACGACGAGAAGAGGGTAACCGACACGTTCCCGACCGAGTTGGGAGGGCGATCCGGCAGCAGCGACGCCATGTCCAGGGACGCCTCGCCGTCAGAAAGGCACAGGTTGAGCACGTCCGGGGCGCCGAACGTTTCAGGCTTGTCGTTGCAGAGAACGAAAGCGAGGCGCTCGAACGATACCCCAACTTGGACGCCGCTCGGCCTGAACTCGACTTCCACGGGTATCTCCTCGACGCCGGTCGGGACCTGGCGCGTGAGGACGCTGATGCCGTCCGACGCCATCTTCCAAAAGGCGACATGACTGAATGCCACCCTGCACGTGAAGACACCTAGCCTGGCATTGATCGACTTCACGCTAAGAGCTTTGGTCACTGACCGGGACATGGCCCCGATCTGGCCCTTGCCCGCGTAGTAGTCCTCGAGCAGCTCCCGGGTGCGCGGGGTGGCGACGTCCAAGGCGAGCTTCTCCACGAGCTTCCACTGCGAATGGCGACCGGGATTCGACTCGTCATTTGCGCTGCCATCGATCCCGTCGATCCCGTCAAACCCGTCGCCGCCGCCCGTACCGTCGAGGTACTTGAGCGCCTCCCCCAGCTTGGCCGAGGTCCGCGTCTGCAGGTAGTGCTGCCTCCAGGCCCTCTGGATGACGATCGCAGCATGCGTCATCTTCTGGTACTCGTGACGTTCCACAGATTCAGGCTGTTGCATCGACAGGTCGAACGACGCGCTCATCGGCTGGACGACCGTGTGCACGCGTGCGTGCGGGTCCCTGAGGAGCGCTGCCACGTTGACCAGGTCGGTGGACATCTTGATCTCGCCGTCTCCGCCCGACGCGTAGCAAAAGCGGAGCAAAGCTAAATCCAGCGAAATACCCCTGTCTTCGAGGGAGAGGAGGGCGGACGAGTCCGAGCTGTGGACGAGGGCGGTGGCCAACATGACGTCCGCGACCTTCTCGAATTCGGAGAGGCGAAGGTCCGGGGCGTACTGCCAAAGCTCGTCGACGAGCTTGAGTGCAATATCGACGTCAACGACAGGGACGAAGACCTCAGTGTCGGTGATCAACACGTTCAGGTACAACCACGACGAGATGTCGGAGAACATCGCGCCGTGGGGGTCCAGATTGGCCTCCTCCTCGTCCGAGCCGCCAGTCAACTTGAAGATACCGGCAATTCCGTTGATGAGCGACGTGTCGTGGAAGTACGGATATTGGATCAGCGCACCAGACAGAGCCACTTCGACTGCCGTGGTCGAGTCGGAGAGGATCCCGACGCTCGCCTCGAACCTGATGTTTCGGTTCGAGCCCGGCAGACTGTCGACGTGCTCTCTGTCCTTCAGAGTTACGTCAGTCGTCAGCAGTCGATAGCACGCGACGTCGTCACCGATGATTGACTCGAACGCACCATTGCGCGTGAAGTCGATCAGCGGAACGCCGAAGTTCTGCGACCGGATGTCGGCGACATGCTCGTCGACGCGGACCCTGGCGCCTGAGTGCAAGTCAACGTGTTGGAGGCTATCCCTGTGCTTGACGGAATGGTCGGAGATCTTCCTTGCCACAGTGGTCTTGGTCGTCGACGGCGAGAACACCTCGGCGTCCGTGCCCTCGTGAAGATCGGGCACCGGGCTCGCCGCACGAGAGTCGCCCGCTGCGATATCTGACGAAATCTTATGCAGTCTGTACCCGAGGCGGAGGTCGTACATGTCGATCCGCGTGGAGCAGAAGTTCATGTACGTGTCGGCCGAGTCCATGCTCGCCATGTTCATGATGAAGTTGGCGATCCTGACGTTGAAAAACGGCAGTGCAGTCGACTCAGAAAAGCTGAAAGAGTCGGAGAAGTAATCGGAGACATCTCCCATCCACTCGGTAGGCGGGGCCGACATGATGCAGTCGATCTCGGGCGTCGCCAGCGTGAACCGGAAGCCGACGTTGGAGGAGTCGATCGGCCCGAACTTCATGCCCTTGTTGCAGCGAATCTCCTTGAAACGCAAGATTCCATCATCGGATGACCCGCTGAAGTCGCCCAAATTGCCGCCCACGAAGTCCATGATGGTCCCGTACACCGGGTTGGACAACACCATTCGGAACTCCGACAGCGACAGGTGGAGCTGCGAGTGGCTGTTCCGTTCGAACATCGCCATCGCCAAATTGATGGGTTCGATGAGCTGGAAGTGGTCGACGACGTCATACAGGACGAACGTCTGCCGACCCTGCAGGACGCGCTGGAGCGTCCCCGTCCTAGCGAGCCCCTCGGCAGAGTCGCCCAGCTCTGCGACAGGGAGCGCCACCATGACTCCCGACTTGATCTTCATCTCGGAAATGCACATCGCCAGGCTAGGCTCGGATACATCTTCCACGTGGATATCCTCGTGCTGGGTCTCCTTGCCCTCCTCGTCGAGGGCGGGGTCCCCGTGCGGGTCCGCGTTCAACAGAACCGAAGCGCCGGGGTTCTCGCCCGCCGGCTTTACGCCCGTCGCCTTATTGAATGCCGACTCGAGTATCTCGTACGGCTTCGCAAGCAACATGTTGTCCGTCACCGATCGCTTCAGGACATTGTCATCGTGGAGGTCTTGAACCACGTTGATGTCAAAGCCACCCGTCTCGTCGTCCGGGAGCTGCAGCACCCCGGCCTTGGTGTTATCGCTCGCTCGCATGTCGTACTGATCCTCAAACAGGAGCACACCTGTAAGCGTGTCGGGATTCTTGATCTTGCCTCTGCGCTTCTTCGAGCGGCGGGTCCGCTCCGGCTGGGACCTGTCTGCGGCTGGGACGTCGTCCTCATCGGCCACGTCCGGCTTGGACAAAATCTCCTCCGCCGTGCCGTCCTCGGCGCGGGAAAGGTCTTCGTCTTTCGTGGCTTGGTGCCTCTTGGCCTTCTCCCTGGTGAAGTTGCCGTACAGGAAGGTGCTGCTGCAGACGACACTCTCCTCGACAAGCACGTCCAGCTCTGGGAGTTCAGCGTTCTCTAGCGTGGATGCAGGCATCGCTGTACCGGGAAGGGCCAAAACGAGCTCTCGCATGGACACGCTGATGACCGACCGCTCCTTCCTCGACGTGGGGACAATGAGATCGACGTCGTGCACGTTGATTGTCATCTTCATCGGCAGCGCCGGTGGAAGCTCGGCGGCGGCGGAGTCGCGGCCATGGTTGGCGTGGGCAATCGCATCGGAGTCGCCAGCGTTGGCGTTGGCGTTTGCAACCTCATGGGAGCTGCGCTTGTGCCCGTCGGACGTTTTGGCCCTCCCTCCACCGGCCGGCTCGGCCTTATCGAGCGATGCGTTGACCAGCTCCACGCCGTCCAGGACGTCCCGCAGGAACCGGAACAACAAAATGATCCTCGGGTTGCTGACATCGATGGAAAGCCGTGGCGCGAAGCGGCTGCCGTCCACTTGCGTTGTCATATGCACAGTGACGGCGCAAGACCTGGCGTCGTAGCTGGGGCTCAGGACGAACTGGTGCTCCTCGCTGGCCCTCAAGTCGCACAGCATCAGGTTATCCACCTTGGCTGACATGTGCATCTTGATGTCCTCCGGGTTGGAGTACTTGGAAACAGGCTTCTGGTCCACGGCCAGGTAGCCTTGCTGGAGCCGCATCGAGAAGAGGTCCTCCGACTGGAAGCGCCCGGTGAAGTCCAAGCCAACCATGTTGACGACGACCTTCAGTCCCTTCTGATACGACTGTTTCTTCGTACTCGACCCGGTCTGTTTCTTCTCGGCCTTCTGGTTCTCGTCCACATCCGGACTGCCGCCGGGCCCCGACACCTGTCCGAGGAAGGCGTTGACGCTGGCGTTCTGCTTGATCCTGATGTAGGCGAGCATCTGACCCACGTCGATATCCAATCGCGCCCGGCCGTCTCCACTCCGCGATCCCGAGTTGTAGTTCAACTTGAACTGGGACCCGGCCGAGTCGAGGGACGCGTCGTCGAACGAGGGGAGCTGCGTCAACAGTTCGTCCGACTCGCCGATATCCACGGCCTGTCTCATCATAGACACTGCGATGCCTATCCTCCAAAGCTGGATGGCTTTGCGCACATGGACGAGACCGAGAGCCTCCCGCCTGATGGACGTCGCGGAGTCAAATACTCGACTAGCGCGCACTGGGAGAGGACGCAGCACGTACGCGTGCCGGGCCACGTCGGACAGTTGCAGGTCCTTCGCAATGACGGCACGCACGCTTCCCTTGACTGCCAGACCCGACATGTCATTCTTCAGACTCGTCTTCAGTCCAGAGATCGACAGGCTGTAAAGCGGCGCCAGCCACTGCCCCCATATGTACGCAGGGTCCGCCTTGTCCACGGTGATGCCCCAGGACTTTCTCGCAAGGAACGTGTTTCCGCGTTTCACGCCCCTGTTGGCCCACGTTCCGATCATCCAGATGACCGAGAAGCTCTGCACGTGCACCTTGACCCGGAGCAACTGTCTGGAGCTGCTGCTGACCTGCTCGTCGTCATCGTCGTCGCCGTCGTCCGGGTGTCCACCGCCTGCGTCGGCGCTACCTCCCGAGTCTGGTAGGGTGGAAGCGTCCAAGATCTCCAATGTACGGCCCGCAGAAGCACTGGATGCTCTGAAGTCGTCACCGGCATTCTTGAACTTGGTCTCGATCGTCTCCGTCAGACACTTGAGATGGCCGAGCTGTATCGGGGACAGCCACGCGTGGATGTTCCTCACATACACGCCCGCCGACGTCGACTTGGCGCCTGGAACGAGCGGCATGCCGGACACCCTGCTGGCCACGGACCCCAATGTGCCGTACGTCTTGAAGTACGGGACGATCGGCACCGGATAACGACAACGCTTCAGCACTTCGATGGCAGGGACGCGGACCTCCTCCGATCCGGGGTCATTGACGGATACTTTCTGCTCTCCGACCATGTCGAAGGACGGCGTACGCGGACGCGCGGCATCCGCGATGATGGCGGCATCCTCCGGGTACGCCCAGCACTTGGCCATCGACACTATCTCCAGGTGCTGCAGCTTGCGCTTGAGCTGATTGACGCCAGATGCTATCTGTCGGAACTCCCTGGTGTCCTCGTCGAACAGATACTTCATGGGCGCCAGCTTTTGAGAGATGGCGTCGCGCTCCTCGTCCGACAGATACGAGAACAGGTCCAGCATGAAGCCACCCTCGGCCATTTGCATAGCGCCCTTGCCGTAATAGCCTGCAAAGCTCTCCGTGAATGATGAGAAACGGATGTTCTGCACCACAACGGTCAGCATATACTTGCTGCCCTCAAACTCGGACGAGGGGACGGTCGATGTGATGGACTGGGTCCGCGTGGCAACCGATTCCGCAGGCTGGCCTGCCTTCATGATCGCGAGCGCGTATTCCTGAGACAAGGAGTACCTGTAATGGTACGGAACCTGGAACGCAATCCCAGGGCACTCGACCCGGACGTTGCTGGTCGAGAGCCCCGTCACGGAAATCGTCGGCGTCAGAGACCTCGCACACGCGTCCTCGACGAGCACCGCCATGGAAGGCGCTCGTTCGCTCAGCATGGGGTACCGCCTGGCTGCAGATCGCTTTACTCCCGGAGCATTGAGCGTCGACGAAGGCCCCAGCGACGCCGAGGTCACCGCCGAGGGCATCCGCCCGTTGGTACCGCCGATCACAAACGGCTCAGCGCCGCGATTCCATCGCCGCAGGTACGTTTCAGCCCGGCTGTAACGACCAATGTGTCGCACTAGCACACGAGAGTAGTCCGAATCTACGTCCTCCTCGGCCAGGGCCGTGAGTTTCGCACCGATCGCAGCCACCACGACCCGCACCTCGAGACCGGCAGGCCTCCACCCTTTGATTCGGTCTGCGATATCGATGTTCCCGCTGCCACCACCACTGCACGAGTCGACCGTAACGCCACCAGCGCCCAGCCTGGGCTTGAGCTCGATGTTGACGAACGGCGCGTCCAATTCCATCGCCATGTCCTCCGCGCGCACATGGCCAGAGACGGCGTACCTCGTAAAGTCGGCAGCCTTGCACACGCGGGCACAGAGCTGGGACGGACTGTTCATCGTGACAAACTTCAGCTCGCTCGTCGGCGACTCGGACGGTCCCATCGACATCGAGCGGACGATCACCTTGGCGGCGCCGCCCAGCATCCAGCCTGCGTACAGGTGCTTCAGGTTGCACACGAAGTACGACGCCGAGCTGGCTTCGGCCGTGGCATGAGGCCGCGTGTCCAACGCCACACTCACCTTGGGACAGTCTACCGACACCACGAGTCCAAACGCCCGCTCCGGTTCGGGAATGCAGTCCAGGTGGAGGAGCACGTCCCTAGGGATGGGCCGCCCACGCCGCAGCTGCGAGATGATGAAATCAACCTTGGTTGCCACGAGCTCCTTCAAATCGGACGACGAGGCCAGCACTTGGTTGTACTTGGCAGCCGCCATGAACCGAAAGTGCCCCACCTCCTCCACGGAAAGCCGCTCCTCGAGCCTGGCCAGCGCCCGCATGCCCGCGTCGTCCGCGGCCGTGACAGTGTTGCGCTGGTACCACCTGCGGTTGGGGTCTCGGAACATGACGTTCCTGCTGTACTTTGAAACGTACAGCGGCTCGTATGCTAGGCGATTCGCCCTACGCTGCTCGATCCCGTTGATCGCGTTGCTTCCCAGCGGCCCCTGCCACCGGACGAGCCGCAGGACCTCGTCCACAGCTGCCCGTCCCACGTGGTGCCACCAAGACATCTCGTTGGAAATCACCGGCACCTGAGGCCGCACCGACCAATGTGCGTTGTACTTGGACAGCATGCTGAGACGGCCATGCAGCCGATCAGCGATGCCCAGGGAAGACAAATTCACCTCGAGCATCAGCGCTTTGACGTCCACGTCCAGAGACAGCGTGAACTTGGAAGATGACGACGACTTCGAATTCCTCATTCGCGCATTTCTGTCTCTGGGAGCCGCCGACGCGCGCGCGGAAACGCCGGCCAGCCCGTCGCCGTCGTCGTCTGAGCTCGCCGCAAGCTCGGCCATCGCTTCCGTCGCGTCTTCGAAGGCATCGCCGTCCACGTGGGATATGGAGGGAGGCGATTGGGACGATTGCCAGTCGCGAACTACGCCCGGCGGCAACACGGTCAGCACCGCGGAGACCTCCCATTGGTTGATCACCCGATGCACCTCCTCGTCTGCCAGTGTCAGCCTCGACAAGACGCTCGACCCCGCGTCTCCCGACAGCTCTAAATACTCATAGACTACCGTATCTTTGAGTCGATCCATCTTCTTCCGCTCCGGGGACGTTCCCATTTTGGTGTACTTGGGGAACGAGAAGCTCGCAAGCGCGCCCGACGCCTTGGAAGGCGACGAGGACGACGTGCTCGGCAGTTCGGTTCCCTCCGACATCTCCCAGGTATCCGGATATGTCAAAAGATCCAATGATACGCCGGAGATGCTCAGATTGAGCCGATCCGACGAGCCGGCGGTCGACGACGTGGATGGGTCGGATGCGTCCCGGCCGTCGTCCGCCTCCAACGACCCCTCGCCGCGCTGCAGCACCACGGTACGCACCCGAAGCTCCGCCGCGTCCCGTCCGCTGTACTTGCACACACTCGGCCTTGGCCCAGGCTCCCCCTGCTGCATGTAAAAAACCCGCACGTCCCTCAGCTCCACGTGAACGCTCCGCACCACGCTCTTGACCACCCCGTACAGCACGTTGCTCTTCACAATGCCAATCAAACGCTGTACCAGCGATGGCCTCGCCGATGAGGACGCCGACGTCGCGGTCGTGCCCCACAGGATCTCGTCAATCAGCGACAACGCGCTGCTCCGCAGACTCCGTTGAAGCGCCTCGGCGCGCGCTTGCGCCATGGAGGCTTCTTTCGAGGACGGGTCGACACGACGTCCCCGCTCGTCCACGCAGGCAACGCAGACCCGGACGTTTGAGACGACCAGGCGGAGCGGCTGCACCCACGTCGGCACCCACACCCCGACCTGCCCCACCTCGACCCCGCTCGTGCGCAGCCCCGCGCCAAAGTCCATCTTCCGCACCACGCCGCTGCCAAACCGCAGCGCTTCCACCATCACGACCTTCCTCTCGTTCCTCCCGTTCCGATCCTTCCTGTCGGTCCCGCTCGAGCTCGCCGTGGACCCCGATGCCTCCCTCGCATTCGTATTTGCTTTTCGTGGCGTCTCCCACGTCGAAGACGCGCGATCTCCCGTATTTCTCCGCTCTGGCGACCCCGAAGGCAACCCAGAAGTCCCCTGCCGACAGAGCACCGTCGGCACCACATCATCCGCCCTCGTCTCCGCCCACACCCGCCCCTTCCCGTCTCCCACCGCGTCCACCAACCGTGCCACAACCTTCTCGACGACCCGCACGAGCCCGTCAAACCGCCACACGTAGACAATCAAACACGAGAGCAGACAGACGACGAGTGCAAACAGGTAGAGCGTCCAAACAGTCGCCAGTCGAAGAATCGCCGGCAACGCCATCAAGACGTGTGTCGTCGACGTCAGCATGCTGGCGAGAACAGGGAATCAACAGGCGGCGGGATAGCAACAGGTCAGTCAAAGTCAGTGAGCGGAGCCAACTGCCTTCCGGTGGGTAGAAAGCGCTCGCACTATCCCGTTCAGGTCGGTGCGTTGCGTGCGTCTGTTCGGTAAAATATGAAGGTGTGGCGGGGCACGTCTGCGGCGGAAGGCTGCGCTGTCGGTCGTGCAGCGGGGCGACGTGGAATTGTGGATGAATTGAATTAAAGCCGGTTCCTCAGCGCCTTCACTGTCGACGACGCCTGGCCGTCTCCATGGAGGTTTCTGTATGATATGCAAGCAACTCGTCTTGCCGCAGAGGCCGGAAATGATTTGTTCTGTTCGGAAGGGTGAGTCGAGAAGAACCCCACTGGCAGCCGCTCAGCGGGTCCTTCGTGAATGTCGAATGGCCGGGCGGCCAGGCGGGAGGCCCGGGATGGGGTGTGTCGGGCTGGGAATGACGGGCGTAGTGGGCGGCCTGGGCGGGACGGGTGGGGTCGGCGGACTCGGTCGTGTCGCGGGCCGTCGGCCGACGCTCCATGGAAGCGCGGGAACGGGCGGTCACTCCGGCCTCGCGGGGTTTGACTGATGAGTGCATCCAGCTGCTGGAACGCGCTGGAAGTCCACGGGTGGACCGCAACCTCGCGCGGCATCGGTTGGTCTCGTGATCCACTCGCTCGTTGCCCACCGTGGGTGTTGTGCACTGCCCACGTGGGCAGTGCACCAAAAACTCTTTTTTCTGCATCCTACCCGTCGCATCGGCAACAGAACGGCGTCGCCATACCTTGTTGCGCGAGATATAAGCGCGCATACCGCTGCGTGTCGCACACGCGTAAAGAGAGACAAACGAGACGACTTCGGTCCCGTCCGTCAGTATGAACGCCAACAGGCCCCCGTTGATGGAGCAAGTAGCCGAACCCCCGCCCGACGTTGAGTGTGATCTCGACCTCAAGAACTCATCGAGAAAGGTCTGGCTGGTCAAGGTGCCGGAGTTTGTGGCCAAGACCTGGCGGGACGCGACGAGCAACGACGGGGCCGACGGGGACGCGTCGGCGAGCGGTAAATGTCAGCTGGGGTCGCTGACGTTGTCGAACAACAACACGTCGTTTCTGCTGTCGTTGAATCCCGAGCTAAACGAGGGGAGCAAACAGCTGTGCGAAGGCGGGCTGGCGGAGCTGGACATGGTGCTGCAAAGCGGTGGTGCCGCTGGCAAGGACCGGGACCAGATGCTCGTGGCGATTCGCGACGACGCGGGCAAAAAGAACAAGACGACGAAGCGTCTCGCTGAAGCCGACGCCGACGCCATTGCCGAGGAGGACTTTGATGAGGACGACGACGTGTTGCGGTTCGTGGACGGGGTCGTGCAGCACCGGCTGGGCGTGGATCCGACGTCGTTGATGGAGAAGCGCAAGTACTCCAAGGTGTCGCGGTCGCGGTTCACGGCGGCGGCCGCGGCGTCGAGGCACGACGAGCATAAGGAGAAGCGGAAGATCCAGGTCATGACGGATGCGAAGATCGTGGATATCCGAAAGCCGGTCGGGGTGGACGACCGGCGGCAAAAGGCCGTAGGGAAGGGGCAGTTCCAGGAGAAGCGCGTCGCGATGGAGTCGAACGAACTGCTGGCCATCCTGTTCAGGCTGTTTTCCAAACAGTCGAGGTGGACGTTCGTGCAGCTCCAGAAGGAGACGGCGCAGCCCACGCAGCACTTGAAGGCCGTGCTCGGAGAGATTGCCAGGCTCAACAAAGCTGGCCCGTACAAGGGGCTGTGGGAGCTCAACAAAGAGAGCGCCGTGCACACGTAGTGTTGTACCCCGTAACATCATGACGATCACGCGTTCCCGGTCCCGGTCCCGTCCCCGGTCCGCAGGTCGCTGCTGCTTATCTTGACGCCACCCGCATCACCGTCGCCCTTGGCGAGCAGCAGGCCCACCACGACGATCACCAACTCGTGCCAACCGGCCGCCCGCCGAACCTCGTTGATCCAGAGCGCTCCACCGACAGTCTCCTCGCTGACAACAATCGCATCGAAATTCTCCTCCGTCGCACAGAGCGGAGGCTCGTCGGCAGCCGTCAGCGGCCCGGCCGTCACGGCCCCTCGCAACGACCCTCGACTCACAGCCTCGGTGTACGCCACCGCCCGGGCAGCCCGTGTATCGTACGCTTCCAACTTATCCCGCCCCGCTTTATTCTCCAGCAACTTGTCCGACGCGATGCCGATGAAAACACGACCGCTCGCCACCAGCGCCGTCGCGCCCAGCAACAGCCGATGCCCCGCATGAAACTGCGAAAACGTGCCACCCACTGCCACCGTCTCGAACGACAACGTGGAGTTTCTCCTCGACTCGTTATTGTTCTGGTCTCCGGGTAGAATGATGCGAGCTCTGGAGGCCACCCCCTCGGAGGTGCTCGCCATGCCGCCCCGCGCCTCTCCCCGGCCTCCCCGCTCGCCTTCGTCGCAGTCCTCGCCGTCGCAGTCCTTGCCGTCGCCGTCGCCGATCGCATCAAACAAAGGCACGACGTCCATCATCGGCGCGTGCGTCCCGACGACCGCCAGAACGCTCTGGAGAACGTCCAAGTCCTCCAGCGTCGGAAACGCCCCGTCCCGCCCCCTCCGAGCCGTCCGGATCAGACACTCGAGACGCGACGTTCGTTTCGCGTCGTCCCGCACACACACCTCGAGTCCCCTGAGCGACTCGGACATTGCCGCCTCGCTCCTGGCGTCCACCGTCACGCGCGTGGGAGCCCCCCTGTTGAAAATGGCCATGATCCCGATCCTCGCGGCCTTGTTCTTCTTGACGACGATCCCTGCTCTCTCCGCGCGCTCGCGTGGTCCAAGCTGGAGCACAGGGCGAGCACAGGAGTAGTACGGTTGGGGGAGGGGGCCACGAGGAGTGGAAGAAACGGGAGCAGGGGCCATCCGTCCCTTTTTTAAAAATAGAACGGTTGGCAGGCCAAAGCATTCATTTTCGCGCGTGTTCCGTCGGGCACGTGCCACGCTCGTCTAGCCCTTACTTCATTCTACCAGTACGCGTGCGCTTTCGCCATCCAACTTGGAGACCAGTCTGCCTGATTCGAATTTCGAATTTGCTCAACCGTCCGATCAACAACCATGGACTTCAATCTGAAGCGTTCACGCGCCGTGTTCGACAACAACAACGTCCCGATCACCGCGGATAGCACCGCGCAGGCGGCGTTGAACGCGGTGAACGCCGGCGGGAACCCCCTGGTGGCGGACGCGAACCAGGTGCTCGAGTTTCACGTCGTGGACGACGCCGTCTCGTCCCGTTGTCCCCCGTTTCATCCGCTGATGTCGCATCAGATCTACGGGGAAGGCGAGGAGATCAAAGGGTATGTGGAGCCCAAGGTGGTCGTGACGCTGTCGGGGATGTTTCTTCCGCTGATTGAGGTGTCGTACAAGAGCAAGGTCCTGTCGGACGAGCAGGCGACGGCGCTGTTGGCGCCGGTCGAGAAGGCGTTCAAGGGGGATGATGGGGAGGGGGACAATGTGGTGATGGTGGGTCCGGCGGGGAGGGAGGCGTTTGCGGCAGCGGTTCGGGAGGAGGCGGGGGCGTTGGAGGCGGGCGGGGACGGGCTCGGTGAGGCGGTGCTGCGTCGAGCAGTCACGTCGTCGTCGACGAGGACGACGGGGGCTGCGACGGATGACAAGGAATCGGAACAGCTGACGATCTATCGGTCGACGTTGGCGGATGCGTCCGAGGTGGTGAAGAAGCTGCATCGGCGGATGGAGCCGCTGCTGCTGTTCTTCATCGATGCGGCGTCGGCGATCGACGGGGAGGATCCGTGTTGGGAGTTTCTGTTGTGCACTTTGACGGGTGCGGACGGGAAGGTGCGGGTGGTCGGGCTGGCGACGGTGTATTCGTTCTATGTGTACCCGGACCAGCGGCGGTTCCGGTTGAGCCAGGCGTTTGTGATGCCCGCGGAGCAGGGCAAGGGGATCGGGTCGGCGATTGTGGATGCAGTGTTCTCGGTGGCGAAGGAGCGTAACGTGGTGGATATCACGTTGGAGGACCCTACGGATGATTTCAGGCGGCTCCGGGACCGGAAGGACCTGCGGGAGATGATGGGGACGGCGTGGGTCATGGAGGCGGCCGAGGCGGCCATCTCCGAGGCGGTCGCGGCGGTTTCGGAGGCTACCAAATCGGGGACCTTCGAAGCCACTGCCACGGCTACGGCCACGGCCGTCGCGGCCGCGCTCGACCCAAGGGCGGACTTTCTCAAGCGGCTGGGGGCGGCGCTGATGATGAACACCAAGCAGTCGGAGCGGATGTGGGAGTCGTTGCTGTACAAACTCGCCGTTGAGACCGCACTCGACGCGTCGAATGAGGACGATGGGAGGTTGGCGACGGTCGTCGAGGGGTGGATCGCCAAGAACATCGAGGCAACGTTCGTGGGCAAGGACGGGGAGACCAAGGCGAAGGAGGTGGCCGCGGGCAAGGTCATCAGCGACACGCCCACGGGGTTCTGGATGTACAAGGATCTCCGAAAGGCGAAGAAGGATCTGGCAAACCCGCTGAACACGTCGGCGCCGCCCGCGAACGTCGCCAACATGGTGCCGGTGAACAATGTCACCGACGAGTCGCAGGCCAACGCCATTGCAGAGTACGTCGCCACGCGGATCAACGAGGTGAGGGTGCTGCTCGGCGTCGTCGGGCGGTGAAAGGTCTGTTTCATTTGTCAGTGTCAGTTTTATGACGACGAGAGTTTGCTGAAGTCCTCGTATTCCAAAAACACGTCGGCATCCTGGTCGGCGGACAAGCCGCCGATCAGGGCGCCGTATCTGGCCTCGTCGATGGACTTGAGCGTCCCTTGCTTGCCGCGGTGGCGTCCTTTGACGACCATCACGGCCTTTCCGACGCCCGGAACCACCGTCTCCAGCTCTGCCTGGTCGACGCGCACGACGTCGCCGCTGTTGAGCATCTCAATCTCGGCCAGGAAGCCGCCGTCCGAGACCTTGACGACGACGCCCTTCTTTTTCCAATAGCCGTGCTCCTTGAGGCTCGGACTGACCACCTTGACGACGATGCCTTTGCAAAGCCACGGCGTGGGCGCGTCCTTCTCTCTCTTCTCGGCCTCGGCGGCTGCGGCCATCCCGTCGGCTGCAGCCGAGGCAGCAGCCTGCTTCTTGGCCATCTCCCGCTCCATGAGCAGTTCAACGTTGCTCTTGGGCTTCTCGCGCTTCGGTTCCCGATGCTGTGTTTCCTTCTTGTCGTTTTTATCGCTCGCAAACACCTCGGTCGACCGCAGGACCCGCCGGTCTTTCTCCCGCCGACCGTCCTTCACCGTCACAGTGACGTCCTTCAACCCGTCCAGCTGGACGGCGTGCCGCACCTCGTCCCCGAACCCATCCTCGTCGACCCCTCCGTTCTCTTCCCGGGCTTTCTTCGCCTTCGCCGCTTGCGCCCGCAGCGCCTTCAGATGCCGCTCGTCGCTCTCCTTCTCGGCCTCTTCCCGTTCCCGCTTCTTCCGCTCCATCGGATCCTCCTCCCGCACCAGCTTGATGAACCACCCCTTCTCCGTCTCGTCAACCTTGCAGATGCCCTCCCGACCCATCCACTTGACAAACTCCGTCAGCGACGTCCACTTGGTCGCGTTCATGTGGACGTGCTCCCGATCGCTGATAAAGTCGTTGTAGACGTGGTTCGCCTCAACACGCGAAAAGGGATGCGTCCGCTTCAGGTGCTCGAGGAAGGCCTTGAGGAACTGCGAGCTGAAATCCTCAATCACCCTGCGGGGATTCTGCCCGAACACTTCCATCTGCCGCAGGTGCGCCTCGCTCGTGAGATGGCACTTGAACCCGTTGTCGTCCCGACATTGCTTGTTGCACAGCTGGCAGTAGTACTTGAGCTTCTGCAGACCCTTGGCCTTGATCCGATTGGCAATCGCCTTTGCCGAGCCAGGGTCGTGCCTGGTGGGTGGTGGTGGGTGGTGACGTGGGAACTGTGTGTGAGGGCGGTGCGGGGGAGAAGCGAGTTGCTTGCTTGCTTGCTCACGTACTTTCCCATCGCTATATACCGTAATCGTACTCGTACTCGTGATGGTCGTCGTCTGCAAGAGGTTGCGAGGTCGTCGTATTCTCCTCGAGAGCGAAACCAACTGGTTTAAACGAAAAACTCTGGCTCCTCGACCAGCGCGTGTTCGGTGCGCTCCAGGGACAAGCCGGCGTTCTCAAACAGCTTCTTGATATCCTCGTCGTCGTCCATGCTCGCTTCGACATCGTTCGTCACGGTCCGCCCGCGCCCCGCCTCGTCGAGCTCGGCGGCGTCGTTCGGCGTCGGCGGGACGGGGACCCGCTGGGAGCTGCAAGGACCGACTGGCTTGACAGCAGTCATCGTCGCCACGCCAGACTCCACGCCCACGCCCCCGCTCATGCCCCCGCTCATGCCC
>Ga0181582_10000231_pt1 | contig 37377 bp, 59 predicted proteins | sample 071ome_32_FD_132438 | JGI IMG/M metagenome (GOLD analysis project Ga0181582, IMG submission 132438) | Coastal salt marsh microbial communities from the Groves Creek Marsh, Skidaway Island, Georgia - 071405AT metaG (megahit assembly) | ecosystem: Environmental > Aquatic > Marine > Intertidal...
GTCAGCGAATAAATATTGTTTTAGGAGATGGCAATGGCTTATTCAGATAAAGTCCTTGACCACTACGAGAATCCCAGAAATGTTGGCAGTTTGGATAAGGACGATCCGTGCGTGGGGACTGGTATGGTTGGGGCCCCTGCGTGTGGGGATGTAATGAAGTTACAAATCAAAGCAGAAGATGGCGTTATTACAGATGCTAAATTTAAAACATACGGCTGTGGAAGTGCTATTGCTTCAAGTTCGCTTGTAACTGAATGGTTAAAAGGACGAACACTAGATGAAGCACAAGAAATAAAAAACAGCGACATTGCCGAAGAACTGGCTCTACCTCCCGTAAAGATTCACTGTTCAGTATTAGCAGAGGATGCCATAAAAGCCGCAATACAGGATCTACAAAGCAAGAATGATAACGCTAACATCTAAAGCCGCTGAAAGGATGAAGTCTAGTCTTGAGTCAAGAGGCAAAGGACTAGGCATCCGCATTGGCGTAAAAACATCTGGCTGTTCAGGCTACGCTTATGTTATGGAGTTTGTTGATGTATATCCAAACGATGATATAATGTATGAACTACGAGGAGTTAAACTATTTGTAAATCGAAAGGATGAAGTGTATCTCAACGGTATGGAGGTAGATTGGGTCAAAGAAGGTCTTAACGAAGGATTCAAGTTTAACAATCCTAATGTCAAAGCCGAGTGTGGCTGTGGTGAAAGTTTTACAGTATAAATATTTTTATGAACATTACAATCGCTGGCTACGGCTTTGTTGGCAAAGCACATCACGAACTACTAAAAGAAAACCATAACATTACAATATATGATCCGGAACTAGGTTACAAGGACTTTGGCAAACCGGAAGGAGTAATTTGTTGTGTTAGTACTCCGCCTTACAAAGACGGCAGTTGTGATATGTCAAATGTATTTGATGTAATTGATCAATCACCTGATGTACCTATCCTAATTAAATCAACTATTAGTGTTGAAGGTTGGGATATGCTAGTAGATACATTTCCAAATAAAATGCTGAACTTTAGTCCAGAGTTTCTAAGACAAGCAACATACCTTGAAGATATTAAGTCTATGGATAGATTATTAATCGGTGGATCTAGTTGTAACTTTTGGGCAAACGTTTTTAAAATAGATACCGAAGTTGCTGATCCTAAAGAACTTATTCTTGCCAAGTATGCTCGTAATAGTTTCCTAGCATTAAAAGTTAGTTACTTTAATCAGTTGTATGACCTATGCAAAGAACTAGGCATTGAATACGAAGCAGTTGCTCGTTATACAGGAATGGATTCTCGAATTGGAACTAGCCACACAGGTGTTACTGAAGAAAGAGGATACGGCGGACATTGTTTTCCTAAAGATGTAGATGCACTCATAAGAACAGGCCAACGCGATAACGTTGACCTGTCTATACTAAAAGAAATTGTTAGTTACAATAAACGTATTCGTAACAATTAAATGTTATCTTCGTTTGGAACTATAGAACTGTTACCAAACAAATCAACAGCCTTCCAAGCAGAGTATTTCTTCCATTTAGGAATTGCTGGTTCAGCATCATTCATTCCATGATAAAATACCATGTCAGATGCTTTCTTAGCCGCTTTTACTAGTTCGCTATCTTGTTTATCTTTTTTATTCCAACGATATTGTCTGATAGTCTTATAAAGTAAGTCGTGAATGATTGCCGCTCTTGCAACATCAAATGGTGCTATAAATGCCCATAATGCTCTTGGCACAGAAGCCAAATCAGTTACAAACCCTACCGGTACAGTAATTTTAGTACCTTTTATCTTAACTCCAATATCTGTTAATGCTTTAACTTCAGCATCAGATAACTCAGGACAGTCATATGACAATTCACGCCCTAATACCCATTTTCTAGGCGGATTGAACTCAGCCATAATTTTATTATTAAATGTACCCATTGTTGCCCTCCTTCTTAATATGTATATTTACCGCAAGTCATGCATAAATAGTATTAAGGAAACTGTATTATGAAAAAACGAACAAGATCTATTCTTGAAGAATTAAACAACCTTCATCGTGATAGGGATAACGATTCCTTTATCGCTACTACAGGCACTAATATTATTGAAAGTGCTGTAAATCTTCTTCAGCGTATAAACGAAACTTATAGTCCAGAAGAAGCACAGGATATTGAACGTAGGTTCCTTAACAGTATTAGAACCGGCGATACTAAAAAGTTTAGACGTGGTATCCAAAAAGTACAAGAAAGTAAGCGAGGAAACTAATGTTACTAAAAGAAGGTGGTAATGTTTTTAAAAACGACGACGGAACTCCAGTAACACAACGTATTAACCAAGCAGATGTAGATCCCACACTGCAATGGGCAGAAAAGATTGTAGGATTAGATCTTGTTAATCATAAACTTGGTTCCACAGGAATTCGCAGTGACAGTGGTGACATGGACATTGCTGTTGACAAAGACAAAGTAAACAAAGACCAACTTATTGCTAAACTCAAAGCATGGAAAGATAAAAACGCTCCCAACGATAGTGACAGAGAATGGTTTGCTAAGTCGGGCATCAACGTACATTTTAAAACTCCTATCAAGGGTGATCCTAAAAATGGATTCGTACAATTGGATTTAATGTTTGGTGAGCCTGAGTTTATGAAGTTTGCTATGAAAGGATCAGGAGATGACACACCGTATAAAGGTAAGCATAGGGCGATTCTTATTTCTAGTATTGCAAAGTTTCACGGATATAAATTTAATAGTCAAACGGGACTTGTAGACAGAATTACAAATAAAACAGTTTCAAAAAACCCAGACGAGATTGCACAGTATCTATTAGGCGACAATGCTAAAGGTGGAGATCTAGACAGCGTTGAAACTATTGTTGCTAAGATTAAAGGCGATCCTAACTATGATGCTATGATAGCAGATGCAGTTGAATGGTTTGAGAAGGACGGATTAAAAATGCCTGAGTCAATACAGTACGAAGGTAGAGATTGGTTTAGACATACATTGGATAAGTTAAATGAGATTTAAAGACTTTAAAGAAGCAGAGCCAGAAGATAAAACATTTTCGCAGGAGTTAGATAATCCTACGAAGAAGCCTGGCATTATGTCCAAACTAAAGAAGTCATGGGAACGTGGCAAGAAGATTGCTAAGACTGGTGCAGGGAATAAGCCGGACGGTACACTAGCAGGACTAGGCAAAGCCATTGCAGGTACCGCAGGAGAAATTAAAGATCTTGTTAAAGGTGATCCGAAAGAAAAACCTAAAGCAGAACCTAAAGCAGATAAACCAATCACTGGAACAGGACCTAAAGTAAACAATGGTCCACTTAATCCTGTAGGACGTATTCCACAGGGTGCGTCTTTTACAATGAAAAAATTTGGCGGCAAAGAAATAGGATATATTTGGGATAACGCAGTTGGACTATGGCAAGTTGCACCCTCTTATCAAAAGGCGAATCCAGATGCTAAGCCGTTAGATGCAAAAACAGGTATTAAAGCATTTAATACTGCTCCATCAGACAAACGTCAATACGTAGAATCAAAACAATTAAAAGAAGCAGAAGCACGAATTGACCATATGGAAGATTTAGTGTTCCTACAAGGCAGTGTTGGCGCTAAACGTGCAGTAGCACAACTACAAAGATTAGCCAAAGGCGGACACAAAGATGTTACAATTAAATGGGACGGCTCCCCTGCAATTATTTTTGGTCGTGATGCTGACGGCAAGTTATTGCTTACAGACAAAAGTGGCTTTGGCGCAAAAGGATATGATGGTAAAAATAAAAGTCCTGAAGCAGTAGAAAAAATGTTTCTTGCAAGACCGGGTGCTAAAGATCCTGCTAGAGCAGAAGGATTTAAAAAACTAGCGGCGGCTATGAAGAACGCTTATACTATTTTCGATAAAGCAATTCCACAGGATTACAGAGGATATTTCAAAGGAGATATGCTCTACTTTAACCAACCACAAAAAAGTGGCGATGTGTTTACTTTTAAACCTAATATTGTACAGTACACAGTTAAGGTTAACAGTGACATAGGCAAGAAGATCGCCGCAAGCCAAGTTGGTGTAGTTATTCACAGGGAAGTAGACGAAGAAGGAAATGAACATCCATTAAAAGACTTTGGTATGTTCCAAGGTAAAACATTGTTTGTTATTCCCCCTGTAACAGTTTCAGAAGCCCCAGAGGTAGATGAAAATTCTTTGGCGAAGTTGTCTTCACTTATCAATAAAAACGCAAGTTCGATTGACAGTTTCCTTGATCAAAATAAACTTCGAGAAATGAAAGTGAGCGACTTCCCAAAGATCCTTTATGCTTATGTTAATTCTAAAGTAGACACAGGATTAGATAATCTAGGACGTGATTTTCTTAAGTGGCTAAGTACTTCAAAAGTAAGTAGAAACAAACAAGAAAAGATCATACAATACGTAAAAGAAAACATTAATACTTTTAGTGCTATATGGGATGTAGTAAATGGTATTATGAAAGTTAAGAATAACATCATTGGGCAATTAGAATCGCAAGATAGTGATGTAGTTGCATCAATTGGTGGACAACCTGGAGGTGAGGGCTATGTTCTAGCAGATCCAAAGGGCGATATTAAATTTGTTGACCGTAGAGGATTTAGTGCGGCCAACAGAGCAGTTAAACGATAGGAGCAAACTATGAAACTAAAAGAAATGTTAGATGATGTTAAGATGCACGAAGTTGAAGATGACTTTCGTGACCTAGGCATCGACGGTCCTGACTCAGCAGACGATGACAATGCTGGTCTTGATCCAGATTTTAAACAAACACCAATGATTGTACAAGTGGGCAAAGTAATGGACTCACGTGGCAATCCTAACCCTGTAGATACATTAACTACAGACGACGGTAAAAAACACAAGGTAAGTTACGAACAAGCGGCTGTACTTAAAATGTTGTTAACAACAGATAGAGTTAAACCTGATGTTAAACGTCAATTTACTAAAGATGTACAAAACTCAGAAACACTAGGTATGATGTTAAAAGCGGGTGGCAAAGAACAAATGATTCAAGCGTTCTTAACCAAGTATAACCCAGAGAGACCAGAGAAGAGCAACTACGCATAATGGAATTTCTAGCAGAACTACATGAAGCGAGAATGACTCGCGACAGTAACAATCAAAAGGTTCTTACCTATAATGATTGTTGTGAGCGCCTTTACCTTTCAATATTAAGTTTAGAACTATTGAGAAGGTTCCCACAGTTTGCTCCATTTGCTCACGGTTATGCTAAGAAAACAACAGATAGAGATAGTTACAAACACTTTAGAATGTATGCAACTGATCTTTATAACTTCGCACACTTTGTTACAGGTGACGAAGAAACTATGCAAAAGTTAAAAGACCCTCAAGGTGCTTGGGCAGTGCGTCAACGTACAACACTGCCTATTATGGCCTTTAACAGATACTTGATCAATCTAGCATCAGGTCGTGCTTCATCAATGAATGATCAAGAAACACTAATGCGTATTGAGTCAGCATTACACATTGTTAACACTGACTACAAAGACATCCGTAGAAACATTTTCAACTTTAATAGACTAGCAACATTTGACAAAAAGAAAGTTGCTACACGTCTAGCGTTTGCTGTTCGTGCTAAACTACGTTCAAGTGATATTATTGAATACGTAGAAAAACTATTAGCAATTAGAGATTTAGAAACTGCTAAAGTTTCTGATCCAGAACCAACTATTAGTACTCCTGACGTTATTGTGCAAGGAAGGGACCTAGCACTGTATAGATATCTTGTAGGTACTAAAAATTTAATACTTGCTAAGAAGTTTATTGAAATGGCCAAGTCAGGCCAAAGTATTCCTAAGAACATTATACAAGGATATATGCCAGCCATTGAAATGCTAGATAATATAGTAAAAGGCGGTCCTGCCTTTATTTCTATGCTTAGAGCACTCGAAAAACGTGCAAAAACACAGCATAAGAACTAATATTTCCAAAAACGACTAAATACTTATAACAATAGAGCGTAGAGTAACGCTTTGTTGCCATTAGAGAGAATTAATCTCAGAGTCATTAAATTAAGGAGATATAAAATGGCAGGTATTACATTAACAAACAATGTTGCTAAGGCTGGTAACGGCTTAGGCGGTAAAACTCACATCCTTTCAGTTGCTACAGGCACAGACATGAAAGGTTGTTTAACTGAAGCACAAGTTGAAGGCTTCACAGTAGTAGCAGTAGAAGGTACAGCAAACGGCGACCACTTTGCTATCCAAGGTACTGGTACACCTTCAATCACAAACGCAACTTTGGTTGTAACTTTCGACCAAAACCCAGCGTAAGTTTAAGTAATTAAACGATGAAAGGGCGTCACTTTGTTGGCGCCCTTTTTTTATGACCGGTAAATAATACACTATGAAGATTATAGTCAAGACACTACTGGACATTACAGAAACCAAAAAACATAAGCACAACTGCCATGATAGGCTTCTAGTTGATCAGCAGGCTAACTTTATGAGTTTCTTCAACTGCCTCAGTATGCGTTTCAATCCATATTCCGATACTGGCCCTACTGTTAAAGAACAAGATGTTAAAGGACTAGGGTTTGGCTCTGACTACACAGGCAAACATAATGTTTGGACGTATGAGTTTAACTTGGAAACAGTAGTTGCAGGTATCAACGAAGAAACCCTTATTAATGACTTTGACCTTATACCTTTGATTTCTGACCTAACAGAAACAATTGAAATAAATAAAAATGCATTTAGAACTAAAGACTCTAAAGCAAAGAATATACTTTTTATATTACCAGATAATGATCAACCAGATCAGGTATAAATATTATTATAAAACAACAAAGGCAACTTTACATCTAGGCGAATACTTTAGGCCCCTTGCACGAGATAACGCGAACATTAACGTATGCAATGGAGATTAGAAGATGGCAAAAGCCACTAACTTAGAACGAGAAAATTTAGAAGCACACGTCGATCTATGCCAACAAAGATATGAGGCATTAGAAGGACGCCTTACCAAAATTGAATCTAAAGTAGAAGAAATCCACGAAGACATTTCACACGGCAACAAAGCAATGATTAAAGTACTAATAGGTGCCGCAGGTACTATTGTTGCTGGACTACTATCAACTATTGTAGTCATTCTTATGAAGACTACTCTGTAGTCTTATTAACTTCCAATCAACTTTTAAACGCTAAATACAAGTACTATGCTAGTACAAGAAATTGCCACACGGCTAGATGAAAAGCAAATATGGGCACGAAGCGGAAAGAAAGTTGTTCGCAAGTACCGTTGCACATCTGGACCTAGAAAAAACAGAATTGTAGCCAAAGTTGGCCAATGTTTTGCGGCTCCAAATGTCAAAGCAAAGATTAGACTAAAAAGGACTCGTGCTAGACTAGGTGCTAGAATGGCTCGTAAGGCTAGACGTACTAAACGTATCAATCCAGCGAGTATTAGAGTAGCAAAAATGAATAAATCCAGTAGAGTAAGAACTGGTAAAAGAACTAAGATTAAGACAGGACGATGAGACTACAAGAACTTACAGAAGGTGCTATCCAGATCACTGGACACAGAGGACAAAAGTTAGTACGTAAATATCGTTGTACTTCTGGATCCCGTAAAGGAAGAATTGTAGCAAAACCAGAAACCTGTAACAAGCCTAAGAGAGTTAAGAGTAGTATTAACATTAAGAAGGCTAAGGCTAGAAGAGGCAGTGCTATGAAGGTTGCTTCTGCTAGAACTAAGAGAGCAAGTGGTTTCACTAAACGACTAACTAGAATTAACAAGTCGGGTAGACGTAACCTAAGAAATATTAGACCTAAAACTAAAAGTAGAAGGAAATCAAGGAAACGCTAATGAGATACAACGAGTTTCAACTAAACGAAGATGAACTAAGACAAATTGCAAGACAGCGTTATCCTCATCTTACCGAAGAACAACTAGACGAAATACTTCCAGCAATCGGAGCCATTGCAGGTAGAGTTGCCGCTGGTGCAGGTAAGTTAGCCGCGAAAGGTGCAATGGCCGTAGGCAAGATGGCCGCGAAAGGTGCTGTTGCAGGAGCCAAGGCGGCAGGAAGAGTTGGTGCTCAAATGGGCAAGGCAGTTGCAAAAGGAGCCGCCAATGCGGCCAAGAGTGCAGGCCAACAGATGCTACAAAAAGGCGCACAGAAACTTCAACAAAAAGCCAACGACAAGATGGCACAACAAATGCTCAAACCAGGAACTAAGTTACCAGTGCCAGACGCACAAGGTAAAGAACAAGAGTTCGAAATTGATACAGTGCAAGGACAAGAGATTACACTTAAAAATCCTAAACCAAAACCTGGTGAGCCTATCAAAACAATTCATAACAAGAAAGACTTGGATCCAATTATCCAACAACTAGCAGGAACAGGTGCATGAAGATAAACGAACTATTAACCAAGTTCACTATCCAAATGAGCAACGAAGAACGTGCAATGCTTGAAAAAATGGATGACCGAGTCACTTCAATAAATGCTTTCACTGAGCGTGAACAATTCATTATTGAGGCTTTAATACGCAAAGCCTTAGTAAGTAAAATAGTGAAAGGCGGAAATGTTTTGGTAGTGCCTAATGAGTCGTATAAACCCTAGTATATTACAGAATCTTAATAGTATTATAGAGTCTGGTATTTCAGACTACCCTATCCCTATGAAAAAAGGGAACAGCATCCGTATAAAAAATGCTGTTGTACGCTCAAACAAATATGGGCATCATGTGTTTGATCTAAAAGCCAAACGGCACATAGGATACAGTAATCATAAAACTACGGCTGTAGCAATGGCTCACTGCGTTGCACATAATAAGGAAGAATACCTTCATGATATTGCTCGTTTAGACCACAAATTGAGTAAATACTACAATGATGCTGTGTTTTATAAGCATAGTATGGAAAAAACCAACGACGATGATCGATATGAGGCTATTCAAATGCGATACGAAATAGCACTTGACGAATGTTATCGTCTAAAAGAGCAGATTGAAACATTTATATTTGATAAATAAATATAGTTACAAAGGAACAAACAATGAGAGTTGCACAATTTAATAAACCTATTACAGCAAAGGCTCTTAACGAGAGTCTAGAGAAGCGTTTCGGCGAAACAATCAACGTTGACGCATTTTCCACAGAACAATTACAGGACGCTAGAAACAAACTTAGAACTAAGGTAGCGGACTTTGAAACTAACGAATCTTTTGATGCTGTACACAGCGACGATTACCATAAAACAACTATGTTCCTTAAAGTTATTAATCAGGCAATCGAAGAAAGAGCAAACATTGTAGAAGGCGATGTAGATACAGATACTCCAATCACAGAAGGCGCAGAAGAAGAAGCAACTCTTGTAATGGCCGCTAAAGATATGGTTGACAGAATCACAGGCTGGATGGAAGACACAGCAGAAATGCAAACAGAATCAATGCTCGAGATTGGCGATAAGATTCGCGATGAAATGGGCAGTGAACAATCAGAAAACTTCATTGGCACAGTTAAGCCAGCATTAGAAACACTTTTCACAACACTAGAACAAACACGTGACGCACTAACAGGTGGCGTAGCCATCTTAACAGGCGAAGGTGCTCCAGAGGCTATGGGCGACGAAGCACCAGCAGAAGAGGAACCAGCAATGGAACCTACAGTAGACGCAGAAGCAGGCGCAGAAGAAGCACCAGCAGAAGGTGATGACGAATTTGGCGCGGCGGCTCCAGCGGCTGGTGGTGAAGAAGAAGCCGGTAGAGAAAAACGTGAGTCCATTGAACGCTCAAGAAGACTAGGCACAGTATTAGGCGGATCAAAAAAAAAGTAATTGAATCAGCCTCACCCAATCTGCTGAAAGTCCTAAATTTATTACACCAAAACAAAAAATATAAAGTTTCCTGGGAGCAACTTAACAAGTACATGGAAAACATGGGCAGTGAACAGTACTCCCAAGAAACTTTTAAAGCAGTATACGATCAAGATCCACAAATCAATCAAATAGTTGCAAGTTTCGATCCACAAGGTATTACACTCAAAGGTGGAGAAGAAATGGGAACTGAACCATCACAAGACAATACAGTTGATCAAATGGCACAGAGTGCTACTGCTAACGCAATGTCTCAGTAATAACAAACTACTTGACTTTTTAACGTAAGTACTGTATAGTATACGTTATGAATCGAAGGTCATAAATGTTTGAAGAATACAAAGAAGTTGCTAACCAGTGGATATATCAAACCCATTATCCTCACTACAAAGATTTTGAAGTAATGTTTGATAAGATAATTTCAGATGACGAAAGTCATGGAACTACCACTGTTTCTGGCGAACAAATTACTATTCCTGAACACGTACCCGAATACAAAGAAATACGCCAAAAGTTTTTTAATTGGCTTGAAAACCAAATGTCTTTTAAAAATATCTGCGATTTCAAATGTATCAAGTCTTGGATTATTTCTTATGATAAAGGAGGCTATCAAGGACTTCATGTACACACAGGTGATCCAAATTACAATACTTTTAGTGCAGTTATCCATTTAGACGATATTCAACCGCACGATAAAAATAAATTTAACGGAATGCTTTTTACACTAATGCCGGAAACAGATGGATTCCAACATCCAAATCATTTCCAAAGTAAACCCGGCGGTGTAGTCTGCCTTGACGGAAGAGTGTGGCACGGTGTTTATCCTACAGACACTTCAAGACGCACTGTAGTTTACGATATAGAATTTGCGAGGAATTAGGTTTGAGTTTAATTACGGAACGCTACCAGTATAGCGAAATCAAAAGACAACAAGTTGATGGAAAAAGATTATATGCTTGTCCTGACGGCAATGCTGTTGCAAGTGTTACAACCATCCTAGACAAAACAAAAGATAAAACACATCTTATTGCTTGGAAAAAACGTGTAGGTGAACAGAAAGCACAAGAGATTGTAACTGAAGCCGCAGGCGTGGGTACACGTATGCACAAGTACTTAGAAGACTATATTGACACAGGTGAATGGCCTACACCAGGAAGTAATCCATTTGCTCAACAAGCACACAAGATGGCAGAACAAATTAAAGAAAATGCTATGGTTGATGTAGACGAAATATGGGGTAGCGAAATTAATTTATTCCATCCTAAAATATATGCAGGAACAACAGATCTTGTAGGACAATACAAAGGCCAACCTAGTATAATGGACTTTAAACAAACAAATAAACCTAAAAAAGCAGAATGGGTTGAAGATTACTATCTACAATTAGTTGCGTATGCACTAGCACATAATGAAGTGTACGGTACTAATATACGCGAAGGTCATGTGTTTATGTGCAGTCGAGACCTACAATATCAACAGTTTGACCTATGGCCCGACGATTTTGCCGAATGGGAATCCAAATGGTGGGATAGAGTATATATGTATTACGACAAATTCGCATAAATACTTGTAATAAGGAGTTAAAAGTGGCTGTCGTACAAATATCGCGTATTCAAGTCCGTAGAGGACGTAAAAACACAGGTTCAGGTATTCCCCAACTAGCAAGTGGTGAATTTGGCTGGGCGGTTGATTCACAAGAACTATACATTGGTAATGGTGCTGTTTCGGAAGGGTCTCCGGCAGTTGGCAATACTAAAGTTCTTACAGAAAACGATAACCTTTTTACTCTAGCAGATCAATACACTTACAAAGCAGGTGAAATTCAAACAGGTGCTACTGTAAGTGGACCTATTAGAAGAACACTACAAGAAAGATTAGATGATATTGTAAGCATTCGTTCTTTTGGTGGAACAGGTGACGGAACTGATCACACAAGTATTTTACAAAGAGCAATTGATCAATTGTATATTAATACTGCTACAAAAGGAACTACAGGCAGTAGAGTAGTTTTACATCTTGAGGCAGGTACATATGCTCTTTCAAATAGTATTAAACTTCCTCCTCACGCTACAATAATTGGTGCAGGTATTGATAAAACTATTATTAATCAAACAGCAGACTTTCCAGTCTTTGTAACTGTTAACGGTTCAAGTACACCCGGCAGTTATGCAGATGATAGTTCTAGTACTTCGCTTAATCAAGCAAGACAGATTTATGTAGAAGGCATGACACTTTCACATTATAGTGGTTCGCAAACAGCATTACAATTAGTAAGTTGTAAAGACAGTAAGTTTACTAATTTACATATTAAAGGTGCTTGGACTACAGGCACAGGTATTAGTGCTACAGCCGCTGGTATTTGGATGGAAAATTTAAGTACTGTTGTAGGTTGTTTCAATAACAAATTTGAGAATATCAAACTAGAAGGGTTCGGTGTTGGTATTAGAGCAGATGACGATGTTTACGAAAATACTTGGTCACATTGTGAGTTTGATGGATTAGGTTATGGTGTACACTTTGGTGAAAATACTAACATTGGTGCACAAGCACAATCAACAGGCCCTGAAAGAAATAAATTTGAAAACAGTATCTTTAAGAACATTGACAAAAACGTTATTATTTTTGAAACAGGGATGTATAATGTAAGTTCACATAACCAGTTTAAAGATGTTGGTAACAATGGTGGTACCAGTTCAGCAGTTGCATATACTATTATTAAAACTGTTCCAGACAACAATACAAGTACAGGCGATTGGTTTAGCAGAACAAAAGACTTATCATTAGACACAGCATTTATAAACACTATTCCTTATATTTCAGAAATAGAAGGACCAATGTTTTACGAAACACGCTTTTCAAATAAACTTGTAACAAATCAACAAAATGCTTACGAAACTATTTTTAGATTACCAGGCGACTTTACAAGAACATACGAAGTTGAATATGTTTATAAAAGTAATCAAGTAGATGCAATGCGTAAAGGTAAACTAGAAGTAGTTGTAAACAAAACTACAAACTCAGTAACGTATTCGGACACATACGATTACAATGGTGAAGCAAGTTTCTCAGATGTAATGAAACTTAAAGCACAGTTAGTTGATGCCAACGGTGACACATTCTATGACACTGTTGCTATCAAGATGTTAAACACAGTAGTAAGTGAAAATGCAGACTTTTCATACACAGTAAATGTAAAAAATTAATTTAATGTTTTCAGAAGTATTTGAAACTCGACTTAAAGAATGGCGCCTGTTAAGAGAAAAACTCGAATACAGTGATAAACCTTTTGAAGATTTACTAGAAGCATACAACAAAGCACCCCGAATACATAACAAAGATATTACACCCTGGGATCAAAAGTCCTGGCGCGGTCCTTGGCATCTTATAGACGAAAACGGTTACACAGACACTTGCATTATTTGCGGTTTGTGCTATACTTTACAATTAACAGAAAGGTTTTCTAAGAGTCAATTTGAGATACATATTAGTACAAACAACAAAACACAAGAAACCTTTTTGCTTTTAGCAGTGGATGACGTAGTCATACAACCACAGGAAAGTAAAGTATTAACAAGGGCTGAAGTTCCTAGTACATGGATATCACAAAAGATTTATCCAATGCAAGGTCTTCACTAAATATTGAACAAAGAATTATATAAGAAGGAAGTCATACAAATGTCAAACGGATCAGGAATTAATATCGTAAAACGCGACGGGAACAGCGAACCACTAGATGTAAATAAAATTCACAAAGTTGTTGAATTTGCTTGTGAGGGTCTAGCAGGTGTAAGTGCATCACAAGTTGAAATGAGTTCACACATACAGTTTTACGATGGTATGACATCCTGTGAAATCCAAGATATTATGGTTAAAAGTGCTAACGATCTTATTTCGTTAGATAATCCAAACTATCAATTTGTTGCGGCACGTTTGTTGTTATACGCAACATATAAAGATGTATTTGGACAGTACAAACATAAGACACTTCTTGAAATGATTAAAACAAATATTGACCGTGGTGTATACGATCCGGCTATTCTTGAGATGTATACAGAAGAAGAGATTGGTCAATTAGACAATTATATTAAACTTAACCGTGATGAAAACTTTACCTATGCAGGACTAAGACAGATTGTTGACAAGTACCTTTGCCAAGATAGAAGCACAGGACAACTATTTGAAACTCCACAGCATATGTACATGATGATCGCGGCAACATTATTCGCTAATTATCCTAAAGAAACTAGGATGTATTACGTAAGGAGATACTACGATGCGACCTCCCTTTTTAAAATCAATATCCCAACGCCAGTCATGGCAGGCGTACGAACTCCTATTAGGCAGTTTGCTAGTTGTGTTCTCGTTGATAGTGATGATACTCTTAATTCCATTTTTTCTAGTGATATGGCTATTGGACGTTATACGGCGCAACGTGCAGGAATCGGAATTAACAGTGGTAGGATTAGGGCAATTAATTCGAAAATCCGTGGCGGCGAAGTGGCGCACACAGGTATCGTCCCGTTCCTCAAAAAATTCGAATCAACAGTAAGATGTTGTACACAAAATGGAGTACGTGGCGGCAGTGCTACAGTGCATTTCCCGTTTTGGCATTTAGAAATTGAAGACATTCTTGTACTAAAGAATAACAAAGGTACAGAAGACAATCGGGTACGTAAGTTAGACTATTCAATTCAGTTAAACAAAACAATGTATGAGCGTCTATTATCAGGCGGTCAAATTACTTGTTTCTCACCACACGATGTACCTGAGTTATATGAAGCATTCTATGCGGATCAAGACAAGTTTGAAAAACTATACAAGAAATATGAAGCAGATGATTCTATTAGGAAAAAGTCCTTTAAAGCAATGGACTTGTTTTCTAGTCTTTTGAAAGAACGTGCGGAAACAGGACGTATCTACTTAATGAATGTAGATCACGCAAACACGCACAGTTCGTTCAAAGATACAGTTTACATGAGCAATCTTTGCCAAGAAATCACATTGCCTACAAAACCGTTACAGCATATTGATGACGAGAATGGCGAGATTGCTTTATGTATTCTTTCTGCAATTAACGTAGGTATTCTTAAAAACTTAGAAGACTTAGAAGAACTATGTGATTTGGCAGTAAGAGCACTAGACGAAATTATTGATTATCAAAAGTATCCAGTATTGGCCGCAGAGAAATCAACCAAAGCAAGACGTTCATTGGGCGTTGGTTATATTGGACTAGCACATTACCTAGCACGTCAAGGATACAAATATGAAGATAAAAAAGCATGGAAAGCAGTACATGAATTAAGCGAAGCATTCCAATACTATTTGTTAGTAGCAAGTAACGAACTAGCAAAAGAAAAAGGAAAATGTGATTATTTTGACCGTACTAAATATGCGGACGGCATTCTTCCTATTGACACATATAAGAAAGATGTTGATGAATTAGGAAACTTTAAATTACATTATGATTGGGAAGGTCTACGCAAAGATATTACCGAACACGGATTACGGCACTCAACTCTGTCCGCACAAATGCCATCGGAGAGCAGTTCCATTGTGTCAAACGCAACAAACGGAATCGAACCTCCTAGAGGATACTTGTCCGTTAAGAAGTCAAAGAAAGGGCCTCTTAAGCAGATTGTTCCACAATATCAAAGCCTTAAGAACTCCTACACATTGTTGTGGGAAATGCCTAGCAACGAAGGTTACATCAACATTGTCGCAGTAATGCAAAAGTTCTTTGACCAAGCAATTAGTGGTAACTGGTCATACAATCCTTTACAGTATGAAGATAACGAAGTACCAATGAGTGTTATGTTTAAGGACTTGCTAAACACTTACAAGTATGGTTGGAAAACTTCCTATTATCAAAATACCTATGACTTTAAGGGTATTGAAGAAGATGAACCTAAGGAAGAGATAAGTACACCCCTTGTTCAAGAAGAAGTAGAAAACAAAACGGACGAAGAAGTTTGTGACAGTTGTGCCATTTAGGCTTGACAAATAGTCTCAGAGACTATAAATTAATATTAGTGAAATTATTTAAAGGTTAGTAGTAAATGGCTAAAACAGTATTCAATCGCAATAAGGTAGACTTTACCAAACAGCATATGTTTTTTGGTGAGGATCAGAATACCCAACGTTATGACACGTTTCGATATCCTGAGTATGATAAACTAAACCAAACTATGCTTGGGTACTTCTGGCGACCAGAAGAAGTTAGTTTACAAAAAGACAGAAGCGATTATGCTGAATTCAGACCAGAGCAAAAACATATCTTTACTGCAAACCTAAAATATCAAACTCTATTAGATAGTGTGCAAGGTAGAGGTCCGTGTATGAGTTTCTTACCTTGGTGTTCATTACCTGAACTCGAAGGTTGTATTATTACTTGGGACTTCTTTGAAACTATTCACTCACGTTCTTATACACACATCATGAAGAACGTTTATCCTAACCCTACTGAAATTTTTGATACTATCCTTGACGATGACAAAATTATTGAACGTGCAATTAGTGTAACAAAACACTACGACGACTTTAATGAGGTTGCTGTTAATCATTTTTACAAAGGTAAAGGAAGTATCTACGATGTAAAGAAAGCATTATATAAAGCAATGATGACTGTGAACATCTTAGAAGGTTTACGTTTCTATGTTTCATTTGCTTGTACGTTTGCGTTTGGTGAATTAAAATTAATGGAAGGTAGTGCAAAGATTATTTCATTAATTGCACGAGATGAAGCAACACACCTTAACCTTTCAACACATATTCTAAAGCATTGGATGAAGGGCGATGACGATCCGGACTTTGTTAAAATTGCTAAAGAATGCGAAGAAGAAGTTTATGACTTGTGGCGTAACTGCGTCGACGAAGAAAAGGCTTGGGCAAACTATTTGTTTAAAGATGGATCTATAATCGGTCTTAATGAAAACTTACTTCATGCGTATGTAGAGTTTATTGCCAATAAGCGTCTTAAGGCACTTGGACTTAAAACACTTTACGATCGTCCAATAACTCAAAACCCACTACCGTGGACACAACATTGGTTATCATCTGCAGGTTTGCAAGTTGCACCTCAGGAGACTGAAGTAGAGTCTTACATTATCGGTGGTGTTAGACAAGATGTAGAAAAAGATCAATTTAAAGGATTCAAATTATGAGAACAGTAGTATATTCAAAACCAATGTGTCCATTCTGTGATAAAGCAAAGGCACTATTAAAAAAATTAGAAGTTAAATTCGAAACAATCGAAGTTGGCAAAGACATTTCGGTACAAAAACTTACAGAAGAATTTGAGGCAAATGGTATGCCTGCGCCAAGATCTGTTCCACAAATCATTCTTAACGGTAAGTACATTGGAGGTTATGACAGCCTTACAAAGTATGTTGAAGACACAGGATTTAACGGAACAGGACATAGTATATAATGTTATTGGATGTACCTTTTAAAAACGGAGATACCGTATCACTGAAACTTACCAATGGTGACGAAGTTGTTGCAAGATTGGAAGAAGAAAACAGTGATGGTTATAAATTGCATAAACCAATGATGCTTATGCAAAGTCCACAAGGACAATTAGTTTTATCGCAGTTGTTATATACTGCTAGTCCGACTACAATTACTATTCCTAAAAAGAATGTTATGTTTGTAGCAAAGACTATGGAAGAAATGTCTAAAAACTATATTGAATCAACGACAGGGATTAAAACAGTATAATGAGCGATAACAAACTTATTTTAATAGACGTAGATGGTACAATTTTAGATTGGAAGAACGGATTTATACAGTTCATGGCAATTGAAGGTATTGTTGTAAAAGACGATACAAAATATAAAGTGCATGAATGGATGCAAGAAGCAAAAGGAAAAGAAGTCGATGAAGCAAAAGGTAAGTTTCTTATCGAATACTTTAATCGTTCTGCTTGGATTAGATTCTTGGATCCATTGAGAGATAGTGTTGAAGTGATTAAAGCATTAAAAGCGAAAGGCTATACGTTTATTGCTATTACTTCCTTGCATAAAGATAAGCCTGCTCAAGAACTTCGTAGAATGAATATCGACGAAGTATTTGGAGAAGGTACTATCTCAGAAATAATCTTTTTACCAACAGGTGCTGATAAAGATGAAGTACTTGATAGGTATAAAGATTCCGGGGCCTGGTGGATTGAAGATAAGGTTGAAAATGCGATCGCTGGTGAAGATCGCGGACTAAAACCAATCATCATTGAACACGAATATACTGCTAGTCAATATACTCGTGGTATTCCAACTGCAAAATATTGGAGCACCGTTTACAAACACATTACAGGAGAAAGATATGTCAGCAACTCATGACCAAATCGTTACAGCGTACGAAAACTACTTAAAAGAAGCAGAAGCATTCGACACTAAAAACGTAAAAGCCGCGGCCGCAAGAGCACGTAAAGCACTTGGCGACATTGGCAAACTTGCTAAAGAAAGACGCAAGGAAATTCAAGAGCGTAAAAACTCTCTATAATTTAAAAAAAATAAGAAATAGCATAGTCTTGTACTATGCTATTCTCTTATATAAATATTCCTAATATAACATAAATATGTATGTATTAGAGGGTACAAATGATTAACGGAAAACTAAAATGGTATAACCCTGTTAAGGGTTTTGGCTTTATTACACCAGAGGGTGGTGCAAAGGATATCTTTGTTCATATCAGTGAATTCAAAAAAGCCGGCATATCTGAGGACTCATTACAAGAAGGCATGGACTTGTCTTTTGACGAAATGGACTTCAGAGGAAAAACTGTCGCAGGCAATCTAAAAAAAGTATAATTCATACTTGACAAATAAAAATAAAGACCGTATAATATATAGATACATTGCAGGAATGGTGTTAACGGTAGCATGACGGTCTCCAAAACCGGAGGTTGAGGTTCAAATCCTTGTTCCTGTGCCAATAATGGTCCCTTCGTCTATCGGTTAGGACATATCCCTTTCACGGATAAAAGAGGAGTTCGATTCTCCTAGGGACTACCAACTTTTTTAACCAAAAAGTCTTGACAAATCATCACATATATGTAATAATGTAAACTGTTATACTAACAGAAAGGTAACAGTTATGACAATGCATTTGGCAAGAGGCTTATCTACTATCAATACACGTAAGCCTAAGAAGAAAACCAAATACACAAAGTCACAAATTGAAAAGTGGACTGTTGAAATGAAAGCATATAATAAACGTATGCGACAGATTCATGCCCACGATCTTCAAATGACCTTAGACGACTATATCGAATATATTCACGGTCGTTACAAATCAAAAAAGAAAACCGAAACTGTTATGAATATGCCTTGGCATTATAGTGGTCCTACTGTGGTTAGAGATGTTCCACACATTCCAAGTTATGTTTCCAAGGGAGGCTTTGAACCTTGCACAAAGAAAGAACCTATGCAGTACACAGGCGAACGTAGACTTGTAGGTATTGCTACAATGCATAAAAGTAATATGGTTCCTATCTTTGCAGATGACGATGATAAAACAGGCAAGAAACAAGCAACAGAAATAGCAACAATGCGAAGGAACTAGATGGTAAAACTGTTAAATAAAGGTTGGTTGTATATCCCTAAAACAACAAGACTTTATATAAAAGTAATATTACTAGTAACAATAGTATCAGCAATCACATTCGGAACAGGAACATTTCATCCTAACAAATGGACTACGGATGCAATAACAAAAGCCGCCGAAGATAAAATGGTTAAGGATTGGGATTCGTTTGGATTCCTACAACCAAGTATTGAGTACACAAACGATATTGAATTTATACAAGCAGTTGGTAGGTGTGTAGATTACTTAAATTTACATAGACCACATTCGGACAGAGTTCACAAGTACATTATTATATCAATGGCTGTGTTGGAAACAGGCTATGGTAAAAGTAGATTTGCTCAAGAAGCAAATAACTTATTTGGTATTAGAACTTGGGATCCGAAAGTTTCACAACTTAAACCTTTGGAAAACCCAGATGCAGAATTTGGTGTGAAAAAATATAAAACCAAATGTGATAGTGTCCAAGACATGGTAGACATTATTAATAGACATTCTGCTTATGAAGACTTTAGAGTTGAAAGAGCAGAGCAACTTAAATCTGGTGTGATTGATTTAAACAAACAAATTGATTTATTAAACAAATGGAGTACTAATCCAGACTATACAGAATTGGTTAAGAGAAAGAATGAAATAATCAAATCAATTTTGGAAGAAAAATTGGCAAAATAGTACTTGACTTTTAATCTTAATTTGTATATACTAGTTTTGTAATGAATAGGCTAAGGAGGCTTAAATGAAAGGCACGTTGAAAAACGCAGTACTAGTTGGAGTAGTCGCAACACTTATGAGTGCGTGTACTTCGATGAATACTATTGAAATAAGAGAAACTAAAGCAAATCCAAATTGGTACACTGACTGTGAACAAATTGGTAGTGAAGGTTTCTTGTTCTGGAAAGACAAATACGCTTATGCGTGTGGTATGGGTGAAAGCCAATACGAACAGGCCAGTGAAGCACAAGCATATGCTTTTGCTGTAAAAGGTTTTGCAGAACGAATTAATGGAACAGTAAATAGTTCAACTGTTGTTGATATTAACAATGACAGCAGAACAACTAGAACTAGAGTTGAACACTCTGTAAAAGACACAGTTATTCGTGAGCATTTAGAAGTTAAGCGTCATATGTATCAGTTGGCATCAACAGGTAACGTACACACTTATGTAAGGATTAAAATGCCTTTAGAAGTGTTTGACCGTTTAATTGCAGAAGCAAAGACTGAGAAACAGTAATGTTTAAGATACTACTATCACTTGGTGTGGTAATAGTGTTAGGTGGATGCTCAAGTACACAATACAACTATAAAGCACCGTATTGTAACACCGACGAGGTTACTGTAGTCCAAGATGGAGATACAGTTAGTAGTGTGTCTGTGCATGAATGTACAGATAGACCAGCACGTAAAACAGAAATAAGTCGTGCAGGTATAGACGCTAACTGTCGAGAGTTCTTTTATCCAGAATATAGATATGGAACTCGAGTAATGCAGAGAGGAGTGAGATGTGAAACGTTTAGCGGTACTACCGAAATTATTAATATTGACGGCAATAATAGGTAGCCTAACTGCCTGTGGCACAACGTCACCCTATCAAAGCGAAAGTCTTCGCAAACCTGCAACCACTCGCAATGCTTCACCTAGCCTATTAGTAGGTGCTTTTGAAACAGCATTTATTAACCTACGATACGGACTATCTGAAGAACAAAAATCAATGCACACTGCCGCCGTATATACCGCACTTGAAAGTGATTACGGCAAAGTTATTAACTGGTATGGTGGTGATGCAAAAGGCGCCGTAAAAGCAGTACATGGCTATCCGCAAGGCGGCGGCTATTGTAGAGTAGTAATATCGCAAATTACGGTTAAAGACAAATCCCGAGACTTTAAAGAAACTGCTTGTACAAATACAGATATAGACGGCTGGAGATTTATATCAAAAAGATAAAGTAGTATTTTTCAACGAGGATAAAACACGATAAATATTATGTTAGGAAATACTATGTTTTTCGGATTAATTACATTTTTAACTGCTATTACTATTTCGGGTGTAGCAATTTATTATAGTGTTGCTGGTTTAGCGGCTATATTCGCCGCGGCTGTTATACCTATTATTGTTATGGGTGTTTCATTAGAAATAGGTAAACTAGTTACAGCAGTATGGCTTCATAGGAACTGGAGTCGTGCAGTATGGTGGATGCGGACTTATTTGTCACTAGCAGTTGTAGTGCTAATGTTTATCACATCAATGGGTATCTTTGGTTTCTTATCTAAAGCACATATTGAACAAACAAGCATGAGCCAAGAGCAGGTTGCTCTTATTGATACATTAAACGATAAAGAAACACGTTCACAGGCCAAGATAGAACGTTGGCGTGGAGAACTTGATCGCCTAATGAAGGGCGAAAATGTTCGTGTGGATAGCCTTATTGATAAAGAGCAAGAAGGACTAGATAAAATTTATGCTCGTATCAAACAGGAAAAAGATGGCTTTAGAGCAGATGCTAATGCTAAAATAGAACAGCAACAAATTCGTATTAAACAAGCACAGGACAGACGTGATGCAGAAATTGCCGCGGCTGAGAAAAAGTTTGAAGGTTCATTGGGCGGAACCAAAGCATACGAAGAAGCAGTTAAGAAAGCAAAAGACAACGAATTAAGTGTGGCTTCAAGAGCACAAAAAGAAATACTTGCCGTTAACGAACAATTAGACAAAGATCTAAAAGCAGTTGATTCAAAATATGCTAAGGACATAGCAGATATTAATACACGTATTCAAGATTTGCGTAATCAAGCAAACAATAAGACTGTTGACATTGAAGGTAAAATAAAAGAACTTGAAGGCTTTATTGAAACAGAACAAAAAGTAGTTGATGGTGTTCGTGAAGAAAAGTTTGGATATGAAAAAGAGTATCGTAAACTTGAAGCAGAAGTAGGACCTATTAAATATATCGCAGAATTTATTTACGGCGAGCAGGCAGATACTAATTTACTAGAAGCCGCAGTAAGATGGGTTATTATAATTATTATATTTGTTTTTGATCCACTAGCAGTTCTATTACTAATTGCTTCTCAGTATACATTTAATTGGTATAGGGAAGACAAGGATGGTAGTTTGCCCCCAAAGACAGACCCGGACCCAGAACCAAACAAAAACCCTGATGACGATGGCCCACTAACTGACGAGCAAATAGATCAGATTGAAGAGTCAGTAAAAGAAGAACCTGTAACAGTTCAAGAAGCACTAGAATCAGAAGAGCCTAAAGAAATCGAAGTCGAAAAAAAAGAAGAATCTTCGGTAGTATCAGATTTAGACAAGTGGAATGAATGGGTTGATGCCGCTAACAAAGAAGCAGAGAAAGAAGATAAAGATATTCCAGACACACGAAACATAATGTTTTATGAAAGAGAACTAGATCCAGAATATCAAAAAAAAAGATCAACAAGTTACATAACCAAAGTAAAGGACAAACAAGTCCGCAAGGAAACCAAAGATACACCTACACAGAAGTAATTGAGCCCGAAGGTTATCGTCAAAACTCCGAACAATCGGATAACTCCATTTTTAATAAAGTACTACAGAAGCGTCAATAAATATCATTGATGACTAACGAAGTTAAGATGAATTTAATCACTCCACCTGATGTTTTGAAGAATGAAAACGTCAGTGTCCTGCTAATCAATTTAAGTGAGTTTGATAAGAGTAACTTTAATGATGCGGCTAAAGAACTTAAACAATCTGTCAATTTGTACCTTTATGACGAAGACGAACAGAATGATATTGGTTGGTTAATAACAGTTGCAGATTCTGTAGATTATATCTTTTTAAACATAGATAACTCTAAAAAAATTGAATGGCTAATTGGTTGGATTCTAAATTATTCTAACACTTTTTACTTGACATCAGCAGAGCATATACCATATAATAAAATTAATGTTAACAAGGTATATGACATCACACAGGCTATAGAAGGAGTAAACTATTTTGAGAGATCATAGAAGGCCTAATAAACCCCAAGGACTTACAGTTGAAGTTCGTAATGGTGATTTTAATGGAGCAATGCGTAAGTTCAAAAGAAAAGTTGCTGACGACGGAGTACTACAAACACTAAAGGAAAAAGAGTTTTACGAAAAGCCTAGTGAAAAACGTAAGAAAGCAAAAGCGGCAGGTCGTGCAAGATGGATAAAAAAACTTGCTAAAATGAATGCCGAACTTGGTCCTATTAGTAGTACCAAAAAGAGGAAGTAATGTTAAAAGCGGATTTATGGTTTCCTAGTATTGTTTGGGGAACTTTTGATATAGACTTTGATACTGATTGGTTAAAGCAGTATGCAGATCAATTAAGATATGCAGACCCAAAAGGTGTAAATGTTAGTAATGCCGGCGGTTGGCAAAGTCGTTCAATTGAGTATCCTGAATTTAGAGAACCTACTACTCCGCCTCAACTTAAAAAATTAAAAGCACAACTAGATAGTGCTGTACAAGAAGCCTCTGCACAAGCAGGACTGCCAACATTAAACTTAAACAATATGTGGTTTAATATCAACGGATACAAAGATCACAATATGATGCATGATCATCAAGGTAGTTTAATTAGTGGAGTAGTTTATACAAGTGTAGAAGAACCAGATCTAATGGGTAACATTGAATTCCATAGAGAAGATAGTGCTATACACTTTATTCCGCCATTAGACAGGTACAATCATTTTACAAGTCAAAAAGGATCTTATCAACCTAAAAAAGGAATGTTGTTACTATTTCCAAGTTGGTTAAAGCATTGTGTAAACAGTAACATGAGTCAAAAAGAGCGTTACAGTTTTAGTTTTAACTACGGTCCGGGAGCACCTGATCAACCATGGAACGTGTAGACATTTTTACAACTCCTATTTGGAAGGAACGTCTTCCTGAAGACATTGATACACAATGGCTTATTGATCTTGCTTATGAAAAGAAAGGCAATAGTGAACTAAACGACTGTGGCGGTTGGCAAAGTTTTGACAATCAAAAAGATCAAATGATGTTTAGTTTGCCTATTCCGCAAGGCCTTAAACTACAAAAAGTTCTTGATGACATGATGAATAACATTGCTAAAGAACTAGGACTTCCGATGGTAAGTTTACTTAACTACTGGTTAAACATTAATCCAACTGGTGGTTATAATAACTTACATCAACACAGGAATGCATTGCTTGTAGGAAATTTATACTTACAAGTTCCTGATACAAATAGCGGAGCAGTAGAGTTTGTACGAGATGATGATACAAATTATTATGTTCCAGCAGATGCAGAATATAATTCTATTATAGGAACACGTTATACATTAAATCCTAGCCAACACGATATTATTGTGTTCCCAGGTTGGTTAGCACATGAAGTAAAAGGAAACAAGTCAATGACTGACAGAATTAGTATGTCGTTCAATTATGGAGCAATTAAATAATGCGTATTGAGCAAGATTTAAAATTAGATTACTCTAATGTTTTATTACGTCCTAAACGTTCAACACTTGGTAGTAGAAAAGATGTTAAGTTAACAAAACGTTACAATTTTCGTAACTATGTGCCTACTGAAATGAGCATGGAAATACTACGTCCAGAAAGTCATCCGGGATATGAAGGTATTCCAATCATGGCGGCTAACATGGACGGAGTTGGTACTATGAAGATGGCAGATACGTTAGCATCACAAGGATTGTTTACTTGTCTTGTAAAAACTTATAGTGAAACTGAATTAGTAGAATTCTTTAATCCTTTTGCCGAGTTACGGAGAGAACACGTTGCATATTCAATGGGTATTACTGAACGTGATTTAGAAAAGTTTAAAAAAGTTTACAGCCAAACAGAAAATATCAAGTATGTTTGTGTTGATGTAGCAAACGGTTATACCAAGTTCTTTTCAGACTATATTTCAAAACTTAGAAAAGAGTTTCCACACATTGTAATCATCGCAGGTAATGTAGTAACAGGCGATCAAACACAGGAGTTAATTTTAAATGGAGCAGATATTATTAAAGTTGGTATTGGCCCTGGTAGCGTTTGCACTACTCGCATTCAAACTGGTGTTGGATATCCGCAGTTATCCGCAGTCATCGAATGCGCCGACGCGGCACATGGCCTTGGTGGACATATTATCGCTGATGGCGGTTGTACTTGTCCTGGCGATATTGCTAAAGCATTTGCTGGTGGTGCTGACTTTGTGATGCTTGGTGGAATGCTTGCCGGACACGATGAAGGCGGCGGCGAAGTAATTAGTAAGCATTTTGCTAATGGTGAAGCAACACTATTAGACAATGGTAATTTTTTACCACACTATGAAGAAAAACATTTTGTACAGTTTTATGGCATGAGTTCAGATACTGCAAACAAAAAGCATTTTGGCGGACTAAAGGAGTATAGAAGTAGTGAAGGAAGAGAAGTTCTTGTGCCTTACAGGGGAGCAGTGGACAGTACTATTCAAGATGTTTTGGGTGGTATCCGTTCTGCTTGTACTTATATTGGAGCACCAAGCCTAAAACAAATGGCAAAGTGTGCTACATTTATTCAAGTAACACAACAGTTTAATAGTGTATATGCTAAATAATTTTGGTAAAATTCACGGTTGATTTTTACCTAAAAGTACATATATAATATATATGTATGATAAATACATATGAGCAAACGCCAAATGGGTTTGTTCATTTAACTTGCTTAATAAGGAGGAAATACTATGACAAGCAAATCTTTATCAATCTTTAATCAACTTAAACCCGTAACTGTAGGTTTTGATCCGTTATTTGATCGTTTCGAAAGAATGTTCGATGACGACTTTTTCAATGCACCTACATTTAATACCAACTACCCACCTTACAATATCGTAAAAACAGGTGACTACACCTATGATATTGAACTAGCACTTGCTGGCTTTGGTAAGAAGGACATTGATGTACAATATCATGACGGTACTGTTACAGTTAAGTCTATCGCAGAAACCAAAGAAGAAGGTGAAAAAGAAGGCGTATTACACAGAGGCATTAGCAAAAGACAATTTACTAAGTCTTTTTCAATCGCTGACGATGTAGAAGTTAAGGGTGCTGAACTTAAAGATGGCTTACTTAGAATCTCATTGGAAAGAATTATTCCAGAGGCTAAGAAAGCAAGATCTATTGAAGTTAAGTAAATCCTTTAATAGGACAGGTTTGCAGTCGGCTTTATAGTCGACTGCAAATTCATATACTAAATATTTAAGGAGAAGTTATGAGCACAGAAGTTCTTATAGATGAAAAGGTAGAGCAGATTGTATCTGTTCCTGATCGCTATAAAGTTGTATTTCTAAACGATGATCATACTCCAATGGACTTTGTTATCGATGTGCTAGTTAAAGTTTTTAGACACAGTCAAGATACTGCTAAAAATTTAACTATGCAAGTACACCAAGAAGGTAGTGCTATTGTTGGAGTTTATTCCTTTGAGTTAGCAGAACAAAAAAGTATTGAGGCAACAACAATAAGTCGACAGCAAGGGTTTCCCTTACAAATTAGAGTCGAGAAAGAATGAGCCTTAAAGAATTAACATTTGAACATCATCGTAATGCAGAACGTCAGGAATTTGTAAAAGTTTTAATGGGTGGAAATATTGACCCTAAACTCTATGCAACATTCTTGTACAATCAATATGTAGATTATAATATTTTAGAAACTGTTGCAATGGCATCTGGAGTACTAAATGACTTACCAGATATACGCAGAGCACCAAAGATATTAGAAGACTACACCGAACTGTGGGGCGACACAGTTAATCCACCTAAGCAATTAGCAAGTGGAAAAGAATACGCAGATCATATTATGAGCATTGCCGGAGACCCGGATAAACTAATGGCTCATATCTATACAAGACACATGGGCGACTTATCCGGCGGACAAATGATCCGCAAACGTGTTCCGGGGGCAGGTAAAATGTTCGACTTTGAAGATCCAGAATCTTTAAAGACAGCAATTAGAGCAAAACTAAATGACAGTATGGCTGATGAAGCAAAGATTTGTTTTGAGTTTGCTACTAAACGCTTCCAGGAGATGATGGATGAAGTTAAGTGACATACCCGAGTTTAGAGCACAAGCAAATGCTCAACAAGATATCCAAGAAGAAAAATCACTAAAAGAAGAAATTGTGCAACTACGTAATGAACTAAAAGACATGAAGGTACTTTTAGAATCGTTACTAGAACAGAAGGCATCCAAATGATCTGGGATAAACTAATTGATTGTAAAGACGAAATACTTAACATCTTTAATGACTATGCTAAAGAAATACAAGAGCCAGGCTTGGATTATTTTAACCAACCGGATAACGGTTGGATTAATCGTGTTTGGGCTAATAGTCACGTACGAAGGGCTCACATTGATGTGGTTGATGCCCGTGATACAAAAGGTCTTTGGATGATGCACGTATGTTGTTTTCCTGTGTTAACAAACGATGCACCCATATACGGGTTTGATGTTATTGCAGGCAAAACTAAAATGACTGGTGCATTTCACGATTATAGTGCTAGTTCTAGAGTTGATCACCCAATGATGGACTGGTATCAAAACGAAGTTGCAGATTTTATTCCAACTAAAAAACGCGAGTTGCCAGAATGGGCACAGAACATTTTTAGTCCAGGAATGATTGCCGCAGGAAATGTAAACACTGACGAAGAAGCACAGCAAATTATTGATTTAGCACTTAACAACCTACATCAGTGGTTCCAACAGGTTCCCGAATATACAGGTGCAGGATCTACTGAAATTGTCGCAGGTGCACAAAACTACTATTGCCATAACCAGCAACAAAACCCACATACTCCTAGGGTAATGAAAAGCCTAGGATTAAATGAGGACGATGTTGAGCGTTTTTGCACAGATATGCTCTTTCCAAAACTTGCATAAATACTGTTGTTATGCGATATTTTGATTTTAAACTAAACGAAGCATCTGATTTACGAGTAAAAGAACTGGTAAAGTATCATGGTCAACCAAATGATCGTGTTCCGATCTTTCTAAATAAACTAAAAGGTGCTAATCCTGTGTTTAAAACTAATACAGGACAAGATGTTGAAATCAAAGTAACTCCAGAAGAATTACAAAGAATTGAAAAAGTTCTAAGCGATCCAAATGCTGGCGGCAGTTTAATAATCAATACCGAAGACGGACAACAAATTAATACTAATACACTTGCTAAAACAGGTGAGTATGGAGGTGTTGGTGCAAATAAAGAAGGCGAAAGAAAAATTGCTAATCGTGGCAATACAATGGAAGGTATTCTAGGAGCCGCAACAACAGCAAGATTGATGAAGCGTCCTGGTAGTCCTATACAACCAAACGATATTAAAAACATTTTAACAAAATTTCCACAACCAAATTTAAAAGCAAAATCAAATGGATCAACTGTATCTTTCGATGCTGTTGAAAACAAAGACATTACAGATAAGTTTAGTCTAACTGTAAAACTTCCAACAGGCAACTATGTTGATTTTATTGATTGGGAATTTATGCAACAAGATCCAGAAATGCGTGGATACATCAACAGTTGTATAGCATATGTAAATGATGCTAACATTGTAGGTCGTTTTGCAGACGCATTTGAGAAAAACGGAAGACCTGATGAAGTAAGTGTTATTGCTGATGGTGTTTCGGATATGTCAGGAAGAAAAACAGATATCTTTATGAACTGGATTGGACCAAACGGTGAAAAGAAATCTAAAAAGTTTGATTTAAGTTTAAAAGCAGGAACCACTAATCAGTTCGGTCAAGCAAGTGCAGGCGGTACTGGCGCAAATGCTAGACTAAAAGCACACGGCGAATATGGTTGGGGAAAATATCAAGAGATATTTGGCGACTTTGGAATTCAATTAGGAAACATTGGCGAACAATATATGACTTCCGATAGTTTAGAAAAAGCAGTTACTCTTGTTTATAAACAAGCATTTGAAGGATTTAAAAGAGAACTACAACAAACAGACGGTAGTGAAGAAAAAACTTGGCTGAAGCAATTTATTAATAATGTTCAAAAGCATGGTACATTAAATGATCCTGCGGTTCAACTTGCCCAGTTTGAAAAATCAAAATTTTACGTACTAGACTTTAAAAGACTAGACAGACTAATTGAAGCAGATAAACTTGACCTCGATTGTGAACTACAATACACAAATTCAAAAGACGGTAGTAAATGGCCTAAGATCATATTCTATAATAAAGAGAAAGGTGTTAGAGCCGGCGAGTTTATGAGAATTAGATCAAAGTTTAGTTCAACTAAGATGAATAATCTTATTGAAAAAGGACCGTATCTTAAAGAACTTACTAAGGTAAGAGGAAACTAACTATCAAATAGTAAGTAGCAAAGTGTAAACACTGATCTACAGTATTTAAAATCCAAAACATTCGATCCATTCTAACCCAACCAAATTTAGCACGAGTACGTGTTTTAGCATAGTCTATATGCCAGTGCAAAAACCAGTCGATTAAACCGCATATAAGCGCCGTACGCAGGTCTGTAAAGAAACTTAGTACTAAGACAGTGCCTAAGCCGTGTGGTATATAATGCTGTAAATGCCCGTATAATCCAAAATAATTGAACTTACCCTTACCTTGTGGGTAAGAAGTTGGTTGAAGTCCTAGATCAATCCAGGCGTGTTTAATAAACAGCAAAAATAAAATGTCCATATTACTATTTAACCGATAAATAGTTATAAGGGCAATCGGAGGGCAAAAATGGATTTTCTAACCTTAGTAAGCGAAGTTGGCTTCCCTATCGCTGGTGCAATAGCCGCAGGGGTCTTCGTTTACCTAACACTGAAATTTATTCTAGATGGAGTAACAGGTTCTGTTACGACTTTGAAAAACATCATCTCCCAACTTGACAATCGCGTTCAGACTATGAACAATGATCTAGTTAAAATCGACGCCCTATTAAGTTACACACTAGGTGTAAAACCTAACGTTGACCGTATTGCGGCTAACGAAGGTAAAGAAGACGCAAGGAGAGATTAATGATCTGGATGGATTACAATATAGAACAAGCAGGACCTAACTTTAAGGTAGTAGGTGACTATGATGGTGAAGTCATGGGCAAACACAGAGATGGAACTGATAAAGGGTATGCATTATACAAGCCAGGAGATCGTTTTATTGTTAATGAACATGGTTGGCTATGCAAAGTAGAGGATTCACACAAATGAGCAAGTGGGATAGATGGTACGAAAATCAAAACGATGCTACAAAGGCATGGCTAGATGCTAGAGCAAAAGAAGATAACAAGTTTGCTCTAAGTATTATGTTACCGAGTTTATCATTTGGATTACTAATAGGATTCATTATAGGATTCGGAATCGGAGTTTAAGTGGAAGAACTAGATCTAGCACAAACTATTAAAGACTTAGGATTTCCTATTGTTGCGGCACTAGGTATGGGATACTTTATCTACTTTATTTGGAAGTGGGTAACAGAAACTATTGATCCTATCATTGGTCAAACAATGGGAACTCTTATTAAACTTGTTGATCGTGTGCGTATGCTAGACAACGACATGATTCGTATGAGTATGAAACTGTCAATGGTACTAGAACACAGACATCTGCTAGATAAGAATTTAAACAAAGATCAAATAGATGAACTAGATGCTATTGTTACAAAATATCAGAGTCGCAGTGAACAGTTTAATTCAACTGGGCAGAAGGGAGACAATAGTAATGGAAAAAAGTAATATTCAAAAAAGTAAACTCGGGTCCGCCTTGGATTCTTCTTGTGATAACATATGGAAGCATAATGATTTCGCTTGTGGTGTTGGCGTGGGTCTTGCAGTAGCCGCGATTTTGTTTTTAGTAATGCATCTTTACTGCTATTTTATTATTTCGTAGTAACACGAAATTTTATAATTCCTTTGAATAACAGTGGTGTGTACCACCAAGGCTTTCTTGACTGATCCTCTACGGTGTATTCCCATTCAATACCATTGGGATCAATCCAGGTAACGTGCCAACCCCACCAAGTGCGGCTTTTGTAGAATTTTATTTTACCACCATAACGCAGAAAATTTCCAACTGCATATATAAAACAATTAGAATACATCTATTTGGTTGTGGCTATGAACACACCATTCCAATCCTTAGGTAAGTCTTGTGTTAGCATATACTCACAACGTTCAATCCACATATCGTAATACTTGTCCATCTGTCCGTCAAAAGCACCCTTAGGATATTTTCCTTTTAAATCCTTGCACATTTTAATTGCTTTATCAAACTTTTGATCTTTGTATAGTTCGTGCATCTTATTGTGTAACTCTCGTGCATCATCATATTCTACTGCTTTAGAACACGGAACATCAAGTACTGTGTAAATTCTAATTCCGACACTCTTACCTTTAACAGCAAGTTCATCTACTTTCAAATAAAAGAAATCGTCCTTAGTAGCATCGTATGTAGTTTCACCTACGAGTAATAAGCATCCGTACTCTTTACATTTTGATTCGATTCGTGCGGCTGTGCTGACGGCATCGCCAAGTACATCGTACGAATGTCTTGAGGTGCTACCCATTTCTCCAAGATAGCCAAGTCCGGAATTAATACCTGCTCCCATACCGATGGGCGGTCTGCCTTCTGCTGTAATTTTTTCATTAAACTTCTCCACTGCTTTTAACATATTGAGTCCTGTGCGAACAGCACTCTTAGGATGATCAGGATCATCATTTGGTGCGTTGTGTACGTGCATACTTGCGTCACCAATGTACTTGATAACCATACCGTCGGCATCAAGGATAGGTTGTGTAATGGCATCCATATAGCCATTCATTAATTTTGTAAGTCCTTTTACATCATTGCCAAAACTTTCACCTAGTGGTGTAAATCCACGCAAGTCACTGAAACATATAGATATTTCTCGTTTCATACCGTCTTTAATTAAACTTGGATTTTCCTGTAACATTCTAACCACTGTAGGTGAACAGTATCCTGCGAACTGTTTCTTAATTGCCTGCTTCTCAAAGAACTCTCTAGTAAATCTATTGAATACAGCATGGAAGCCGACCAACACCGTAACTAGCACAGGCCAACTCCAATCCCATAACTGTAAGTGGTTTATAAAGTAATAATAAGCACCGTACACTGCGCCTACGGGTACAGCAACTATAACTATACCTGCTAACCAATAAGGTGCTCTAGTAGCAATTAATACCAGTAATAGTCCTGCTATAACACTAGCCACAAATTCAAAAAATGTAGCAGTATCATAACGCACAATAGTATCACCATTAATAATTGTTTGTAGTGCTGTGGCTGGAAGTAGATGAGCATAGCGTTCACCATTAGGTGTAGCAATAACATTGCCTAGTCCTTCTGCTGTGATTCCTATGATAACTGTTTTGCCTGCGAGTGCGGAATAGTCTTCGTCCGCTAGGCTAATTGATGTAAACTGTTTGTTCCAACGCAACCATATCTGTGCGTTAGGATCTGTTTGTATTGTAGCATACTGTGGCACACGCATTTTAGTAATGCCACCTTGTTCTGTTTTAACTTGATAACTTGGATCGCCTGTTGCTACACGAATAGTTTCTATAGCAAGTGATGGATAAATTTCATCTCCAACTCTAACCAACAAAGGCAAGCGTCTTACAACACCGTCAATCTCTGGAGCAGTGTTCAGCACACCTACACCGTCAACGTTTTCTCCAAGCAGTGGAATAGGTCCAAGCATACCTGGCCATTCAAACAACCAAGGAAGTGGATCTCCTATTTTAGCAACACCTCTTGGTACTGCGTTGCGGTTTGCCTGTGTTGTTCCTACCTGTGCTATAACAACACCATTCTGTACTAGGTAGTTTGCTAATTCTTCATCTCCACCCAGTCTATCCTCTTCTGAAAATAGAATCGGTAGCACAATAATTCCTGCGCCTGCTTCACGTAGTTTGCCTATAGTTTCTGCTAGTACTGCTCTGTTCCAAGGCCACTGTCCGTGTTTCTCAATGGCACGTTCATCTATTTCAAGGAATGCAACATCTTCGGAAAGCACAGGTGTGTCATACTTTTGAATAACGTCGAATGATTTAAAACGTAGTAGTTGTTTTACGTATGGATCTTGCCAACCATATAGTGATAATATCAGTAGTGTTACTAGGGCTGTTGCCCAGTGTGTGATCCATTTGCTCATATCTTAGTTCCTGGTTTCTGTAAAACATCCTGTATTCTATCCTGCCTAATACAGAATACCTGTTCTATGGGTTTTCCGGAGAATTCTAAGAACATTTGATTTTTAATTTGGCCAGCATATACCATAACGTGTTCCTTACATTCTTCCACTGTATTAAACTCAGGTTGGAAATAAAGGTATGTATCCTTGCTACCGTCTGAAAATGTTCCCATCATTACTACTAGTATAAACCATTTCATAATTGTATTTACCTATACGTTAATTGAACCGATTTTACGATAAATAGTAATGGAGGGTAATCAGATGAGGGCAATTTTAATAACCATTCTTCTGGTGTTTTCGCATCAGGCATTTGCTGATACGCTAACACATTCATTTAAAAATCCTAGTTTTTCGGGACAAGGTTATAGTAACCATGTCTTGGCGATCGAACAACTCCAATTTCAACGTAAAAAAGACATTGAAGATAAGAAAGAGTCAGAAGCAAAAGCGGCAGAACGTGAGGCGGCTAATACTACTCTTGCAAAATTCTTAAACAACGTTGAATCTAGAATTTATGCTAACTTGTCAAAACAGTTAGTTGATAATATGTTTACTGACGACGGTGCTACAAGCGGAACAGCAAACGTTGAGGGTGCTACAATATACTGGGTGAAGGATACTACAGCAGATACTATCACAGTTCAAATTACTGAACAGGATGGTTCATTTACGGAAATAATTGTACCACTTACTGGCTTTGGATTCTAGGAGAGAGTGTTGAAACGATTTCTAGGACTCATACTAATAATAACACTTTTGAGTGGCTGTGCCGCCACTATGAAGAAAGAAGATTGGTCAAAACCAGAAATCGCACGTTCCCCTATTCAAAATGTTTTAGATACTGTTCCGTACTTAGATGGACCAAAAATTACAATCGCTGTTTACAAGTTTGAAGATAAAACAGGACAGCGTAAACCTAATGAGAAGTTTTCACAGTTATCTAGTGCTATCACACAAGGTAGCGAAGTATGGGTAATTAACGCTCTTAAAAGTGTAGGCAAAGAAAGTTGGTTTACTGTTGTAGAGCGTATAGGCTTAGATAATCTAGTAAAAGAAAGGCAATTAATAAAAAGCACAAGGGAAGTTTATGACGGTGAAAAGGCACCAAAATTAAAACCAATTTTGTTCGCAGGTTTAATCCTCGAAGGAGGAGTAGTTGGATATGAGAGCAATGTCGAAAGTGGTGGCGTCGGAGCAAGATACTTCGGTATCGGCGCTAGTACTGAATATCGGGTAGATCAGGTAACGATCGCAATGCGTGTTGTTAGTGTGCAGACAGGAGAAGTTCTACTAACATCAGCAACTGAGAAACGTATTGCAAGTTACAAGTCTGGAGCAGACGTCTTTAGGTTCCTTGATCTCGGCACTAAGGCTTTGGAGTTAGAAGCAGGGAGTGCTGTTAATGAACCTGTTAATTACGCTGTAAGAACTGCTATCGAAGCAGGTGTAGTTGACTTAATACATCAAGGTGAAGAAAAAGGACTTTGGAAATATACAAGCAAGTTGTTTGTAGAAGAGCCCAAAGCAAAAGATAACAAACAAAATGAGGAGAACGGAGATGAATAAATCATTTTCATACGTAAGCATTTTGTTCGTTGCGATGCTGTTCTTTGGATCACCCGCAATATCAAATGACATTTACATACAACAGTCAGGAGATGGGTTAGACTTAGACATCACTCAGGACGGACAGAATAACGTGATCGGATCTAGCGGAACCAATGTTACTCTTAACGGAGATGACATGACTTTCTCGATTACACAAACAGGAAATACAAACACCATTGAAGCAATAATCAAAGGTGATACCTACACAGGTACTTGGTCATTTACAGGTGACTCTAACACAGTTGACTTAGACTGTTCGTCTTCTGCGGCAGGTAACTGTGATACTGTAACACTAAACGTTACAAACACTGGTGACACTAACGATTACACATTTGCTATCGGTGAAACAGCAGATGCTACAAGTTCAACAATAGCATTTACGGTTACAGGTGATAACAGTATTATCAATACTACTGTAGACGGACAAAGCGCCGCTCTAACTGTTGACATTAACAACAGTTTATCAACATCAACTAACAGTGCTAACAGTGACGAAGGTGTTGCTTTAACAACTTCACAAAGTGGTGATGGTGATATTGGCGGACATTCAATTACACTTGATGTAGACGGTGGAGGCGGTACAATAGACATTACACAAAGTGGTATCTATGACACAACTGTTGATCTAACAGTTAATGGTGATAACTTTGACGTTGATATAACACAGAGTGACTAAAAATGAAGTATATTGCGGTGATCCTATGTTGCTTGATTGCGTTTCCCACGCAGGCTAAGATTGGAGATGTAATTGAGCAAGTAGGTGTTACCGATATTGATCGTCAAGGCGGCGAAAAGTTTCAACAAATTAACAAGGACTTTGATGTGGAAAGTTATGACACTGTTAAAACTAAAAATGGCCGTACAGCCATCCAATTTGTTGATGAAACTCGTGTTGACGTAACTGAAAACTCTAAACTGGTTATTGACGAGTTTGTATATGATCCCAATACCAGCACAGGTAAACTAGCACTGAAAGCATCATTTGGAACTGTCCGTTATGCTTCAGGCCAAATAGCAAAGAATTCAAGACAAAATGTAAAGATTAAAACGCCTACTGCGGTGGTAGGTGTTAGAGGTACTGATTTCTCACTAACAGTTGACGAAACAGGTAACAGTACAATCATACTATTACCTAGTTGTACAGAAGTGCCACGCCCTGGAGGTGGAGTTGATAGACTGTGCGTTACTGGAGAAATTGAAGTTTCTAGTGATATAGGTTCCGTTATTCTTAACCAACCCTTCCAAGCAACAGTCGTTGAGACTGCCAAGAGTAACCCTCTCAAACCTATATCACTAGATCTTACTGAGGATATGATTAACAATCTGTTGATCATCAGAAGGCCCAAAGAACTGGACTATGAAGCAGAAAAGGATAGGGTTAACACATTGGCCAGCATCCTGGATCTTGACTTTCTTGAATTTACGGAATTGACCAAGGACTATCTCGCAGAGGACAAGGATACCTGGACAAGTGAACTAGACTATGATCCACTGGCACAAAACTTCCTGTATGATGCTTTAGATGCTTCACTTGCACAGATACTACAGCAAATGAAAGATGAGTTTGAAAAGAACGAAAGACTAAAGTTTCTAGGTACTAACACCACTACAGGAATAACAGTAATTGATCAAGATCCACAATGGATCTACATACGTGAAGATGCCTCGGGCAACTATGTAAGAATAGAATTAAGCAAGAGCACCACATATAATATTAACCACAACCAAGGTGGCAACGAAGTTATAGACTTTGAAATAAACCCAGACGGAGGATCTCTCTCAAATGAGATTACTATTAAGCAGTCTAATTAGTTTATTATTTTTTGTGTCCACTGCTTGGGCAGATTCAGTGTTGGTGCTACACGCCAACTATGGTGGTGCTCATACCAACGTGGGATCCAGGCTTACCACGGAAGGACACACTGTGACCTATTCAACAGGAAGTGTGCCCACAGATGTCAGCAGTTATCAACAGATATGGGATTTAAGATATAACAACACATATCCGGCATCAGAAGTCACCGTATTAGACAACTTCGTGAAGAATGGTGGCTTCCTGATGATGAACGGTGAGAACTCTGGTTTCGCTTCTAGGAACAATGCCATTGCCTCAGTGGTCAGTGCCGCGGGTGGTGGCACACTGACA
>Ga0181582_10000232_pt1 | contig 37303 bp, 33 predicted proteins | sample 071ome_32_FD_132438 | JGI IMG/M metagenome (GOLD analysis project Ga0181582, IMG submission 132438) | Coastal salt marsh microbial communities from the Groves Creek Marsh, Skidaway Island, Georgia - 071405AT metaG (megahit assembly) | ecosystem: Environmental > Aquatic > Marine > Intertidal...
AGCTTCGCCAAGCTAACGATGATGTGCTCCCTTACGCACTTCAAGCCTATGGCATATGGTTCCAGTTATTAACGATAACTGAGCAAATCTCCAATGAAAAACGTCTGCGTATGATTGAGACCGCAATTGGCCATGAGGGTGTACCCGGCACTTTTGCTCAAGTTGTGGCACAAGCCGCCTCCGAAGGTATTGCCGCTGACAAATTGCAGGAAATTTTAGATAACGCCTCAATCTACCCGGTCATTACGGCACATCCAACAGAAGCAAAACGTGTCACGGTATTAGAAATTCACCATCGTATTTATATGATGTTGAAACAACTTGAGCACAAAAATATCACAGCACATGAGCAGGAGAAAATTAAGCAAGAAATTCAAGACGAGGTCGACCTGCTCTGGCTGACAGGTGAAATTCGTCTTGAAAAGCCCACGGTTAAACAAGAAGTCACTTGGGGTATGCATTTCTTCAAAGAATCACTCTACGACGGTGTGGTTGAGCTGTATATGGAATTAGATCGTGTATTGCAAAAATACTATCCTGATCACGAATTTGAAATTCCGCCTTTCTTTCAATTTGGCTCATGGGTAGGTGGCGATCGTGATGGCAATCCCTTTGTAACCAATGATGTTACCGAACATGCCATTTATCAGACAGCTAAGGCGACTCTGGAACACTATATTCAAAAAATTCAAGCTTTAGGTAGATACTTATCAATTGCTGGACACTCAGTTGAACTATCTCAAGAGTTTCATGAAAACTATGAAATGGTTTTAAGTAAAAGTGGTGATACAAAAAATATCAAACTTAGAAACCATGGTGAGATTTTCCGTCATCTATGTAATTGTATAGTGAAACGCTTAACAGCTAATCTCTATCAGCTCTCAACTGACAATGTTCAGGAATTTGCCTATACATCAGTTAAAGGTGTAACACGTGATCTTCGCGTTATCGAACAAGGTCTGATTGAGGCCAAGTGTAATTCTTTATGCACCACCCATGTCAGACCTCTACGTCATGGTATAGAGGCATTTGGATTTCACACAACCAAACTCGATCTCAGACAGAATTCCACTGTCACCACCAATGCTTTGCAAGAAATCTGGCAAGCACTCAATGACACTGAAGATGATGCCCCTTCCAAAGAAAGTAAGACTTGGCGCAAATGGCTACTTGAGCAATTGAAACAACCTCTCGAAACATTGCCTCAATTTACTACTCTGTCTGACATGAGCGCTGAGACATTAGACCTACTGCGCAAAATGCGTGAGTTGCAAGATCGTATCGACCGTGATGCTTTTGGCGTATTTATACTCAGTATGACGCAATCCAGTGAAGATATTCTTGGTGTTTACTTATTGGCCAAATACGCAGGTTTATTTACTGACAACCAAAATGTGGAAGCTTGTCGTATCCAAGTGGTACCTTTGTTAGAAACTATTGAAGACTTAAGAAATGGCCCAGTCATTCTTGAAAATCTTCTCGATATTCCACTCATTCAGCGAACTATCAGTGAGCTCGGTGGCTGCCAAGAAATGATGGTTGGTTACTCTGACTCTAATAAAGATGGTGGTTTCCTCTGTGCCAGTTGGGAAATTAGTAAAGCCCAGAGTAAGATCTATCAAGCCGGGCAACAGCATGGCATACAGATATCCTTTTTCCATGGCCGTGGGGGTTCTGTATCACGCGGTGGTGCGCCTGCAGGGCGAGCTATTTCTGCTCAACCACCCGGCACCATCAATGGACGTATGCGCGTCACTGAACAAGGTGAAGTGGTATCTGGCAAATTTGCTAATCGCGAAGTTGCTCAACAACAACTAGAGTTACTCGCTTCAAGCGTTTTATCACATACACTTTTCTCTGAGCAGGACTCAAAATTAAAAAGTCGACCAGAATATTATGATGCACTTGAGGCACTGGCAGGTACTTCACAGGTTGCTTATCGTGGTCTTGTCGAACAACCTGGTCTCGTTGATTTTTATCAATCTGCTAGCCCAGTTGAAGAACTCGCTCATATGAAAATTGGTTCTCGGCCTGCACGACGTTTTGGCGCTAAAAGTCTTGATGACTTGCGTGCTATCCCTTGGGTATTCGCTTGGACACAGAATAGATTGCTAGTCCCTGGCTGGTTTGGCTACGGAACAGCGATCAAGCAATTCCTTGAAGTTCGTGGAGAGGCGGGTTTAACCATGCTAGAGGAAATGGTCGAAAAATCACCCATCTTCAAACTCATCACCGATAATGTAGAAAAAATGGTTTTTCTAACTGATTTTGCCGTAGCTAAAGAGTACTCCACGTTGGTTGAGGATCAAGCTAGCAGTCAATCAATCATGGAGATTATCAAGACTGAGCGCGATCTCACAGAGCAAATGCTTCTCAAAATCACTAAGCAAGATGGATTATGTCTACGTTTCCCTAATTTCCATCAAACCATGTCTGCTCGTGTTGAAGGCATTCGCCAGATCGGTCTAGAGCAAGCTAAATTAGTTAAACAATTCCGAGCAGATCAACAAAGTGATAGCACCAAGAATAGCAACCTGATCCCTCTTCTACTCTCTATCAACTGTGTGGCTGCCGGCTTAGGTTGGACAGGCTAATTAACATACGAAGAATCGACTCTCATGAAAAAATTACTCTATCATTTTGATACTGACCCTATTCCTAGTGTATTCGATTCTGTCGTTGCTTATGATGGCGGCGCAGATCATGTCACTCAATTAGGCAGTATTACCCCAGATAACTGTTACTCTCTTGTGGAGGGTGCTATATACACACGCGCCCCTAAGAATAAAAAAAATACAGCCTTATTTATTGGTGGTAGCGATCTAGCCGCTGGACAAGAGCTATTTGAAAGCGTCAAAAATATTTTTTTCCAAAACTTCCGTGTGTCTGTCATGCTCGATAGTAATGGATGCAATACAACAGCTGCAGCTGGTGTTGCGTTAATTTCTCATGCTACCAATGTGAAAGGGAAAACAGCAGTAGTACTGGCTGGTACTGGCCCAGTTGGTCAGCGAGCTGCCGTTATGTTAGCTATGAATGGTGCTGACGTACGCCTCACCTCACGCAAGCTAGAACGCTCTGAACAGTCCTGTCAACTCATGAAGGAAAAGTTCAACGTTGACCTAACACCAATGGAAGCTGCGGATGAAACATCAATCGCACAAGCACTAGACGGCGCCCATATTGTGTTTGGTGCTGGCAAAACTGGCATTCAATTACTCACTGCTGATCAATGGCAGAATCATCCCACATTAGAAATTATGGCCGATGTCAATACTGCTCCACCTTTGGGTTTTGAGGGCATTGACATGATGGATAAAAACCAAGATCGATTTGGTAAGAAGATTTTTGGCGGTATCGGCATAGGTGCACTTAAACTTCAATTACACCGTGCTTGTATTGCACGTTTGTTTGAGAGCAACGATTTAGTGCTAGACGCTGAAGAAGTACTCACGACAGCTAACGACTTACTCAAATAGCTAGCCACTAGGAATTCTTCTAATTGGAAGCGCTGCTACTACTCAGCGCTTAACCGGTTTTTTTTGAAGTTTACGCTGCAAAGTTCGACGATGCATATTCAATGCTCGCGCTGCAGCCGATACGTTGCCATTATGCTCTAGCAATACTTTTTGCAAATGCTCCCACTCCAAACGTTTCACTGATAAATGAGAGTCTTCAATCGGAGTCTCAAGCGAGGCTGCTTGCACTGTTAATTTCTCTAGTATCTCTTCTATTGATGCAGGTTTAGTGAGATAGTTTTTTGCTCCTAGCTTAATCGCCTCTACCGTGGTGGCAATGCTGGCATAAGCTGTGAGCATCAGAATATTCATATCAGGATGAGCATCTAGCAAATATTTAATCACTTTCAATCCAGAGTCTTCACCTAAACGCAGATCCACAATGCCAAACTTTATATCGGATAAATTTGAAATGGCTTGCAATTCACTCAAGTTATAAGCCACCACGACTTCATAATTACGTTTAATTAAAGATCGCGCCAGTGCGTCACAAAATACAATATCATCATCGACAACTATGATGGAATTCTTACTGGTCATTAATATTTCTCAATGGCAATTTAATAAGCGTCTCCACCCCACCTGTTGAGCGATTGCTTAAAGTTACACTACCCCCCATTTTCTGAATAGCTTCATGGGCTAAAAATGCGCCCAAACCAATCCCATCAGGCTTAGTTGAATAAGGTTTATTACCTATAGCTTGCATAGTTTCTTCTGCCATTCCTTCACCCTCATCATGAATAATAATATGCGCTTCATGTTGATTACATGCCGCATAGATTGAAACTTTTATCGGTGATGCATCAGCGGCATTATCTAATAAATTCACTAAGGCCTTAGCCAGCACAGCAGGCACAACAATAAAGCCTTCATCACATTCTTGAAACTCAAATACACATTCAAGGTTGGGACGAGATGACCGCCAATCTTGAATCAATGCCGTCAAAAAATGCTTAAAAGAAATCAGCCTATCGATATCATTACTATCGATGGAGCCTGCAACTGATGACATATCTTGTAACGCCTGCTTACAACGCTGAACTTGCTCAACTAAAGTATTAATATCCTTCTGAGATATGACTTCATCAGCTTTAAGGTCTGAGCAAATCAATTGTATGGTCGCCAATGGGTTACCCATCTCATGAGCAGTGCTGGCAGCTAAGGTCCCCAATGAAACTAATTTCTCATCCTTCATGGATTGTTCACGTGCAGCAGCTAATAACTTATCCTTTCTGAGCAATGCAGTTCGCATGTTAACTATAAATAAAGCCACGATGCCCGCACTCAGAACAAAACTTATCCACATACCAATTAAATGCATATTAAACGACTGATGATTATGTTGCGCATGTTGTTCAGGATAGAACCACATCAAATATGAATAAGCCAGAACACTAATCAACGCCAGCCCCATTACCCATAATTGAGATAAAAGTATGGAACCCACGGCAAGCGGCAGTAAATACATAGAAACGAAAGGATTAGCAGCACCACCTGCAAAATAAAACAGTGCGCTCAAAGCAGCCAAATCAATAACTAACTGTAGAAAGATTTCGTTTGAACTGGCCTCATTAGGTCTCTTTGTATGCACCCAAGTGTAAGCATTTATCAATATTAACAGCACAATGACACAGCTCACGCCTACGCCATTGAAAGACACAAAGAAAACATATTTGGCCAAAAACGACGTGACCACTTGAACAAAAATTAAAACACTGCGAAACCAAAACAGTTTCTCTAGAGTGTGACTATTACTTTTCCTCCACCATGATTTCTTCATGATTGCCTATTCATTATGGAGATTAAGAAAGCCTTAATGACTATATTTAGAGGTTAGTTATTTCTTTTCTCAAGTTCTGAGTCTAAAGCAACAATAACTTTTTCCAAGTCGTTGACAATATGAAAAGAATCGATCACTTCACTTGCGGCTTTCACACCCATATACGACTCATCAATTGCTTTGCGATAACGTCCTATAATAGAGTCTTCAAGCATCATGTCAGACTTCAAACGCTCATAAAATTCTGGATTAGCATCAAACGCGTAAATCATTGACATATAAACCGCAGAGAAACGGAAATCATATGACTGATAATCAGCCAATGACTGGATTTCTCTGTGATTAGCCATCAGCTCGACTTTGAAAGTATCGCGATAACCCATTAACAAGTCCTTAAAATCGCCTTTGATTTGGTACTCGTCAATAAGTACAGGAATGACATCAGCGATCGATAAGCGCACCTTATCGTGACGTAATAGCTCTGATAGCATATGGGCATCGGCTTGATCTCTGCTGGTTTGATTCTGGCGAATTTGATCAAGGTTTGCTTGGTGCTCATCGCGCAGACTAGAGACTTCATGTGTCGACCATTGATTAAGATCAGCGGGCACTTCATAACTGACACTTGCGCGATCAATACCAGGGATATTAGATTTGCCTGAATCAGCTAAACTTATTGATGAAAACGATATCAGCATCCCGGCACACAATGGCATCCATACTTTCAGAACGACAGAAGAAATAACTGCCTTCAGCGACTTAATTATCTGCTTATACATTATCCTAAACCTTATTATGATGTTCTTGTTGTTATTTATTCATGATGATTTGCATTATGTTGCTAAATGCTAGCGTTAGCAAAATCACTGTGTAAAATGACCCATCTAGTCAGCCAAAGCTATGACACGAATTGTAGCTCGCATGATAGCATTAACCTGCATATTCATTGAATAAATGCGTCAATTTTATGCAATTACCCGTATAATTAATATACATTCTTATTTGTTTAGACCATGCCAATGGAAACATTCGATATCAACACTTTCCGCGCGGCGGCACCCTACATCTACGCTCACCAAGGCAGTACTTTTGTCATCACTTTGCCAACCGAGATTGTCACGAGTGATTCTCTAGGTGAGCTTATACAAGACCTAGCTCTGATGCAGACTTTAGGCATCAAACTTATTATCGTATTTGATACTGGCCTATTTAGAGCTCGATCACCTAAAGTCGTCGACCATAATAAGATGATCAAACTGCAGCATCTGATTGGCGAATATCAAACTCGATTAGAATCACTTTTTTCCACAGGCTTAGTCAACACGCCCATGGCGGGCATGAAACTCACCACAGTCAGTGGCAACTTTGTCCTTGCAAAGCCAGTTGGCATCGTCGACGGAATCGATCAACAATATCGTGGCGAAGTGCGCCGCATCGAAACACATGCCATCCGCCAGCAACTAGAAGTCAATAACATAGTATTATTGTCATCATTAGGCTATTCACCCAGTGGTGAGTGTTTTTATATTGATAAATATCAAATTGCCTCCACTGTGGCAGCCAGTATGCCAGCTGAAAAACTTATTTTTCTCACTGAAGAGAAAAACCTTCTCGACCATCGTAAGCAACGCATCAAATTCCTTACCTTAAGTGATGCTCAGGCATTACTTAAAAGACGTAAGACGCTGTCCGCCAAAATGCGCATGTTGGTTGAGCTATCACTGCAGGCCTGCTACCAACAAGTCGAGCGTGTACATATCCTAAGTAACACGTCATCTGGTGTACTGTTACAAGAATTGTTCAGTCAAGATGGTGCCGGTACTATGATTACACATGACGCATATGATGATATTCGCAGCGCCAGTATTAATGATGTCGGTGGTATACAATCATTAATTAAACCTCTAGAAGATGAAGGTATTTTGCTCGTTCGTTCTTCAGAGCAGATTGAGCGTGATCTGAAACATTATGTGGTGATTGAACGTGATGGTTTTGTACTCGCCTGTGGGGCATTACTCCCCTACGACAATCAATATCACGCAGAGTGTGCTTGTATCGCAGTACATCCAGAGTTTCAAAAGGAAGGGCACGGTAAACGCTTAATCAAATTTTTGGAAAACAAAGCTAAACAATTAGGTTGTGATACAGTATTTGCCATGACCACGCGCTCATTGCATTGGTTTTATGATAACGGTTATCAAAAAAGCCAATTGAACGCGTTACCTGCCGATCGTCAAAAAGCCATCAGCAGCAAAAGAAACTCGCGTGTTCTTGTCAAAAAACTTGCTTAATGGAGATTTATATCGCATGAAGAAATGTTTTCAGTTGATAACACCACTTACCCTACTGGCTTGTTTGCTATTTTCTGAATCTGTCCTCTCTCGAGGCGGTGGTATGAGCTTCAGAGATGGTTTATTTTGGTCAGCTGATTTAAATAGAAATGAACAGCTGACACTCAAGGAATCACAAGTCATCTACAATCTCGGCGATCCGAAAGTATTTAAAAAATACGACCGAAGTGGCGAAGGCTTAATCAGTAAATTTGAGTTTTTTGATTACTTGCTTAAACGCAGCAATGATGAATAAACACACCAAACGATCGACCTCATAAGATCCATTCAACGATAGTTAAATAATCTGTTTAGATCGAATCACGATTTGTTTATCCACCTGCATATCTTCAAAAGTATAAGGAATACCTCCAACACCTAGACCGGACTGTTTAAGGCCAGCAAATGGCATCCAATCGACTCGGAAAGAAGTATGGTCATTAACCATAACTGTGGCAGCATCGAGTTGCTGACTGCAATACATGGCCACATCAATATTTTGCGTCAGCACTGAGGCTTGAAAAGCATAAGGCAAACTGTTCGCCTGCTTAATCGCACTGTCTATACAATCGTAACCGTAGACACAGATCACTGGACCAAAAATTTCTTTTTGGCTCACTGCATCCTCCGTACTCGGATTGAGTAACACTGTGCAAGCATAGGTCGATGCTGATAAAACATGACCACCACACATGCACTGAGCCCCTGACTGCATAGCCTCGTCTACCCATTCAGCAACACGTGTCACTTCATGTGTGCGAATCAAAGGTCCCACATCGGTCACTTCTAATGTTGGATCACCCACAGACATGGTTTGAGCAAGGTTAGCTAAGCGTTGTGCGACATCCTCTGCCATCGCTTTTGGTGCGTACACTCTTTGCACCGACACACACACCTGACCCGCATGATAAAAACCCCCTTTAGCAATTAGTGGTAAGGTGTCCTCTAAATCAGCGCTCTGCTCTATGATAACGGGTGCAACACCGCCATGCTCTAAGGCACAGCGAGCACCAGGCGCCAACTTACTACGCAGCATCCAACCCACCTTAGCACTACCTATAAAAGATAAGAATGCCACACGAGTATCACTGACTAACTGTTCTGCAAGACTATGGCCTTTGACTACACACCCCTGACAATAGGCTTCTGGCAAGCCTGCCTCACGCAATAGCTTAATAAAACGCATGCATGACAATGGCGTATCCTCAGCAGGTTTAACAATCACAGGACAACCAGCAGCAATCGCTGGCCCGACTTGATGCACAATTAAATTCAATGGATGATTGAAAGCGCTAATCGCTACGACCACACCGATGGGCTCTTTATGTGTAAAAGCCAAACGCTGCATGGAGGCGGCGTTCAGTCCCATAGGAATTTCCTGACCAGAGTCAGTACGCAATACCTCAATACAGCTCTTTATACCATCAATCGCTCTAGTCACTTCCACACGTGAGTCAAGTAAAGGTTTCCCTCCCTCACGAGCTGCCTCTATTGCCAACCATTCCTTCTGCTGTTGCATTAATGCTGCGGTCTTTTCCAAAATTTGCAGTCGCTCTGGCTTTGGCAACCATGCTTTTCTGTCAGAAAAAATTTTATGCGCTGTTGCCAATGCAAGCTCAATATCAGCACTGCACGCATAAGGCACCTGAGCAATTTCACTTCCATCCCATGGCGCACTGACAGTTAACGACTCACCGCTACCCTGCGCTCCTTTAATCATCAATGTGAATTGCTCAGTCATTTAATCTACTCCAGACACATACCACTAGTGAGTCGACTTAATTCTTCAGTTAATTTCATATTCTCAGAATAATCGACCGGGCAATCAATAATTACCACCGTGTTATCTGCGATAGCTTGAGTTAATACAGGCTTAAGATCCTCACTGCGCTCAACGCGATAACCCTTTGCACCAAAACTCTCTGCATACTTTACAAAATCAGGATTATTAAATTCAATGTGGCTGGGACGCCCTAATTTACGCATCTGATGCCATCGAATTAAGCCATATTCACTGTCATTCCAAATTAAAACAATAATGGCAATTTTGTTGCGTAGTGCTGTTTCAATTTCTTGCGAATTCATCATGAAACCCGCATCACCAGTGACGGTTATTGCTACACGCTCAGGCTGTACCAATTTAGCCGCGATCGCACCGGGCACACCAATGCCCATAGAAGCAAATCCATTGGAGATTATACAAGTATTAGGTGATTCTGCTTGATACATGCGTGCCATCCACATTTTATGCGCACCCACATCAGAAATAACCACATCTTTAGCATCTAGCACCGCGCGCAAATCAGAAATAATCTTCTGCGGCTTGATCGGAAATGATTGATCATCAGCATGCTCAGATAACTCGTTAACAATAGTTCTGCGTAACTGGTTATTGAATACGCCTTTTCTTGGAATTGCACGTTCCGCAATAGCATTCAGACCCGCGCTAATATCTCCCACCAATCCCATCTCAAGAATATAATGCTCATCGACTTCAGCCGGACTCATATCAATATGAATAATTTTCTTGTCTTTGTATTTATGCCAAATGTGTGGATGAAATTCCACCATATCAAAACCAACACAGATAATGACATCAGATTTTTCAAATCCACAACCTACATAATCCTTGGCTTGCAAACCCACTGTACCCAATGACAACTCGTGTGAAAATGGAATCACGCCCTTAGCCATAAAGGTTGAAGCTACAGCAATATTGAGCTTTTCTGCAAAGTTAACCAAAGCTTCACTAGCCTTGTTTCGAATCACTCCGTTACCGGCCATAATAATCGGATATTCTGCCTCATTAATCACTTCTACCGCTTGCTGAATTTTCCTATCGGGCGGAGTTGGCAATGACGGTGACTGCACTTTTAGCGGTTGCTTTTCAACTGGCATAGTGGCACCCGCAATATTTTCTGGGAAATCGATAAAGCTACCACCAGGTTTCTCCATCTGCGCATCTTTGAAAGCTTTTCTTACCACCTCGGGAATAATTTCTGGTGCACGTATCTGCGTACTATATTTTGAAATTGGTTCGAATAAATTTACTAAATCTAATACCTGATGGCTCTCTTTATGCATGCGCGTGGTCGCACCTTGTCCAGCAATCGCCACAATGGGGGCGCGATCCATATCAGCATCAGCAAAGCCTGTCACCAAATTGGTTGCCCCAGGCCCTAGAGTAGCAAGACACACACCCGCACGCCCTGTCAGACGCCCATAGACATCTGCCATAAAAGCTGCACCTTGCTCATGACGAGTGGTAATGAATTTTATCTTGCTATCCAGCAGAGCATCCATGACATCTAAGTTCTCTTCTCCCGGGATACCAAAAATGTATTCAACCCCTTCATTTTCTAAGCATTGTATGAATAATTCTGCTGCTTTCACTGAGCCCTCCAGGCGTAAATGAAACTTCAAAAAACATGCATTAGTAATTTTAGCATGAGTATATAATGTCCATACTACAGATGCTTCTCCAACCCATCTACGTACATCACAAACATAGGCAGTATCGACTATAATCTAGTTTTATGAGCACACGTGAACAACAACTCATCCATTGGTTAAAACAATGCTATAGTGACGATATCCAGTCACTGGAGAGCGTTTCAGGCGATGCTAGCTTCCGCAAGTACTATCGCTTCAAAACCAGTTCTATATCTATCAATGCCACTGATGCCACTCAGGATCCATTGTGCAATAGCGCGAATGATGTGTCGTTAATTGCAGTGGATTCACCACCGACTCACGAGAACAATCAAGCTTTTATCGATACTAGCTTGCTATTGAAAAAACACTCAATTTGCGTCCCGGTTATTCATCATTACTCTCCACAACAAGGATTTTTTGTACTCTCAGATTTTGGTGACGATTTATTACTCCAACAGCTCAGTTCACAGAACGCAGATAGATATTATTGCGCCGCTATAGATAGTTTGATTAACTTGCAAGCCGTGCCAACTAAGCACTTGCCTAAATATAGCGCAGAGAAATTACAACAAGAAATGCTGTTATTTACAGAATGGTTTTTACAACGTCATCATCAACTTCAATGGCATGAATCTATTCAAGCTTGCTTAGATAATACCTATCAATTACTCATCGATAACGCTCTTGCACAACCTCAGACCTTTGTTCACCGTGATTTTCATTCTAGAAACTTAATGATTTTACAGAATCAACAAATTGGCGTAATCGATTATCAAGATGCGGTTTGCGGTCCTATTACTTATGATTTAGTCTCCTTGTTACGTGATTGCTACATCGACTGGCCACAGAACAAAATTGATCGATGGATAAGCCACTTCCATAAGCAAATCCACTTATCTCATTCGATCGAGTTAGATCAATTCAAGCATTGGTTTGATCTCATGGGTTTGCAGCGCCACCTCAAAGCCGTGGGTATTTTTTGCCGACTCAACTATCGAGACAATAAAGCGACCTATCTTAATGACATTCCTCGAACACTCAATTATATGTTGCAAGTATCTGCCTGTTATCCCTCATTGAAAGAATTTCATGACTTTTTGAAGTCATTACCCTCTCAGGTTTTGTCACAGGCATCTACCCAATGAAAGCCATGATACTAGCAGCTGGTCGCGGCATGCGCCTACGCCCACTCACACAACATTGTCCAAAACCTCTACTAAAAGTAGGCCACCAACGCCTCATTGAACACCATATTATGAAATGTGCTGCAGCCGGCTTTGAGGCAATCGTGATCAACACTGCCTACCTCGGGCATATGATTGAGACCACATTAGGCGATGGAGAGCGCTATGGTATTGAACTGAAGTATTCGCATGAAGGAGAGCAAGCATTAGAAACAGGTGGTGGTATTGCTTATGCAAAAAATTTCCTAGGGGAGTCACCGTTTTTATGTATTAGTGCAGATATTTACACCGATATGCCCTTTGATAGCAATTTCACACTTAATCAAGATTGCCACCTAATAATGGTTGACAATCCGCCGCATCATTTACGAGGTGATTTTAGCGCAACAGAGTTGGGCATTAATGACAACTCACAACGTTACACCTACAGCGGTGTCGCTTATCTGAACCCGCAGATTTTTACACATGATAAAAGAGCTTACCCATTATTAGAGGTATTTAATCGTGCTATCCAACAACAACGGATAAGTGCACAAATCTTTCAAGGAACTTGGTTTGATGTCGGGACAGCCAGTCGATTACACGCAGCTCATCGCAATGCGCTTGGAATCAAATAGCAATATCTGGATAGCATAGTTTACCCGGAAAACTTTTGTAACATTAACTGGGCCAAAACTTTAAGCCTGCAATCAGAAAGTAGCCGATAAAAATAATGCAACAAGAGGCCGTAACTAACAGCTCAACATTAATACCAATACGCAGACATTTTTTTATCACAATATAGAGCGCAGCCAAGTGACTGATAAAACCAAATTCACTCACCAGCAACAATGTCAACAATGGCAAATGTGTTGATCCGTCTGCATGCGTTTGACCGCCTAAAAATAGTGCGATATAGAACATCACGCCTAACGCTATCGTAATGTATGGAAATTTTTCACTACTCATAAAATTAACTCTCAGATTAAGTTTTCAAGTGAGGCTATAGCCTTTTGCTACCCACAACACATCATGAACCATCAATGTTAAATAGACCGATTTAAAATGACACGTCTATACATTGGTATTCCCCAGGTTGCAGATCTTTCAAACTCCAATCACCAATTCTATGTCGTATAAGACGCAAAGTTGGAAAACCAACTGCAGCTGTCATTCTGCGAATCTGACGATTCTTACCCTCTGTGATTGCAATCTCTATCCAAGAAGTTGGAATAGATTGTCGTACACGTATTGGTGGTATGCGCTCCCAGAGATTGGGCGGTTGTGAAATGCGCTTCACCTTAGCTGGACGTGTGATGCCATCTTTCAAGTGCACACCACGAGTTAAATGCTTAATAGCTTGATCGCTGATCTCATTGTCAACTTGCACCCAATATACCTTGGCAAGCTTTTGTTTAGGGTGGGTAATCCGATGTTGCAAAGCACCATTATCTGTTAATAGCAACAAACCTTCACTTTCTTTATCTAAACGTCCAGCAGGATAAACATGTTTTATGTCTACATAATCCGCCAGCGTTGATCGCCTATCATCATCAGTAAACTGACACAGCACATCAAATGGCTTATTAAACAACACTAGATTCGACAAAATAATAGATCTTTATAGTGCCATAATCACAGAAGGACAAGCTGTAACCGCTGCACATACACCATCGAGTTGAGTGCGATTCTGAGCAATGATGACAATCTCATAACTTACGTAAGTGGCATTCTTACTAGGTGTTTGTTTACTTGAAGCCCAATCAGAGCGTGGAACCCATTGCTCTATAGTCGCTTCAACAGCCGCGATAAAACTCTGTTCATTTTTACCAAACATTTTCAGAGGAAACTCACAGGGATAAACGAGACCTTGCAGTTCCTCCACTTCATCTGTAAGAGGCTTTTGTGAATTATCATCTAACTTTGACATGGCTTATAACGACTTCATGGTTTGAAAAGCGTCATACACTTGACGCCAGTATTTGCCTGGCCGCGCATCACCAACGGCTTGCCCATTCAGCAGCGTGATGGGCAGACATTCTTTTGTTGAACTTGTAATCCATATTTCATCTGCACACTTCAGATCTTCAATACTGACCGCCCTCTCGATCAATCGAATCGAACACTGTTGCAATAGATCAATAACCACATCACGTGTAATCCCAGGCAATATTAAATGATTTTTTTCGGCAGTAAATACTTGTCCTGCTTGCACTACAAAAACATTCGATGATGAACCCTCCAGCACGACCCCATCACGTACTAATAGCGTTTCATGTGCCTGTTGGTTAACTGCCTGTTGCTTCATCATGACATTAGCCAACAAGCTAGTCACTTTAATGTCACAGCGATCCCAACGTATGTCCTCACGTGTAACTGCACTTAACCCCTGAGTAAGATATGTATCTGAGGCTGTTGGCCATGGATTTACCATCATGAATACTGTTGGAGCAACTGATTTTGGATAAGCATGGTCACGTGCAGCAACACCACGCGTTATTTGAATATAGATTGAACATTGCTCTTGCTCATAATGATCGATCAGTGACTGGATAATGCCTTGCCATTGTTGATCATCATGGGGGGTTTGAATAGCGATTTCATTCAAGCTACGTGCTAACCTTTTCAAATGCCTAGCTAATTGGAAAGGTTTGTTGTTATAGACGGGAATCAGCTCGTATACTGCATCGCCAAAAATAAACCCTCGATCCAACACCGAAACTTGGCATTCTTCAAGCGCTTTAAAGTCCCCGTTAAGATAAGCCAGACTCATTCAAAATAACCCATCACATAATCTCCCAGCTTGCTAAGAAAACCAGCTTCCTGAATATCTTGTAATGCGATCAAGTCATATTCAATACTGTCATCCTCTGACACTGCGATAATCACTTTACCTATCTGCTGGCCCTTTTGTATTGGCGCCTCTAATCGAGCCGGCAATTCTAAATGTGGCTTAATATCTTTATAACGTCCTCGGGCGAGTGTAATCACAACATCTTGCGCCACACCAAGCTGAATATTTTTTTCTTCCCCATACCATACACGTTGAGTCATCAAAGATTGTTGCGCTTCATAGAGACGGTGTGTCTCAAAGAATCTGAACCCATAATTCAGCAAAGACTGTGATTGAGTAACTCGCGCATCATTAGAAGGCGCACCTAAAATTACAGATATCAAACGCATCCCATTGCGTTGCGCTGAGGAAGCCAAACAATATTTAGCCGCGTCAGTATGACCCGTCTTCAAACCATCCACAGACTGATCTCGCCATAACAAACGATTACGATTTTTTTGCGTAATATTATTATAAGTAAATTCTCGCATAGAGTAGCGCTTATACTGCTGCGGGAAGTCATGAATGATGGCGCGACTTAGCGTCGCGATATCACGCGCTGTCGTATAATGTTGCTTGTCAGTCAGTCCGGTGGCATTCATAAAATGTGAATTATTCAAACCTAACGCTTGAGCCTGCGCATTCATTAAGTCTGCAAAGGCTGATTCACTCCCTGCAATATGCTCGGCCAAAGCAATACTGGCATCATTACCAGATTGTACAATCAAACCTTGTAAAAGCTGCTCGATACTCACATGGGTTCCTACCTCAATAAACATCCTAGAACCAGGTGCACGCCAAGCTTTTTCACTAACTAAAACCTGGTCGGTCAATTCAATACTGCCCTGAGCTAGCGCCTTATAAACAATATAGGCCGTCATTAATTTTGTGATGCTAGCAGGATCATTACGTTCATCAGCATTTTTTTCAGCAATCACATGATTGGTATGATGATCAACCAAAATATAGCTTTTGGCATTGGTACTCGGCGGCTTAGGTGTAGGTATGGAAGCGGCCCAACTCAGGCCACCCATGCAAGCCAGCAGCACCATAATCATAGTTTTGTTTATATTCATCATATGTTTATTATTTTTATACTGTTGTTTGTAATCACGCATCTGCTAATAGAGATTTGTGATTACTTTTATTTAATCAAGCGGTTGTGAAAAAACAATCTTATAATCTTGATGTTCAATTTCATTGAGTTTTAATACTGTCGAGTCCGCTTCTACAACTGTCTCTAGCGGGCCTATCCAAACTTTATGTATAACACTCTCTGCATTTGAAAACGGATGCACGTCGACAGCTCCTATCTCTAACGAACGCAACTTCTGCACCAAAGCCTGAGCATTACTTTGTACACTAAACGCACCCACCTGAACAAAAATCTTAAGGTCGTTGGCTTGTGTCACATTGTCTTGTTGTGTTTCTGCTCCAATATTGTCCAAACCAGCAGATTTGGTCTCTTCAATCGCTATAGGGCTTGTGGTTGGATCTATAGACCTCACTTCAACCAAACCAGTTCCACGCGATACAATACCCAACTGCGTGGCGGCTGTATAAGATAAATCAATTATTCGATTATCATGAAATGGTCCTCGATCATTAATTCTTACAATAATTGAGCGTCCATTTTTTTTATTGGTTACGCGCGCATAACATGGAATCGGCAAGGTTTTATGTGCAGCAGTGATTTTATACATATCATAGGTTTCACCACTGGAAGTTCGCTTGCCGTGAAATTTAGGACCATACCAAGATGCAATACCTTCTTCGACATAACCTTTCACACTGGGCAGTACATAATAACGCTTTCCGAACACCTCGTAAGAGGTTGGATTACCATATTTACTTTTAGGTTCGTTCTTTGGAATTACCTTGCCATGTGTGTCTACCATTTCTGGCGCAGGTTCAACTACAGCGGTCTGTTTCGAGATTTTAGTTGAGCAGGCATTCAGTAGCAGCAAAGAAACCCCAGCCACAACTACAGTTCGAACAGTGTTTGTTACTATTGATCGACTTGAGATGAACTCCATCGTCCCATAATTTCCTTACTAAGTTGATATACAGCCATGGCATACATATGACTATGATTATAACGAGTGATAACATAAAAATTATGTTCACCCATCCAATACTCTTGGGTATTTTTTTGATTAAGAACAATCAATGAAACTAAATCCTTGGAATCGGTGCTGACATGAAAACCAAGCTTTTGAAGAGCCTCACTCGTGTAAGATGGCTTGAGCTTATTATTCACGTCCAATTGGGTTGCATCACCTGAGAACTCCATACGCTGAGTCACTGTTTGCCCATGTTTCCAACCATGCTGTTTAAAATAATTGGCCACACTAAAAATTATATCTCTAGGACTATTCCAAAGATCACGCCGACCATCACCATCGCCATCCACCGAATAATGACGATAACTACTGGAAATAAATTGACTTAACCCCATAGCACCCGCGTAAGAACCATGCAAAGCACTTGGATCTAAGCCTTCTTCACGACACAGTAATAAATAATGCTTGAGCTCTGAACGAAAAAATTCAGATCGAGTGGGACCAAAACCCAGAGTCACTAAACTGTCGAATACTGGATGTTTGCCCGTATGCTTACCAAAGTATGTTTCAACACCAATAATGGCCACAATGATTTCAGCGGGCACACCAAACTGTTGTTCTGCTTCAGCTAAAATAGCCGCATACTGATTCCAAAATTTCACACCATTTTCAATGCGTGATTGAGTAATGAAAATAGGTCGATACTGATGCCATTGTTTCTTGCGCTCTGCAGGCGTCTTAATGGCCTTGGCTACCTGTTTTTGTTGCTTGACACTTCTAAATAGCGCCTCTAACTCAGCACCCGGATAATCATGTTCCTCAACCATTGTATGGATGAATGCTTTGACATCTTTGCGCTCAAAATAGGAGCCCGCCCATGCATTGGTTAACAATAAAACCAGAAGATTAATCAATATAAATAGTTTCAATGGCCCAATAACTTTTTGTGAGAATGAATTGACATAAGTACTCCAAACATAGCTAGCAACGTTACCATAGAGGTCCCCCCGTAGCTAATCAATGGCAGTGGCACACCCACTACCGGCAATAAACCTGACACCATGCCAATATTAACAAATACATAAGAAAAAAATGACAAACTAATAGCCCCTCCAAGCAATCTAGCATAGCTGCTTTGTGCATTGGCAGCGATAACCAACCCACGCACAATAATAATTAGATACAACAGAATCAATATGGATGCACCGATGAAGCCAAATTCTTCACTAAACACCGAGAATATAAAGTCTGTGGAGCGCTCGGGGACAAAGTCTAAGTGTGACTGGGTTCCATCAAACCAACCACGTCCGTATACTCCTCCCGAGCCTATCGCAATCTTTGATTGAATAATGTGATAACCCGCACCCAACGGATCTCTCTCTGGATTCAACAATGTCAGTATTCTGCCACGTTGGTAATCATGTAATAAATAATTCCAAAATATCGGTGTAGCTGCCATCATCAATCCAAGTAATATTGCGATCAGGCGATAGCTAATGCCAGCTAAAAATATGACAAATAAACCAGTCCCTGTGACCAATATAGCTGTGCCTAGATCTGGCTGACGAATGATCAGGATTATGGGCAAAATGACAATGGCAAAAGCGATAACAATACTTTTGGTGCTCGGCGGTAATGTAATACCAGAAAAATACCAAGCAACCATCATCGGTAGGCAGATCTTCATCAACTCAGAAGGTTGAAAACGAACAAATCCTAGATCCAACCAACGCTGTGCTCCCTTGCTCATATCACCGATCGCTAACACCAAAAGCAGCAAAATAATCCCCAACAAATACAACCATAAAGACCACTTACGTAACTGTTCCACTGGTATTTGCGCAAACACCAACAATCCTGCAAAACCAATTAATAGACGCAAACATTGACGTTGTACCAAATCAATATTACCCCCACTGGCACTGTATAAAACCATTAGTCCAGACAAACTCAGTAGCACCAAAGCCATAAACAACATGGCATCAATCTTGAGAAAATCATAGATGATACGAAGCGGATGCTCACGAAAATCTGACTTAATGACTGACAACGATTTGTCCTTTATTAAGATAAGTATCAATCAATTGACGTGATATAGGAGCAGCGGTAGCACTACCACTTCCACCATTTTCTACAATCACAGCAAGCGCAATTTGTGGATTCTCGGCCGGCGCAAAAGCCACAAATAAAGAATGATCACGCAAATTTTCTGGCACATTTTCTTTGTCATACATGGCATCTTGAGCAATACTGAATACTTGTGCAGTGCCGGTCTTCCCGGCAATGTTATAAGACAAACCCTGACTAATAGATTTTGCCGTACCATATGGCTTATGCACTGCATCTTTCATCGCCTGAGTAATCACTTGCCAATGTTGTAAGTCATCAATTTCAATCACATCTAACGGTATTGGAGTAATTGGTTGCCAATCCCCCTCATCCACATCGCGCATTGCTTTCACCATGCGCGGCTGAAACGTCCGCCCCTGAGTAGCTAAATAAGAGGTCATCAAAGCTAGCTGTAATGGTGTAGTCAGCATATAACCTTGACCAATACTGGTGATCACCGTCTCACCCGGGTACCATGCCTCACCTCGAGTATTAACCTTCCACTTGCGAGAGGGCAACAAGCCATCAATTTCACCCACCGTATCGATGCCGGTCAACTGACCAAGACCAAATTTTGATAAAAATTGATGCATATTATCAATACCCATCTGATGTCCAACACTATAAAAGTACACATCACAGGATTGAGCAATAGCCTTGGACATATCAACAATCCCATGCCCTTCTTTTCTCCAATCACGATATTTACGCGCATTGCCGGGCAGCTTGAAATGGGGCCCAGCATACATAGTCTGCTCCGGAGCCATAATCTGATACTCCAAAGCCGCCATGGCAACCACAGGCTTAATAGTCGAACCGGGTGGATACTGGCCTAGTAAGGCACGATTGAATAATGGTTGATCAGGGTCATCTCGCAGTTGTGAATAGGCTCTTCGGCCAATTCCATTCACGAATAAATTAGGGTTATATGTCGGCTGACTGGCAAAAGCTAGAATGTCGCCATTATTTGGATCCATGGCAACGATTGCACCTTTTCTACCCTCAAGCAAGGTTTGCGCTTGCATTTGTAATGACTGATGCAATGAAAGTTGCAAGTCCATCCCTTGAATTGGTGACTGAGTCTTGAGTACACGCAATGGTCTACCCTGCGCATTTATCTCTACATGCTTGTATCCTACTTCACCGTGTAGAACAGACTCATATTTTCTCTCCAAACCTAATTTTCCAATATAGGACGTCCCTGCATAATCACGCTTGTCCAAACGTGACAAATCCGAATCATTGATGCGTCCCACATAGCCCATCACGTGGGCAAAATGTTTTCCTTGCGGATAATGGCGCATAGAACTGGCACTAATTTCTACCCCAGGGAAGTAATATTGCATTACCGCAAATTTTGCCACCTCTTGATCACTTAGATTGTAGACCAATGGGATTTTCTGAAATGATTGTTTTCGTCTAAACTCTTTTTTGAAACGCTTTAATTCATGCGGCTGAATAGCGATGATGTCTGATAAGGCACTCAATAAAGCATCCATATCATCCACACTTGACGGTGTAATAACTAATCTATAATTAGGTTTATTATCCGCCAGAAGTATACCTTCATGATCAAACATCAAGCCACGCATGGGAGGTATTGCTTCAACTCTCACACGATTATCATTAGAGAGTGTTTGGTAATGAGCATTGTGAGTAATCTGCAAGTTATACAATCTAAGTAATAACAAACCAAACACCACCATCACCATTATGCTCACCACTAAAGCACGCGCACGAAACAGTGTAGATTCTTTTTTTGTATTATTGAGCGCAACTCTTCGCATATTCTGTGCCTAAACTCTCGAGTGCAAGCGGCTTATCAAAATCCATAACTTCATAGACTGATGCTATTCAAACTTCACACACCATATCATACTGGATTGATAACCAAGACATAAACATCTAATACAACATTCTACGCTCTGAAAAAAACACATCAGTTAAAACTAATTAATACATAACTTACGTGCGGTCACCACCTCCCTCACTATAAGCTGTGGATCAACATGCCCGACTGGCTAGTTTCACTGACTAATAAAGTTTACTCAATTGAGCCCATGAAATAAGGTATTAACGAATGGCGGGCTGAATAGGTGAATTCAATGAATGGAATCAGACTAACTTCCAGTCAAACTCGCCAACCAATTAGAAAACAGAGTTTGTGCATTAGACTGCCAACGATTTTCAATACCTGCTGCTAGTAAAGATTCAGGAAAATCCTCTAGACTTTTTATGTCGCGTCCACGCGACTCAATAAGCTCTTGAAAGCTAAGCGCAACAGAAGTGGCTTCTGAATCAAAATAATGACTGGGTAAGGGTGGGTAATCTCCACGTTCATTATTTAGAAATCGGATGATTTCGCGTTTGTATTCTTTTAATAAACTAATGTCATCATACTCAGGATGACCTTGAAAGTAGACCACACTAAGATCCTGCTCAGCGGCTAATTGCACACCGGCTTGTTCACTGCATACCAGCGGCTGTATACCGTGAGTTAAAAAATCTTGAGCCGATACATCATTATAACGCGAATGAATCATAAAAAGTGATTGCTCGACTCCCGCTAATAAGGCATGGTCAGATAAAGTTAAATGATGCTCAAACACACCCCAACACTTATCACCCATATGACGTCTCTGAACATCATAATATACCTGCATCGCCGCATGGGTAGCCAAGCAAGAACACAATGTCGACTTTAGATGTGACTTTGACCACAACAAGATGGTTTTTAGTTGGTCCCAAAAACACTCCTGGTCTAATTTGGATTGAGTAATATTAGCTCCAGTCACCACTAAAGCGTCTAGTTCAGCATGTTTTATTTCTGACAGCGGTTGATAGTGCTGTTGAAGGTAAACCTGTGCATGTGGCGAACGCTCCAACTCATCACAACGAAATGGATAAACCGCACAGTGAATATTGTCATGACTGCCCAGCAAACGGAAAAACTGTCGTTCAGTGGCTGTTAAAGCTGCATCCGGCATCATATTGAAAAATCCGATTTTCAATACAGGCAGCGATGCGTCACACTGCTCAGCTTGGAGCACGCTAATGCCCTCACTCGCCAGACGATCGTACAGGGGTAAATTATTGTGTTGTACTAATGCCAAAATAAACTCACGAACGGGTCTATTGATTAATCGATTGACAAATCAAATCCACCAAATCTTTTTCATCACGAACATTTTGTATGTCTTCAAGATCCACGGTATAGCCATACTGTTCAGCAATGAATTCATAGAGCGGTTTACGATGCTCTAGCAACTTTGGAAACACCCAGCTATTGAATTCATCTGGTACCATTTGCTCAATTTCTTGAATATTATTTTCTTCAAGAAAAATATTAATATGATCTTGTAAAAATTGTTCCTGAAAATAAAGCGGCTTAGGTGATGACACTGCGCGCTCACATAATAATTTTTCATGTTCTTGATTAGCACGTATATACAAAATCAGAGTGTTATTAGATAAAACCTTAAATACCTCATCGTCATCCAACTCACACAAACTGCCTCCCGCATCATTGAGGAAATTTGGGTAGCCATAAATATCTTGAGCTTTTTTCATGAAATCAGGCACATCCAACATAGCAAATATCTCTGCCTGCCTATGTAGTCGCTGGCGTTTCATAAATTCATTAAATTCCAAGCCACCCAAATCAGGACTGCCTAGCTTGCCAAGAAATGTGGATACCGGCTCCAAGTTATTAACAGTGATGTTATTGCAAATATAAATGGAATCGGAACGCAATAAATCCGCCAAAAAATCCACGTTCATGGCTTTGGCTTTAATATTATCTAAAATCGGCTCTTCTAAATACTTAGTGCCAATTCGATAGTCACCGGAATAGTGAAACCATTGCTGATTATCAAGCTTATTGGCAAGCGTTGTCTTACCCACACCTGACATGCCCAATAAAGTAATTGATTTATGCTCTAACTGCTTAAATGCTTGCGCTGAAATCTTCATTGAATTGTAAGTCTTAACGTCACTCGTTAACGGTAATGGCAGGAAATAGAATAATAACAGCAAAGCGTTGACTGTACATCAATCGAATCACCATCAATCTGCTAGCATCACAACATTTGAATTAAAATAAACTGCTGTATTTCAAACAACATAATAACGACTTAATCACTAGTCAGATAAGCGGAGACTCTAGCCTTAACTGCATTGCGCATATCATCCGCCACCATATAAAAACATGGCACGACTACCAATATTAGGATAGTGGCAAAAATCAAACCAAATCCTAGACTCACCGCCATCGGTGATAAGAAGGCCGTCTGCCCACTGGCAAAAAATATTAAAGGTGAAATACCCAGGAAGGTGGTGACTGTTGTCAATAAAATTGGACGTATTCTGACATGCCCAGCATCCAACATTGCATCGTAACATGAGACTCCCTGTGCTAGACGTTTTTTAGCAAAATCAACCAAAATTAAAGAATCATTCACCACAATACCCGTCAACGCCAAAAAGCCAATCACTGACAAGAACTGCAAATTATAGCCAAAAAGCATATGCCCAATAATGACACCAACGATCGCAAAAGGAATCGACAACATAATGACAAACGGATCCAACAATGATTTAAATAAGGCTGCCAATATGAAGAAGATAATTGCCAGAGCAATTACCAATGCGTTTAGCATATCTTTAAATGAATCATTGGCCTCTTTCTTTTCACCGAGGAACAGTAATTCCATTGATGAACCCGGATTGTTGAGATAATCAAACTCTGCGCTAATAAGTTCATTTACTTCCAATGGAGTAGTCACATCAAGATCAACTTCTGCAGTAACCACTGCAAGTCGTTGTGCATCTCGTCGCAAAATTGTTCCCAACCCCCTCTGTAAAGTCAGATCAGCGACATCACCCAGATAAACACTGCCACCCGAACTCAAGGTCAGCGGTAAGGTCGATAAACCCGCGCTGTCTTTACGTAATGACTCAGGATATATCACCCTCACAGGATAACGGTCTTCCTGCCAATTTACATGCGTGACTTCCAAGCCAACAAACCCTGTACGTACCGCATTAGCTAAATCTTCCTGGGTTAATCCCAATTGTCGACCGCGTTCATTCAACACATATTGATATTCCAGTTTCCCAGGCTCTAAATCTTGACTGACATCTCTCACGCCAGGCACTCTTTTCAAAAACTGCCCGATGTCAGAAGATTTTTCTATCAATTGATCAATATTTTCACCGACCACTCCCACTTCGATATCTGCCCCAGCTGGCCCACCTTGAGGTCGCAATATAGAAAAACGCTGTATACCCGCCACACTCTGCAACTCAAAGCGAATATCATCGATAATCTCTTGAGTGCTGAGATTACGCGTGCCAAATTCACCAAACTTTAAATTCACTAATGGAGAAACATACTTCTCTATGAAGGTTTGCGGTGCCGCCTTATTCAAATCAATCGATAATTGAATATAGTTACTACCCATCTTGAAACGATTAAAATCCACCAGAATAACACCCACATTGGTCAACATGGTGTTTAAATCCTCCTCAGCCACCACCCCAAGAATCCTGTCTTCAATAGTAATCGCTAAAGTAGAAGTATCCTCGACACTGTAAGTATTAGGCGCTTCAATGTTAACCAAAAATTGATCGATTTCCACATCGCCAAATTGATTGTAAGGCAATCTAGTCTGAGCGTAAGTCAGCACCACAGCCAACACAGCCAGCGTTAAAATCGATACCACGTAACGATGGGTCAGCGCCCATCTTAAAGTGCTCAGATATTTCTCTAATGAATTTATCCAAAAGCGATGACGCCGACGTGTCTGCAGTCGCAGCATTTCTGAACAATGTGAAGGCAATATCACAAAGGCTTCTATTAACGAACCAATTAATGCCGCGGTCACCACTACCGGTATTACTTCAATAAATTTACCTAGTGTTCCACTCACACCAAACATAGGAATAAATGCCGCCACCGTGGTGCAAGTAGATGCAACCACCGGCCAGAACACCTCGCGTGCACCGACAATGGCGGCTTGAGTTCTTTCCATGCCTTCTTCCAAATGTCGATAAATATTCTCAGTAACAATAATGGCATCGTCCACAATCATTCCAAGTGCGATCAAAAAAGCGAATAAAGACACCATATTGATGGTGTATCCCAAATAATAAATCAGGATGATGGCAACTAAGAAAGAAACTGGGATGCCCAGTGCAGTGACAAACGCAATTCTTAGATTCAAAAATAGGTATAAAGAGATTAATACTAAAATTAAACCAATCACACCCGAAGAACGCACGGTTTCTAGTCGCGTTTTCACAGCTACAGATAAATCACTGAACAGACCTGCCTGTAATCCAGCAGGTAATTTATCAGCCTGAGTGCGCGCATATTCTCTGACAGCTGCTGCCACATCAATGGTAGATGCACGTGCCGTTTTAGTGACGGTTAAATTGACCGAAGGCGCACTATTAAAACGCCCAATAGTTTTTTCTTCTTCCAACTGTAACGTGACATTGGCAATCTCTGACAAAAACAACTGACCGCCATTAATATCATTACGTAATACCAACTTTTGCACTGACGCTACATCCGGTGCAACTCCTATGCCTCTGAGCAATATATCTCCCTCATTGGCTTTGAGAGACCCCCCCGGCAAGTCATCTAGATTACGTGTGAGAGCATTAGTGACCTCACTCAAGGTGACATGACGTGCCGCCATGACATGAGGATCCACTTCAACCCATAACTCCCACTGACGATCTCCCGCTACACCAACACTCGCCACTCCAGATAAGCCCAAAAGATCACGACGAACATCTTCTGCAGTTTCATATAATAATCCGCGCTCAACATCTCCATACAAACTCATACTAATGACGGGAAAACGAGTTTTCAAACGCGTGACCTCTGGCGTTTCTGCTAACTCTGGCAAATCATCCACTGTGTCAATGACCGAGCGTACCTCACGCAAAAATTCATCCAGATCCGTATCAGTCTTTAACTTGATTTCCACTTTGGATAAGCCTTCTGAGCTCTGTGAAGTAATTACATCAATATCTGGCAGACTTTCAATCTCTTCCTCGATCACTATTGTAACTTGACGTTCGACTTCCTCAGGAGGTGCACCCTCAAATTCTGTGGTAATCCTAACCCGATCTAAATCCACTGTAGGAAATATTTCTTGTGGTAATTTCTCCCAAGAGAAAAAACCAACAATAACGATAATAATCAGAAATAGATTAACAATGAGACTATTACGTATTGAGAAATGAATGATGTTCATTGGTCGAGGGCTTATGGCATTATTTAGTACTGCACCGTGACAACTTGTTGATTAGCCAGAGCAACAACATCACGCATGACAATCTGTTGCCCTTCTTGCAATCCATCTAAGACCACATATTGATTGGCAACCCGTTTACCCACCTTAACTTCTTGCAAGTTCACTCGATTGTCTTCAAGCATATACACATAAGCACTGCCATATTGATTAAGTACCGCGGTCACTGGAATCACCAATGCAGACATTTGTGCCGCTAAAGGCAAACGCACTTGTGCCAACGCCCCTGCATATAAACTCTCACCTGACACTCTCACTCTAACTGAATGGGTATTAGTACTCATATCTGGATCGGCCTGCAATGCCACAATCTCTCCGGATAACATTTGACCGGCTTGCGTCACCTGCACACTATGTCCCATACGCAAACCTTGTGCGAGTTCCCCGCGGATATCCAATTGCACATCTAAACTATCGACATTGATGATACTCAATGCCATTTGATTGACATTAACGTAATCTCCTTGTTCTACCAGCACTTCGTTGACAACGCCATCAAATGGAGCTTGCAACTGAGTTCGATCAAAATTACGCTGAGCACTATCAACACGGGATTGTTGTTGCTGAATACGTGCTCCTGACATAGCCTCAGCGGCCTGCAAACGAGCTACCTCTGCTTGCAAATCAAACACACGCTGACGCATTTCATCCACTTTCGAGTGGGCGATTAAATTCCTCTCAGCAATCTGCTCTAAACGACGTAATTCTTTTTTCTGCAGCGCTAAATTTTTACTGCCTAATTGAAGTAATTCACGATCTCGCTGTTGCGTTTGAGTCTCAATAACAAGAGAAGCCTGAGCTTGCACCAGCTGATCCTGATAATCTGCTTGCTCTAAGCTGATTAAAAAATCACCCGCTGAAACTTTCATACCCGGCTCTGCCAGACGCTTTTGCACCACACCTGAGACTTCAAAATGTAGTTTGGCAGTTTTTTGTGGATTTAGTCGACCTGTAACCGTCTCAAATGGGTAAATATCTTGTCTTTGAACCGTGCCTATCAACACTTTTAAAGGCACTATCTCTTGCAGATCCACCTCAGGTAGTGGTTTACTCCAGATCAGATACCCAATTAAGAGGGCTGAAATGAAAATAATACCCAATGACAACTTGAAACTACTCATGACTGCGCCTTTTTGCTACTTAATGCTCTATAATGGCCGAATCATCTCCATGTAACCGATATGTGTGACCGATAGAGTATAACTAGTCTTAAATCAATGTGAGATTAGTGTGTGAAAATCGTCGCCCACAACACTAAAACAATAATTATAATTAATCTTATGTTAATTCGGATTTTGCCCTACTCCATCCTCATAATATCACTACTCTTAAGTACTGCATCGCTGGCTGAGGATGAACAGTGGCAACATTGTGGTCGCCTGCCAGATCCACTACTTGTAACCGATGACGATGCTCGTGTACACCTATTTAGCGACCAACAAGAAGTATATGCAGATCGTGTACAGTATTTGGAGAAGGAACAAAAAGCTACAGCTGAAGGCAATGTATTGGTCCGCGACCCAGATCTAGACTTCGTAGCTGAAAGTGCTGAGCTATGGACTGACACTAATAAAGCCACTGCTAACAACGTCACCTATTGGTATCACTCAAATGGTGCCAATGGGACTGCAGAAACCGCCACTCGCGTATCAGAATCGATCACTGAATTAGAGAACGGTACTTATTCCACCTGCGAATTTACAGATCGGGCATGGGAATTACATGCTGAACACACCACCCTCGATCGTGAAAAAGGCGTCGGACACTCTAAAAATGTTGTAGCAAAATTTAAGGGGGTGCCTTTTTTCTATACCCCTCGCTTAAGCTTTCCTCTCAATGACGACCGTAGAACTGGATTTTTAGCGCCTAAAGTCGGCCGCAGTAGCTCCTCAGGTACGGCCTTTGAAACTCCTTTTTATTGGAATATTGCGCCCAACAAAGATGCCATGCTTACACCTCGCTATTTGTCCAAACGTGGGGCACAGATGGATTTAACCGGCCGTTACATGAATCCAGATTACCAAGGCACAGCAAACATCCAATATTTAGATGATTCCGATTACGATGATGATCGTTACTTGATCTCCTTTCATCATCAACATAATTTAGGACATGGCTTTAAAAGTAGCCTACTGTATAACAAAGTCTCCGATGATGATTACTTTGAAGATCTGAGTAATTCTATCGGCCTGACCAGCACGCAAAGATTAGAACGCCATGCAAATGTTAGCTATGGTGGCACGCTCTGGGGTGGGCGCTGGGATGGTCTCGTTAAAATTCAACAATATCAGATCGTGGATAGCAACAAACCCTCATCTAACGACCCGTATAAACGTATGCCTCAGATACGCTTAAAGAATCGCTATGATGACTTGCCTGCAGGCTTTGAACTGAACACCTCCAGCGAATGGGTAGCATTCGATCATGCACAAAAAGTTGATGGCAATCGCACACATTTATCTGGCGAATTATCACGCCCGTTCCATTCGTCAAATTATCACTTCATTCCCTCTGTACGCATGAGTCATACACGTTATGATTTATCTTCAGGCTTTACGGGAGATGAGACGCCAATACGTAGCTTGCCAAGTTTTTCATTAGACGGCGGCCTCAACTTTGAAAAACATTCTGCCTCAGGTGAATACCGACAAACACTAGAACCGAGATTATTTTATTTATACACGCCTGAGCGCAACTATGATGATATTCCATTGTTCGACACAGGTGAGTATGAATTCAGCTTCCGTCAGCTGTTCAGAACTAATCGCTTCAATAATGCCGATCGCATTGCTGACGCCAACCAGCTGACGACCGCGGTCACTTCTCGTTATCTCTCCAATCGCACAGGCCATGAAATTGTTCGCGCCAGTATTGGGGCGATTTTTTACATGGATGAAAATGAAGTTACCTTAAATCAAAATGACAAAACTAATGGTGATAACAACTCAGATATTGCGTCTGAATTAGCGATCAATTTCAATGATCGTTGGAGTGCAATCACAGCGGCATTATGGGATACACAAAACGAAGAATTTAATCGTACCAACTTCAATCTACGCTATAAATCAGATGATGATTTTGTATTCAACGTTGGCCATCGTTTCAGGCGAGGAGATTTTTCACAATCGGATATTTCCATGATCTATCCTATATCCAAAGAGTGGCGTGCGGTAGGACGTTGGAATTATGATTTCAGAGATGACAGAGATTTAGATTTACTGGCAGGAATTGAGTACGATACCTGTTGTTGGAATCTGCGTGTTGTAGCACGCCGATTTACCAATGATAACGAGGGTGATTTTAATAAAAGCTTAGAACTTCAGTGGACATTAAAAGGACTCACCACTCTAGGATCTCCACTAAATGAGCAATTACAAACAAGTATTCGTGGTTATGAAGAACTTAATTCGTTTAACAATTAATCCTATTTTATGCGCACTGATTTTCACTGCCGCGATGACTGCAATCGCCAATGAAGAAATACTCATTGATCAAATCATTGCTGTAGTAGAAGACGATATCATTACCGAAAATGAACTTATCAGTAGAATTGATGTACTGCGATCACAAGCCGGACGATCAGCCGAACTTCCCAGTGCCAATGTATTAGCCGCTCAGGTCCTTGAGCGCATGATCATGGAGAGACTGCAAACGAGTTGGGGTGCACGCCGAGGCATCCAAATTGACGATCTATCACTTGACCAAGCTATGCGAAATCTTGCACGTCGTAACAATTTAGATCTAAATGATTTCCGCCAAGCTTTAGTCAGACAAAACATTGACTATATCACCTTCCGTGAGCAAATCCGTACGGAGATGATAATAAGCCAAGTGCATCGACGTGCCATTGAAGACAACATAAAAATCACAGACAAAGAAATCGATACATTAATCGAAAGTCAAAAAAACCAGCTCGATCGCAACCTCGAATATCGTCTTGCTCACATACTGATTCAATTACCGCAAGATCCTTCAGCTAGTGACATTCAAGCAGCACGAAGCACGATTGACTCACTGCATGAAAGAGCCATCAGCGGCGAAAGTTTTACTCAATTGGCCATCGCTTATTCCCAAGCACAAGATGCCCTTGAAGGCGGTGACCTTGGTTGGCGTAATCGAGAACAATTACCCAATGTATTCGCCAAGGCCTTAGCTGACATGCAAGCAGGCGATGTCAGTGATGTATTGAGAAGCGGCAGTGGTTTTCATCTGTTTCGCATTATAGATACACGTGGTCATCAAAAAATGATGGTCGAGCAGGTACTTACACGCCACATATTGATTCGATCTAACGCTGTCCGTGATGAACAAGAAATCATTACAAGCCTCAATAATCTACGTAATCGAATCATCAATGGTGAGAGTTTCTCAGCACTGGCTAAAGCTCACTCGGAGGACCCCGGCAGCAGCATTAACGGAGGTGATCTAGGCTGGGCATCTCCTAATGTCTACGACCCTGCCTTTAGAGAAAAAATTGCTAGTCTCTCAGTCAACCAACTCAGTGAACCATTTAAAACAAAATTTGGCTGGCACATATTAGAATTGCAAGGCAAACGCCAATACGATAACTCTGAACAAGCACGTCGCAATCAAGTGCGTGAATTCTTGCGCCAAAGAAAAATCGAAGAAGAGAGAGAGTTGTGGCAACGTCAGTTACGTGATGAAAGCTATATTGAAAACCGACTGCTTGAAGATAACTCCTAAGTGGGAATGACTCGTATGAGAAATACGTTATGCAACCTCTGGCCATAACTGCAGGCGAACCGGCTGGTATTGGTTTTGACATTATTTTGCAATCCTACGCGTTGCTCCAAGATTGCATTGTTATTGGTGATAAAAATGCCTTGCGGGAACGTGCCACTCAGCTAGGCATCGATGTCACGATTAGTGAACAAGCCTGCCAGCAAGACAACCACATACAGGTTAAACACATTGCAACATCCTCTTCAGTAACCGCTGGCATGTTGGATGCCAATAACGCGCCCTACGTGCTAGCGTGTTTAGACGAAGCAATCACGGGGACTGAAGCTGGGCATTACAGCGCTATTGTCACTGCACCTTTGCATAAAGGCATCATCAATGATGCGGGCATCCCTTTCACAGGCCACACAGAATACCTTGCAGAAAAAACTCAATCTCAAGTTGTCATGTTGCTAGTGGCCGACCAAGTGCGTGTAGCACTTGCTACAACCCATCTACCACTCAGTCAAGTTCCCACTCATATCAACCAACAACTTATCATTGATATCACACAAATTCTCAATCAAGATCTACACAACAAGTTTGGTATAGCACGTCCGCACATCGCAATATGCGGGCTCAATCCACATGCAGGCGAACAAGGCCATCTAGGACATGAAGAAATCGAAATCATCGAGCCGGCTATTGAGCACCTAAAAAATAATGATATACATGTTTCTGGCCCCTATCCTGCCGATACATTGTTCACCCCCAAACATTTACACAATGTTGATGCCGTCCTTGCGATGTATCATGATCAAGGCCTACCCACGCTTAAACATATTGGGTTCGGTCACGCAGTGAATACCACGCTAGGACTACCTTTCATAAGAACCTCGGTAGATCATGGCACAGCCTGTGACCTTGCCGGTTCAGGCAAGAGTGACAATGGTAGTTTAATCGCTGCAGTTGAACTTGCACGCCACCAGGCGCAAGCAAAAAAAAATTGAGGTCAAGACTTCCATGAAAAATATTCCCCTTTTTCGTATTAACTCGATCACTTACTTAATCATCTATTTCATCATTAGCATGACTTTAACAGCCTGTTCTGGAAGTGATCATACTGAAAATAACAGTACTGATGACGATAGCGCTCAAACTGCTATGCTGGAGTTTACTCATCAGAGCAATGATAAAGTTGAAATGCTGGCAGGCGACCTCAAGCGAGCACTCATGTCAGCCATGCAAACCGGCGGGCCACAGGCTGCCGTCAATACTTGTAAAATGCAGGCCAGTGAAATCACTACACAGCTAAACACAAATTCAGGATTACAGATCAAACGCACCAGTCTAAAATATCGCAATCCAAACAATCAGCCTGATGCATGGGAACGGAGTATTCTGCAACAATTTAAACAGCTAGCCGCCGAAGGTGTAGCAATCCAACAACTGGTTCATACCGATCAAGTGACTACTAATGGACAAAATCAGTTTCGATATATGCGTGCGATACCGGTTCAAGCACCTTGCCTCGCCTGTCATGGGACTGAACAACAAATCCCAGCATCTGTTCATAAAGTACTGGCTCAACACTACCCAGATGATCAGGCCACTGGTTATGCTGTCGGCGATATCCGTGGTGCCTTCTCCGTCTGGCAGAGTATCGACTAAGTAATCATCGATGTGCTGTTAATCCATTATCAAAACATCACCTATGCCTAACCCACATAAAGCAAGGAAAAGGTTTGGCCAAAATTTCTTGAATAATGAGCAGACTATTCAACGTCTGGTATCAGCCATATCACCACATCCACAAGACCAATTGATAGAGATTGGCCCAGGCCTTGCCGCCATGACACAACCCTTGCTGAGACGTGTCGACAAAATGGAAGTCATCGAATTAGATCGAGACCTTGTTAAAAGATTACAACAGCTTGATCCTTCGGGTAACAAATTAATCATCCATCAGGGTGATGCATTGAAATTTGATTTTTCTAACACTCCTTATGCCCGACGTGTGGTAGGCAATCTGCCCTACAATATTTCTACTCCCATCATTTTCCATCTGCTCAAGCATCTTACCTATATTGTCGACATGCACTTCATGTTACAAAAAGAAGTCGTTGATCGTATTTGCGCACGCCCAGGTGAACGCAACTTTGGACGTCTATCAGCTATGGTACATTCGCAATGCCATGCAGAAAGTTTATTTGAAATCCAACCACAAGACTTCACACCTGCGCCCAAAGTGACTTCTGCGTTCATGAGGCTAAGCCCACATCCACAACCATTAGTTTCTGCACATTTGCGTCAAGATTTCGCACAAATGGTCAAACTTGTCTTCACACAACCCCGTAAAACACTGGCGAATAATCTGAAAAAAACTCTCACTATCGAACAGATTGAAGCATTGGACATAGATCCGTCCACTAGACCTCAAAATCTCCATATTGAACAGCTGATTAAATTGACCAAATATCGAAAGGAACAGCCTTAAATAATTTTTGCTATAATTGTGGCAGTATAAAATTTTTGAATTCATTTACACACTACAGACATCATTATGGATACACCTACTGCCCCAAAAATCAACGTCAGTGTTGATACTTCTTACCTAGAATCACAATCTGACAGTGAAGACGATCGTTATGTATTCGCCTACACCGTCACTATTCAAAATCATGGCACAATACCCGCCAAATTAATGACACGTCATTGGATTATCACCGATGCAAATGGCAAAACACAGGAAGTTAAGGGTCAAGGTGTAGTGGGAGAACAGCCCCATCTTAAGCCCGGCGAAGGCTTTCAGTATACCAGTGGCACAATGTTGGAAACACCTGTAGGCACCATGCATGGTAGTTATCAAATGGTCACCGATGAAGGTGTTGAATTCGAAGCAGATATTGATTTATTTACTTTATCCGCACCACGTATCTTGCATTAAAAGGCACTTTAAAAATTAGTTCGCAGATGACAAACGCCTACCACAAGTAGATGACATAGTCAGTTATGGCCACTTACGCAATTGGAGACATACAAGGTTGTCATGATGCATTGCAAGGGCTGCTTGAAAAAATAGCTTTCGAGCCATCTCAAGACAAGCTCTGGTTTGTCGGTGATTTGGTCAATCGTGGCCCCCAGTCGCTGGAGTCCATTCAGTTTATTCGCTCACTAGGCAATGCCGTGCAATGCGTTCTAGGTAATCATGATGTCCATCTCATTGCCTGTCATGCTGGCGTTCAAACTTGCAAACCTAACAGCAGCCTGCAACAAATTCTGCGACATAAACAAGCCGAAGACATTGTAGATTGGCTCCGACAACAACCGTTATTTTATTTTGATTCACAACTGAATTGGGCCATGGTTCATGCTGGCTTACTACCACAGTGGGATCTCACTCTGGCACAACAATGTGCATCCGAAGTAGAAAGCCATTTACGCAGTGATCATTATGTTGATTTTCTTAAAGTCGCTTATGGAGATGAACCAGCACTCTGGAATGAGCAGCTTGATTCAGAGCAGCGTTGTCGCATCAGCCTCAATGCATTCACACGTATGCGTGTGTGTGATCAACAAGGACGTATGAATTTCTCTTATAAAGGCCCGCTCGGCAAGCAACCTGAAAATCTTCATGCTTGGTTTGATGTTGCACGTAAATCATCCCAGCTGCGTATTGTATTTGGACACTGGTCAGCATTAGGACTGCAACTGAAAGATAATTTACTCGCAATAGATACGGGATGTTTGTGGGGGCAGCAACTCACGGCTGCACAAATCGATACAAAAACCCCCATTATTCATCAATACCAATGCGCTTAAATGACGCAAGCGGCCTGCGTTAGCGCTCTCTTATATAACGCTTAAAAACCATGTTATAGGGATTTCTATCATCTGCAGAATATTTTTCAGCACGATCGAGACACCACTGATGTTGATCAATCACAGGGAAATATCGATCACCCCCAACCTCAGCATCTATCTCGGTCACATACAGCTCATCGGCATGATCTAACATCTGCTCATAAATCATCGCCCCACCAATGATAAATATCTTTTCTACCTGCGCGACATGTTCCAGAGCTAGCTCAATACTATTAACTATCACACAGCCTTTTGCAGTGAAGGCTGGGTCACGAGTGATAATAATATTTTCTCGACCCGGCAGTGGCTGTATCTTGAGTGAATCCCAGGTCTTGCGACCCATAATGACCGGTGCACCCAGTGTGGTTTTCTTAAAGTACTGCAAGTCAGCAGGGCAGTACCAAGGAATATCATTGCCTTGACCAATTACCCGATGTTTTGCCGTAGCAACAATAATTGCAATCACAGGCATACTATTTACACCGCAACAGGCGCCGGAATATGAGGATGTGCTTGATAGTTTTTCAACTCAAAATGCTCATAAGTAAAATCAAAAATTGACTCAGCAGGTTTAACGATCTCAAGCGTTGGCAATGGATAAACGGAACGTTGGCATTGGAGCTGTGCTTGTTCTATGTGATTATTATAAACATGCACATCACCAAAAGTATGCACAAACTCTCCAGGCTGCAAACCAGTCACATGCGCAATCATGATCACGAGTAGCGCATATGAAGCAATATTAAATGGCACTCCTAAAAACACATCGGCACTGCGTTGATAAAGCTGACAAGACAACTTGCCGCTAGCCACATAAAATTGAAACAAAGCATGACAAGGTGGAAGAGCCATTTTATCAATCTCCCCCACATTCCATGCACTGATGATATGACGACGTGAATGTGGATTAGTTTTAATCTGCTCAATGCAGTCTTTGAGTTGATCGATCACACGCCCGTCGGCCGCTGGCCATGCACGCCACTGGGCACCATAGACAGGTCCTAAATTACCCTCGTTATCCGCCCACTCATCCCAAATACTGACACCAACCTCATTTAGAGATTGGATGTTAGTTTCGCCACGAATAAACCATAACAGTTCGTGGATTATCGACTTGGTATGACATTTTTTAGTGGTGACCAGTGGAAAGCCCTCACTCAAATCAAAACGCATTTGATAGCCAAAACACGAACGAGTACCGGTGCCAGTTCTATCACTTTGCTCAACACCATTCTCTAAGACATGTTGCAGTAACTCTAAATACTGTTTCATTATCGTGACTCTGTCTCAAATGTTCCCCGTTGGGCATAATAAAACAATACCACTCCGATGACGATCATGGGCAGACTCAATAACTGCCCCATGGTGAGAGAATCGAGTGCGACAAATCCTAAATGACCATCCGGTTCACGTACATACTCGACCAAAAATCTAAACAACCCGTAAAAGATTAAAAATAGCGCCGACACGCAACCCGTTAAGCGGGGTTTCGAGGAATACAGCCACAAAATGACAAACAGTACTATGCCCTCAAGAAAAGCCTGATAAAGCTGAGAAGGGTGACGTGCAAGCTCATCCACCTGGGGAAATACAACACCCCATGGTAGGTCTGTCGTGCGTCCCCATAATTCACCATTGATAAAATTGCCGATGCGTCCAAAACCTAAACCTAGGGGAACGAGTGGCGCCACAAAATCCGCCAATCTAAACAATCCCCATCCTTGCTTACGTTGATAAAACACCATGGCCACAATGACGCCCAATAACCCGCCATGAAAACTCATTCCCCCTTTCCAAATTTCTAATAAATAGACAGGACGGATTAAAAAATAATCAAGGTTATAAAAAAATACCGAACCCATGCGACCACCGATGATCACACCTAGAAATGCATAAAAAAGAAAATCACTGACTTGTGCAACAGGCATCAACGAGTCTTTTTGAGCCGCTCTTTTACAACCTAGCCACCAAAATGCACCAAAGCCCAGTAAATACATCAAACCATACCAACGCACTGCAAGAGGACCAACATGAAATATGATGGGGTCAAATTCAGGATGAATAAACATAGGTAAAGTTTATCATGCAGCCTAAATAAATCTGACATTATTTTCACTTATAGGCCATTGGCGTTAGATACATTGTTGCAGAAAGGCGATATTCTGTTTTGAAATTTGATCTTAATGGAACCACACATGAACCA
>Ga0181582_10000238_pt1 | contig 36697 bp, 23 predicted proteins | sample 071ome_32_FD_132438 | JGI IMG/M metagenome (GOLD analysis project Ga0181582, IMG submission 132438) | Coastal salt marsh microbial communities from the Groves Creek Marsh, Skidaway Island, Georgia - 071405AT metaG (megahit assembly) | ecosystem: Environmental > Aquatic > Marine > Intertidal...
CCGGCAAGAACACGTCTGTCGTCCTCGTCCTCGTCCTCTCTCTCCTGGCTGTCCTTGCGTTGCCGGTCTTCTCGGCCCGGCCGCTCCAGTCCACGGTGGAAGAGGGGCTCTCTAAGTCCGCTCAGGAAGAGTTCGAAGACTATGCAGCGATCGGCGGTCGCAGATTGCTATATCTCCCATACGATCCTTTATATTTTGGGGACTATTAGGTCGAGCTTTTGTAACCACTAGGCCTCTCCGATCGCCAGTACCTCCTCCTCCACCAACACAGAATCCCCAGCCTCCTCCACGCACTCGGCATCGCAGACCATCACGATAATTATTATGCGCAGTATTAAATCGAGCTCTTGTAAATACTATGTAGTCGATCGCCGATACCTTGAAGCCCGTCTGGCGACCTTGAGGATCCTCCGGAGGGGACGCGTGGCCTCCCCAAATCTCTCTCTCTATCCGGGCCTTCCCCCCTCTTTCCACGCCCCGTTCGCGTTTCCGCGCACTTTATACATCGTATTATCGTCGATCACGAGTCTGAGAAAGATGCAGGCCCTCTCTGTTAACGCCAAGCTCAGCAATGCTCGCGCGAGCGTTTGTGCTCGTCCCGCGAGGCGTTCCTTGGTCGTCAGGGCCGAGGAGGCCGCCGCGGCCCCGAAGAAGGAGGCCCCGAAGGCCTGGACCGCTCCGACGCTCGACCCGAACACGCCGTCGCCTATCTTCGGCGGAAGCACAGGTACGAGATTTCATCGGAATTCAGAAAATCGAACGGAGCCTTTGCCGGGCCGTTGCCTCCCCTGCACCCCAACCGCGGCCCACTCTGGCTCTGAGATGCACCGATCTCGACATCCACTCGCGCGTGTGTGGTTCGGTCGCGTGGGCGACCGTATTCGCCTCGATTCGATTCTCCTCCCCTACGCTCACCGACTCACGCCACCCGTCGCTTCCACCCGACGACGACAGGCGGTCTGCTGCGCCAGGCGCAGGTTGAGGAGTTCCACGTCATCACCTGGGAGGCCAAGAAGGAGCAGATCTTCGAGATGCCGACTGGAGGAGCCGCGATCATGAGGCAGGGACCCAACCTGCTCAAGCTCGCGAGGAAGGAGCAGTGCCTGGCCCTGTTGACGCAGCTGCGCACCAAGTTCAAGACCGACGGAAACATCTTCCGTGTCTTCCCGAACGGAGAGGTGCAGTTCCTGCACCCCAAGGACGGAACCTACCCGGAGAAGGTCAACGCCGGAAGGACCGGAGCGAACAACAACATGCGCCGCATTGGACAGAACGCCTCCCCGTCTTCCGTGAAGTTCACGGGAAAGATGCCCCAGGACCTCTAAGAACCTGTACTTTTGCTCGAGTGATGTTAGTAGGTTGAAAACCAATAGCCAAGCTACCGTCAAATCATCATCCTATCCGTCTTCGCCAAACTCCGAGGTAAACTTGGAGTACATGACGAGATCATCCTCGCTGACGGTCGGCCGGGCGCGCAAGAGCGCCTTGCGGCAGTCTGCGAGGGTGATGGGGGGGACGGTGACCATGGCCGCCTTGCCCTCGTCGGCCAACTGGTGCAGGGTGGTCTCGAACGCCTGCTTGTCGCCGGGACTGCAAGGCATGAGCGCGTCGCCGTCCTTTGTCTTGACCTTCTTGAAGTGCGTGGCCTCCTGCGTCTTTCGTACCGGCATCATCAGCACGTCCTTGACCACCACGGCAATGTCAGACCCCGAAAAGCCGGGCGTGTCCTTGCCGAGCTCCTCGTAGTCCTCCTTCTTCAGCTCATTCGGCGTATCGCCGACGTGTATCCGGAACATCTGGGCCCGATCGCGCGCCTCGGGGAGCGGGATATGGATCCGCTTGTCGAACCGCCGCCGCACGGCGTGGTCCAGCGAGTAGGGCAGGTTGGTCGCGCCCAACAGCAACACCCGCTTCTCGTTTCCATCTTCGTCCGTGTTGCCGACCTTACCGACCCCGTTCATCTGCACGAGGAACTCCGTCTTGATGCGGCGGGCGGCCTCCGACTCGCCCTCCCCCCTCGAGCTGCACAGCGCGTCAATCTCGTCGATGAAGATGATGCTCGGTGCCTTTTCCCTCGCCAACGCAAACAGACTGCTCACCAGCTTTTCGCTCTCGCCCATCCACTTGCTGACCAGGTCGGAGGACGACACCGAGAAGAACGTCGAGTCGGCCTCGGTGGCAATCGCCTTGGCCAGGTAGCTCTTCCCCGTCCCCGGCGGTCCGTACAGCAGAATACCGTTCCACGGCTTGCGCTTGCCTGTGAAAAACTGCGGGTACTTGACCGGGAGGATGACTGCCTCCTTCAGCGCCTCCTTGGCCCCTTCGAGCCCGGCCACGTCGTCCCACTTCACGTTGGGCTTCTCCTCCAGGATGGCGTCCCCGATGGTCGCCTTGAGTGCCGCGAGCTCCTCGTCTCGTCCCTTTGTCTTCGCCCCCGTCATGGTCGCCGCGGTCGTCCCGTTGCCGGACTTGCCGTTGCCGTCCGAGTTTTGCTGCCCGTCCAACGCATCCTTCAGCACCTTGATCCTGTCCAGGTACTGTCTGCACAGCCGATCCACCACCTCTTTCTGCTGCGGAATCTTGTTATACTTGTTGTGATACACGAAGTACTCGACGGCCAGACCGTAGTACTTGTATGCATCGTGGTAGTTCTGTGCGTTGTCCGCTTCGACGGCCTTCTTCGCAAACTCCATCGCCTTTTCTCTGAACTCGTTCGTCGACATGGTGGTATCCCAGAGACTGCAACCCGGATCCTGGAACCCGGTTCCTCGAACCGACGGGACGCGCGAGCGCGCTGATACTGACACTGGCGGGGTGGCCGGCTCGCTCTGTCCTCCGCGATCGATCTCCTCGGCCGTGGCCGTTTGTACACACGCCGCGCCAGTGACGTGACGTCCGTCCCGTCCCTTCACGAGGTCTCCTTCGCTTGTGAGCTTCCACTCGACGAGGCAGCTGCGACCGAAGGACGACGGAGGAGGCGAGGAGAAAAAAAACTGACGCGCCAAAACCTAAACTCTCAGCCCGTGTGTGGGTCCATAGACCGCGATCGAGCCAGCCAGCCAGGAGCATTGCGTACGTAAGTACCGTGTCGCCGACGTTCCCGCTGGCGAAACGCGCACGGCAGCAGACGAGCTCGAGGTCGTCTTCGTTTCTCGGGCCGATCAGGGAGAGAGAGAGATGAGCAGCAGCAGCAACCAAGACTTTCACCTGCACAGGGTGCTCGTGGGGCACACGGACGACGTTCGGACGCTGGTGACGTCTGCTGCGGTAGGCATCGTCTCCGGGTCTCGAGACGGGAGCATCCGCGTCTGGCCCGACGACGCGAGCGGCGTCTCGTCGTCGTCCTCGGAGCTCAAGGGCCACGGAGACTACGTGACGGCCCTCGCACTGGATTCGAGCGACGATGCAATCGTCTCTGGGTCGCGCGATAGCTCTGTTCGTGTGTGGAAAAAGGCGAGCGGAGGAGCGAGCGGCGGGGTACGAGGGGCGGGAGGGGCGGGGTACATGCTGGCGACGGTGCTGACCGGACACGAGTACCAGGTCACTGGCGTGGCTGTCTTGTACGATTCTGACGATTCCGGCGATTGTCTCTCTCCCGAGGCGAGCTCGAAAATCTTGGCAAGCGCGTCGCTGGACGGGAGCGTGAGGCTTTGGAAGGTGAAGGCGACCCAGTCGATGGCCAACGCGTCGGACGCCGAGCTGCGGGAGCACGAGGGACCGGTGCTGTGCTGCTGTGCGTTCCGTGCAACCGGCGACGCGCCGGGAGCGGACGGTAACGCGACGATGATGCTGGCTACGGGGAGTGGAGATGCCACGATCCGGCTTTGGGAGATCGGGAAGAGCCTCGACTCGCTCCAGACCAACACGAGGGTGTTTCGCGGGCATACAGATAGCGTTCGTGCGCTTGCGTTCATCCCAGGGCCGTCGATGCTCGTTTCCGGCTCCCATGATGCGTTCGTGAAGGTGTGGACGCTGGACGGGGCCTGTCTGCAGACGATGGAGGGGCACAGCGCGCTGATCTACTCGGTGGCAGCGAGTCCCGACGGGACAAAGGTGGCCTCTGGGTCCGAAGACAACACGGTGCGGCTGTGGAGCATGGACGGGAACTGTCTGCAGGTGATCAGCCACCCGGGATGCGTGTGGACCGTCGCGTTTCTGCCGAACGGTGACCTGGTGACGGGCTGCTCTGATGGCGTGATCCGCACGTGGTCGATGGACGGCGCGCGGGTGGCCGATGCGGACATCGTTGCGGCCTATGACGCGAGCGTAGCGGAAAAGGCGAGTGCCGGGGCGGGCGGCTCGACGCTGCAGAGCGAGAATCCCCTGGATAAGCTCAAGCTGCACGATCCGAGCGCGCTGCGCGAGCCCGGAAAGCACGACGGGCAGACGATCGTGGTCAACGAGGGCTCGTTCGGGATGGTTTACGCGTGGAACCAACAGGCCGGGGACTGGGAGAAGGTGGGCGAGGTCATGAGCGAGATGCTCGATGACCCGGGGGCCGGGCAGAACGGCTCGTCGTACCACTTCAACTTTGAGGTCGACATCGCCGACGACCAACCAAAGCTCATGCTCCGGTGCAACCGCGGCGAGGACGCGTACACGGTGGCGGACAGGTTCCTCGCGGAGAACGCACTGCCGACGTCGTACAGGGAGACGATCTCGAAGTTTCTGATCGACCAGACCAACGGCGCGGTCAACATAAACCTGGAAACCAGCGGTGCTTACGTCGATCCGCTCACCGGGACCGGTGCGTACGTGCCGACGAACGGCGCGGGGGTCGGCGGGGTCGCAAGCACCACCCCGGCCGCCAACGCCGACCCGTTCACGGGCTCGGTGGCGACGTCCTCCGGACGTCTTCCGCTCAAGGGATACACATTGTTCAGCACAGAGCTCGCGTCCGACAGCGTCCTGTCAAAGCTGAGGGAACTCAACCCGTCGGAAGACCATCCAGAGGCGCACCTCGCGTCGGACGAGGAGTGGACACAGGTTCGCGCGCTCACCCATGATGCCGCCGACCCCCTGGCTCCGACGATCCAGAAGATGCTCGCCAACTGGCCTCGCGATGCCATATTTCCCGTGCTCGACGCGTATCGCGCGCTGCTGGCGTTGCCGCCGTCCGCCCCTGGCCGGGAGGCCCTCAAGGCCTTGGCCGTCTGCACCATCGGTCCTTCGCCGCCCGCGGGCTCTCTGGGCGCCGTCCTGGAACAAGTGTTCACACTGCCGACGGCAAACCCGACACGAATGGTCTCGTTGCGGCTCATGTCGAACCTCTTTGCGATGGACCTCCTCCCCGTCGTCGTCGCGCCCCAGCTGGACCACCTGCTCGGCCTCGCCTCCTCGACTGTCGATCACGTCGGCACCAAGGGCATCGCAATCGCCTACACGACATTCCTGATGAACGCCGCCGTATACCTCCAGAAGGTGACTAGCGCCAGCGCCGCGACGTCGCTGACGCTGGCGGGCCTGGCCGGGGACGTCCTCGAGCGGAGCGAGCGCGAGACCGTGACGCCGGTTGGCGTGACCAACGCCCTCTTGGTCATCGGGACGCTCCGACGGGAGTCTCTCGTCAAGCCGACTGACATCGCCCGCTACGCCGCCGTGATCAAGCGGCTGGCCGCCGGCGCGGGGGACGAAGCATGCCGGGCGGTGGCCGCCGAAGTGTCGAGCATCTAGCGTTCCTCTCCTCTTCCGTCTTGTTGTGACAACCGGGAAAAAATCATCATCACCATCATCATATCACTCTGCGATCGCCACGCAGTCAATCTCGACCAGGGCCCCGAGCGGCAGCCCCTTGACCGCGAACGTCGCCCTGGCAGGCGGATCCACCGGGAAGCGCTTGCCGTAGATCTCATTCACGACGCCAAAGTCCGCCATATCGGCCAACAGAATCGTGCACTTGACCACCTTTCCGAAGTCAGATCCAGCTTCCTTCAAAATCGCCTCGAGGTTCTTCATCACCTGCTCGGTCTGCCCACCCACGTCCTCCGCGGCGAAATCCTTCGTCCCCGGCACCAGCGCGACCTGTCCCGACACATAGACCATCCCTCCCGCCTTGATCGCCTGACTATACGGCCCAACAGCACCCGGCGCCTGGTCCGTCGAAACCACCACGCGAGCAGACGCCATGGTGGTCGTGTTCAGAGAGCGCGAGCGCGAGCGGAGCGGGGCAGCGACGACGGGTGCCGAAATCTGCTGCCTGCTGACGACGCGGAAGTTGGAAAGGGCACGGGCGCTCTGCATGAGAGCGATCTGCATTGTTGAGTCTGTCGATGTTCTTCTCGATCCCAATGCGCGAGGCGACAGCGTGCGATCGACAAGAATGAGTTCGAGTTGATTAGGAAGCCAGACCACTTCGAGACGAAGAGCTCTTGGAAGCGATCCCAACCCACGTGCGAGACCAGCTCGCACGCAGAAGAATGGGACGCCCCGCTACGCACTCGTGCGCCTTGATCTCCCTGTCGTGGAGCTCGCCGTCGACCCCCCACCCCCACGCATCGCGAGCTCTGCACCGCCCTCGGGCGTCGGCCGTGACGGTCCCTCGCCTCGCGACCAACGCCGTCGTCGCCGTCGGCCGAGGTCAGCACCCGCCGGACCATGTCCTTTTCGAACGTCGAACGTCGCCTCGTGGATGAACAATGCATATATATATACGCCCGTGGCGTCTGTCTCGACATGGTTCGGTGTCGGCCACCCGCCCGACTCTCAGTCCTTTTCCTCTTCCTTCTTAGCACAGCTAGTCGGCCCGTAGTAGCATTAGACAGCCGATGACGATGCAGGACCTGTCGCAGATCCTGCTCGCGGCCCAGAGCCCGGACGCAACGGCCCGGAATTCAGCTGAACAACAAATCGCCTCCCTGGAGGCGTCTGACGCAGGAGGTTTCTTCCAGGCGCTTTCAGCGCATCTATCGAATGATTCAAATGCGCTCGTGGAGCGGAAACTGGCTGGTACGTCTGCGTATACCCCGTTTGTTTGGGAATTCAGAAATCCGATCCGCCTTCATTCCGGCTCGGCCCGCTCGCCTCCGTCGCTCACACCGCGTCTCTCCTTGACATAACACAGGTCTTATCCTGAAGAACGCCTTGGACTCTCGGGACGTGGCCAAAAAGGAGCAGCAGGCGAAGCGATGGCTCTCGCTCGATTCGGGAAGCCGGACCCACACGAAGCACGCCCTCCTCGCGGGCCTGGGCGCAGCCGAGCTCGACATCGGCCACACCGCTGCCCTGGTCGTGGCCAAGCTGGCTGCGATCGAGATCCCGAAGAACTTGTGGCCAGAGTTGATTCCTGGTCTCCTGGAGGGGGCCGCGAAGAGTGACGCCGGGGCGGACCCGGCGGCGGCTGGGCGGAGGCAGTCGTCGATCGAGCTGCTCGGCTATATCTGCGAGGAGCTGGCGCTGTTCGAGGAGGATTATTTGAACGAGGAGATGGTCAACGCGATCTTGACTGGGGTGGTGACGGCGATGAACCCGGAAGAGGCGAGCATGGACCTGCGGTGTGTGGCGACCAAAGCCCTGACGAACGCGCTGGAGTTCTCGGCCAATAACTTCAAGCGGGAGGCGGAGCGTGACTATATCATGCAGATGTTGTGTCACGGGACGACGGCGGCCGACCCGCGGGTGCGGGAGGCGTCGTGGGAGTGCCTCGTGCGGGTCGCCGAGAACTTCTACGAGTGCCTGCCGACGTACATATCGGCCATTTTCGCGCTGACCGAGAAGGCGATGAACGACGAGGTCGAAGGGGTGATGATGCAATCGCTCGAGTTCTGGTCGACCGTGGCGGACGAGGAGTTGGAGATTTCATTCGACGTGATGGACGGCAAGGCGGACTCCAGCCACCATTTCATTGAGACGGCGTTGGAGCAGTTGGTGCCTTTGTTGCTCGCTCAATTGACGAAACAGGAGGAGATTGCCGACGAAGGGACCTGGAACGGGGCCCTGGCTGCGGGCGCGGCGCTGTCGCTGGCGGCGACTGTGGCCAAAGATCGGATCGTGCCGATCGTCATGCCGTATGTCGAGGGGAACATCCAGAAGAAGGGTAGCGTGGAGGACTGGAGGTTCCGGGAGGCTGCGACGTTTGCGTTCGGGTGCATCCTGGACGGCCCCCAGCCCGAGGCGCTCGGCGACCTGGCGCGGGCAGGCCTGGAGTTCATGCTAAACGCGCTGACGGACGAGAACCCGCTGGTGAAGAACACGACTGCATGGTGCCTCGGTCGTATCTTCGAGTTCGTCCACGGGCAGCTCAACCCGCCGCTGATCGACGAGGGTGAGCAGCTCGAGCGGGTGGTGCAGACGCTGCTCCACTCGCTGGGCGACGAGCTGTACATCGCGGAGAAGGTTTGCTACGCCATCAGCAAGCTTGCAAGCGGATATGCGAATTCCGATCGGTCGCCGATGACGAAATGGTTCCAGTTGGTGGTGGGCAAGCTGCTCGAGACGTCGTCCCGCGGCGCGAGCGAGGTCGGCCAGTCCAACATCCAGATCCAGGCGTTTGCGGCCATCAACGATGTGGTATCCGCGTCCACCGCAGACGCATCGCCTATCATCGTGCAGCTGACGGGGGTCATGACCCAGAACATCGCGAGCATGGTCCAGGTCGCCCCGACCTCCCAGGAGGCCGCCGAGCAGCAGCTCGAGACCCTCAACCTGCTTTGCGGCGTGACCAGCGCGATCATAACCAAGCTGTACAAGGCCGGAGCCCGGGACGTGCAGTCATTCGACGCCGACAGCGTCATGCAGGCCTTGCTGGCCGTGTTTGCGTGCCGCGAAGGCTACGTGCCAGAGGAGGCCATGCTCGCCGTCGGCGCGCTCACCTACGTCACTGGCAAGGACTTTGGGCGGTACATGAATGCATTCTACCCCTTCCTGGAGCAGGGCCTGCAGCAGACCCGCGAATGGCAGACCTGCCTCATCACGCTGGGCATCCTGAGCGACATCTGCAGGGCGCTCGAGGAGGGCTTTGCGCCCTATTGCGATAGGATCATGCACATTCTGATCCGCAGCCTCGACGACCCGGAAGTCCCCAAGGCCGTCAAACCGTCGATCCTCGCCTCGTTCGGAGACATTGCCATCGCCATCGAGGACAACTTTGTCAAGTACGTGGGCGCAGCCGCGCCGCCCCTCCAGGCCGCGGCCGAAATGAGCATCCACATGGCGAAGTCCGTCGCTCCCGACGACGAGGACGAAATCGACTACGTCAACTCGCTCAGACAGAACATCCTCGATGCGTGGAGCGGGATGTACAACGGCCTGTCCAAGCAAGCCGTCGACCAGCACCTGAAGCCCTTCACCGAGTCCATCATCTTCTACATCCAGACCATCGCCGAGGACAAGACCCACGAGGACAACAACGTCCTCAACCGGGCCGTCGGCGTGCTGGGCGACGCGGCCGCCAACATCGAGGGCATCGGCATGGTCTTCCAGCACAAGCCCTTTGTCAGGGCGTTCTTGCAGCACTGCCAGACCATACCCGGACTGGACGAGAAGAGCGAGTGGAGCCTCAAGATGGTCGATGCCGCTCTCGCACAATGCTAAGCTTAGCATGACTTAGTCATTGGCCTATCTTGATCGAGGAGAGTAAGCACCGACGATTGGCGAGCCCGAGCACGAGCCCCTCCGTGGCCCACACAGTCAAATTCTCGTATCCCAATATGCAGACTGCGAGCACAAAGGGCCTGAAGAGCTGCCTGCGGGCCTCGAGGAGCGTGTTTCTGAGCTCCTCACGGAATGGCCTGACAAAGGCTTTCCCGCTGCGTCAGACGGTACGTTCTAGTGCGAGGCAGTCGGGCCAAGTTCGTCTTGGTGTTATTTGGCGTCGTTCGAGGCGCGCATGCACCGCCCATCGGCCGATCCGCCTTGACGCCACCCGCTCACCCATCGTTCCCACGAATTCGTAGACCGCGCCTGCGCCCGCGCCTCGATTGGTCTTCACAGCCCTGCGCGTGCAGGCCGCAGCCGAGGTCTCGTCAGAGGCCGCCTCTGCGGCGACAGCGGACGGCGGCGTGCGCGTGCGCTTCGCCCCGTCCCCGACCGGGTCGCTCCACGTCGGTGGGGCCAGGACGGCGCTCTTCAACTGGCTCTATGCCAAGAATATGGGCGGTAAGATGGTGCTCCGCGTCGAGGACACGGACAAGGCCCGGTCTACCATGGAGTCTGAGCAAGCGGTGCTCCGCGATTTGGCCTGGTTGGGCATCAAGTGGGACGAGGGCCCCGACGTCGGCGGCGAGTACGGCCCCTACAGGCAGAGCGAGAGGAAAGAGCTGTACAAGAAGTATGTCGATCAGCTGGTGGATGCGGGTGTCGCGTACCCTTGCTTTTGCACGGACGAGGAGCTGGAGAAGATGAAGGCCGAGGCGGAGGAGAAGAAGCTGCCGCCCATCTACAGGGGCAAGTGGGCCTCGGCTTCCCAGGAGGAGGTCGAAGCGGAGATGGCCAAGGGCACGCCGTACTGCTACAGGTTCCGCGTGCCGAAGAACGAGGTGATCAAGATCCAGGATATCGTCAGGGGCGAGGTCAAGTGGAACACGGACACGCTGGGCGACTTTGTCTTGCTGCGGTCCAACGGGCTCCCCGTGTACAACTTCTGCGTGGCCATCGACGACGCGTCTATGAAGATCACGCACGTCCTGCGGGCCGAGGAGCATCTCCCCAACACGCTCCGCCAGGTCCTCATCTACAAGGCGCTCGGGTTCCCCATCCCGTCCTTCGGCCACATGAGCCTGATCTTGGCCCCCGACAAGTCCAAGCTCTCGAAGCGCCATGGCGCCACGTCTGTTGGTGACTTCAAGGAGGAGGGATACCTGGCCCCGGCGATGGTCAACTTTTTGAGCCTGCTTGGCTGGAACGACGGCACGGAGCAGGAGATCTTCACGGTGGAGGAGCTCTGCGACAAGTTTGCCCTGGATAGGATCACGAAGAGCGGCGCCGTGTTTGACAAAACAAAGCTGAGCTGGATGAACGGGCAGCACCTCCGCGCCCTCGACCCGGAGACGATGCAGAGCATGGTGGGCGACGCGCTGACCCAGGCCGGCCTCGTCAAGGCCGCCGACTCGCCGTTCGCCAAGGCGGCCGTAGAGATTGTGGCACAGTCACTCGAGCTGGTGAACGACGCCGAGAAGGAGCTGCTGCCGCTGCTGGGGTACCCGCTCGACGAGACCCTCGTGTCTGACGGCGCTAAGAAGGTCGTGGAGGACAACTTCAACGAGGTCGCCCAGGCCGTCGTTGCGGCCTACGATGCCGGCGAGCTGCAGGCCGCCATCGACTCCAGCGAGCCCAAGGCCTTCAAGGACTGGATCAATGCGATCGGAAAGGCACAGGAGCGCAAGGGCAAGCGGCTGTTCATGCCGATCCGGATCGCGCTCACCGGCAGGATGCAGGGGCCGGACGTCGGCGAGCAGATGAAGTTGCTGGCGCTCGAGGACGGCGACGTGACCGGCGCGACGCTCGTGCCGCTCGGGGAGCGGATCGAGGCGCTGAGGAAGGCCTGCTCGGCTTAGTTGGTTGGTTGAACCTTTGCAAACTTCTGCTCGTTTTCCTACCCGCCTCTCTCTCTCTCTTCCTCCGTCGCACATGACCGACGAGTAATTCGAAAAGATGGCGACGACCAGGAGCACGTGGCGTCTGGCGAGGCTGCTCTGCTCGCTTTCGCTCGTTTGTGTCCTTGCAACGACCGAGTCGACGTTGCCACCGACTCGCGAGTCCGATCGGAAGACAGAGAACGACCCTTGGTTCACCGATCACACGCCCGAGCGTGCCAAGCCGACGTCTTTGATCAGGAGGGCCGGGCAGCCCGACGAGTTTCGGAATCTGTACTTCTCGATCAACCGGTTCTCGATCCTTCAAGAGGCCGGGACAGGCGGCGATGGCGACGGCAACGGCAACGGCAGTGACAACGAGGGCGACGGGAACACCGACGCTTGTCGCCGGTCGAAAACCAACGCCAACGCAGACTCGTACCCCGAAGCGCTCGGAGTGCACGTGCCGATCGACTGCATTCCGATCATCTCGGCGGCTGCGTTCCTGTCCAACGCCAAGGTGACGTGGATCTCGGGCGTGTCACTGTGGATTGACTTTCCGCCTTCTGCCGATGTCCGTCACTTGGGCCACTGGATGGAGATCGCGGCAGAGATTCGGGCGCACGTGCTGGGGGCTTCCGAGGAGCGCCGGCGTGCGATCAAACACGTCATCGTCTACCCGCTCTTCAAGGATGACATAGCCGGGTGCCCGTGGGTCATTCCGCTCTTATCCGCGGCGCTCGAAGGGGTCCCGACGTTCAAGCTCTGGTTTACTGCCGACCTCTCGACGGATCTCGACCAATGGGTGGGGATCGAGGAGGCCGTGCGGTTCGGCGGGTGGAGCGGGGACGGCGACAGCCTGGGTGCCTTCACGACGGCATGGACGACGACGACGGCGTCTCCTGCAGTGAAAGAGCTTCGGAGTGCGCTGTGGAGATTGTATGATGTCGACCGCGGAGCCAAGGAGAGGGACGCGGCACGCGACGTGACATTGGTCGTGCCGGTGGACGAGGCGGGGGTGAGCAATGCACGGGAGGTTCTCGAGGCGCTCCAACACACGATACAACGCCTCGCGTCGGCACCTGGAGGGTTAACCCGTTTGCGTGTCCGCCCGTACAGTGCGACGATCGGTGCTCCCCTCGGATCCATGGTCAAGCGGATGGCGCAGACAAAGGTCCTGATTGCCCGACACGGCCCGCTCCTGGGCATGGCTGCGCTTCTGCCACCCGGATCGATCGTGGTCGAGCTGCTCCCGCATCGCTACGACGGGTTCAGTTCGTTTGATCTGTTCCATACCATGAGCGGGTGGTTGGGGGACGTGTCGCACCTGACGTTGGCGGCCAACTCGACAGACGTCGCGTACACGTCGGAGGATGACGAACAGCGGTACGAGCCGTGGACAGGGGGCGAATGCTACGGGGACGACTGCCTCGAAGCGATGCAGTTCTCTGGGATGCGCGTGGACGTGCCGTCGTTCGTTCGGATGCTCGGGGATATCGTCGCCGCCGACAACGCCGGCGCCGGGCCGCTGCGGTCCCGGTATGCCCATCCCCGGCGCGAGGCTAGAATACAAACAAACAGTGGCATATGGTACGATAGCGTAAAGCGATGAACTTTCAACGATGAAATACGAAAACTAGGAACTCACTAACTCAGGCCGACAATCTTGCCCGTCTCGGGATCAATGTCGATCTCGTAAAACGCCGGCCTGGTCGGAAGCCCCGGGATCATCATCATATCGCCACAGATCGCGATGATAAACCCGGCACCCACCGACGCCCGCACCTCCCGCACCATGAGCGTGTGCCCGCTCGGCGCGCCCTTGGCGGCCGCGTCTGTCGAGAACGAGTACTGCGTCTTGGCGATGCACACCGGCAAATTCCCGAAGCCCATGCGCTCGTATCGCTCCAACGCCGCTTCGGCCTCGGGCGTGTACGTCACCTCGCCCGCCGCGTAAATCTCCGTCGCGACCGTCGAGATCTTGTCCTTGATCGGGAGCGCGTCGTCGTACAACAGCTTGAACGACTCCCCAGACGCCTTGAACGCCTCGCACGTCTCCTTCACCGCCACGGCCAGGTCCACGGCTCCCTTCCCACCCTTCCCGTGATGCTCGCAAATCACCGCCCGCGCCGCACCGTGCGCCGTCGCCTCCGCAAGCACCGCCTGCAGCTCTGCGTCCGTATCGCTGCTGAACCGGTTCACCGCCACAACCACCGGCACATTGAACTTTCGAATATTCTCGATATGCCTCCTCAAATTACTGCACCCGGCCTTCACCAGCTCCACATTCTCCGTCGTATACGCGTGATCCAACGGCCGCCCCGCCACCACCGGCGGCCCACCCCCATGCATCTTCAGCGCCCGCACGGTCGCCACCAACACCACACAGCTCGGCTTCAACCCGCTATACCTCGACTTGATGTTCGCAAACTTCTCAAACCCGATATCCGCCCCAAACCCGGCCTCAGTCACCACAAACCCTTCCTCCCCGACCGCCTTGAGCGCCACCTTGTCCGCCACAACGCTCGAGTTCCCGTGCGCAATGTTCGCAAACGGCCCGGCATGCACCAACACCGGCGTCCCCTCCAACGTCTGCATCAGCGTGGGATTAATCGCGTCCTTCATCAGCACCGTGAGCGCCCCGCCCACCCCCAGATCGTCCGCCGTCACCGGCCTCCCGTCCTTCGAATTCGCCACCACAATCCCGCCCAACCGCTCCCGCATATCCGCCAGCGACGACGCCAACGCCAGAATCGCCATGATCTCACTCGCCACCGCGATATCAAAGGACGTTTCCCGCGTCTGCCCCTTCTCCTGCGGCCCCTGCCCGATCGTTATCCTCCGCAAGAACCGATCGTTCGTGTCCAGCACCCGCTTCCACGTGATGGTCGCCTCGTCGATATCCAGGCGAACAAACGCAGCCCGCTCCGCCTCACTCAGACTATCCGGATCCGTGTACTTGGACGGGTCGATCTTGAGCGCCTTCAACCGCCGCAGCATGATCGGACTGAACGACCGCTTCCCGGCCTTGTTCCTACAGGGAGCGAAGAGAGAGAGACGAGTAAGAGAGAGACGAGTGAGCACGTTGAGCACACACAGCCTCAACCTCAACAACCTACACCGGACACAACCGATTGAACAACGCGGCATCGCTCTGCGTCCGCTCATGAAACATCCTCGCATCGATCGCCGCCGCCAGCAGATTATTCGCCGCCGTAATCGCATGAATATCCCCCGTCAAGTGCAAGTTAAACTCCTCCATCGGGATCACCTGCGAATACCCACCCCCAGCAGCCCCACCCTTGATCCCAAACGTCGGCCCCTGCGACGGCTGACGCACACACGTCATCACAGGCAGCCCACAATGCGCCCCCATCGCCTGACACAACCCAATCGTCGTCGTCGACTTGCCCTCACCCAACGGCGTCGGCGTTATCCCCGCAACACACACGTAATGCCTGAGAGAGAGAGAGAGAGAGAGAGAGCGCAGCGAGCGAGTACGTGCGTGAGTGCGTGGGTGCGTGAGCGCGCAGCGCAGCGCAGCGAGCCAGCCCGTCACAGTCCCTTCCTCTCTTCCTCTCTTCCTCTCTTCCTCTCTTCCTCTCTTCCTCTCTTCCTCTCTTCCTCTCTTCCTCTCTTCCTCTCCATACGTCTCTATGGGGCGCTGCGCGCCCCATAGAAGCCCACAGAGAGACACAGACAGACGACACGTGTGTAGTACACTACTACACACGTGTACAGGACACACCCCGACAGACGTACCCGTCATTCCCCTCCTCCCCCCCAGCCTTCGAACCACTCAACACCTCCGAGATCTTCACTTTCGCCTTGCACGCCCCGTACAGCTCGAGCTGACGCGCCTCGAACAGCACCTCCGCCACCTCCGTTATCGGCAGCGGCTCCACGCTCTGGGCGATGTCAATATCGCTCGGCGTCGGCGCGACGATCGACGATTCGGACAATGGACGCGGCATTCGGGCGATCTGAACGTCAATTGGAACGATCGGCGTCGTGGATCGTAGATCGCCGTTGAATTTTTTCTAAGCCCCGACGTGTGGGTTTTTTTGCGTGGTCTCCACAGCCGAGCTTGTTTCACCGGAAATCATCCCGAAAAAGAAAGGTACACGCTTCAGGTACAACATCTACACGCGTCCTGTTGTGTCCTGGTGTGTCCTGGTGTGTACACGCGCCGCGGCGCCCTCGTGGACGATTCGACCAATTCCCAACAGAACGATCCCCACCACCACTGGTTCCTCCTGCAGTCGCGGTCACGACCTAGGCAGTGGACTGAACTGAACGGTCTTGGATCATCACAGAAACCGGTATATAACGAGCGTGGAACGCGGACCCGGAACGCGCGGCGGAATGAACGCCCGGAATTCGATCGAGGCCACCACCACCGCGCCGGCGTCGGTCGACGTGCCGGCGTTGGTTCGGCCGTGTTTGCAGCAGATTGTGAGCGGGTTGTCTGGATATGGGAAGCATGCAAAGGTGGCGGAGGATGTTCGGGAGCTCGTTGATCGGTTGGACGGGCTGCTCGTGACTGTCGGGGGGGAACCGACGAGCGGGGAGGGTGGCGGTTCGAGCGGGCGAGGGGGGGCGAAGGGGCTGTCGTCGGGATCTCGTCGGGTTGTGCCGGTTGGGGAGAGGGAGGCGGAGGCGGAGGCGGAGGCGGAGGGAGAAGACGGAGGAGCGGGAGGAGAGCAGGGGTCGGGAGGTCATCGGAGAAAAACGTCGAGCCTGTCGTCGTCGCCGTCGTCTTCTGAGGTTTTTGAAGAGGTTGGGATTCATGGGGGTCGTGATAGCTATGATTCTTCGTCTGCGTTGCAGGAGCCGGGGGCGTTGGCGGATGGGGCGGCGAGGGAGCTGATGCTGGTGTTGCATGATGCGATCGATACGAGGGTGGCCAGGGTGGTCGAGGCGAGCCTGGACTGTCTGCAAAAGCTGGTGAGCTTTTCGTTGATCCGCGGGGAGGTGTTTGCGATCAACCAGAAGAAATCGTCGTCGTCGTCATCGTTCTTTTCGTCGGATGTCGATTCGACGATCAAAGCGGGGTCTGCGTCGTCTGCCTCGTCTGCGTCGTCGCAACAGCAGACGTGTTTGCAGTTTGCGGCGCAGCCGCCGCACGCGCAGGCGGTCGAGCTGGTGTGTGCCTGTTCCGATACCGGGGATGATGCGGTCGACTTGCGCCTTCTACGGGCGTTGTTGACGATTATCACGGCGAGCACGCTGCAGGTGCATTCGACGGCGCTGCTGCTGTGTGTGCGGTCGGCGTATAACGTGTTCCTGACGAGCAAGTCGGAGGTGACGCAGGCGACGGCCAAGGCGACGCTGATGCAGATCGTGAACGCTGTGTTCTTCCGGATAGAGACGGGGTGCTTTGCGGTGAGTCTGCCGCCGGTGACGATCGACGAGGTCATGCGGATGGGGGGCGGTGTCGGCGGGGACGAGGACGGGAAGCGGTACGAGGCGTCGTCGACGGCGAGCAGCGTGTACGAGTTTTTGTCTGGCGTGGCAGCGGCGGTTGACCCGTTTGGGACAGCGGCGCGGCAGATGGAGGCCGATCTGGATGCTGCGTTCGTGGTGAGCAAGCGGTTGACGACGGACGACGGCGGGACCGGAGAGAGAGAGTTGTCGCTGTCGCTCGACCTTCCCAGCTCTCCGCTGCATAGTATCATGTCGGCCGACGAGAAGCTGCGTGCGATGTCGCTCGACGGGAAGACGACGGCGACGACGTCGATGACGAATCACCGTCGATCGTTGGATCTGGTGCATCGGACGTCGGCCGCCGAGATGAAGGCCGTTCTGGAGAAGGACGGGTTCCTGCTGCTGCGGGCGCTGTGCAAGCTGTCGATTAAGAGTCCAGATTCGTCCAGCGACTCTGTGAATTCGAGCAAGGGTCGGGTGTTGGCGCTGGAGCTGATCAAGGTCCTCCTGGAGAACAGCGGGCACGAGGTGCAGTCGCGGGAAAAGATCCTCAAGGGGATCAAGCAGTACCTTTGTCTGGCGCTGCTCAAGTGCTGTGGGTCGTCATCATCACACCTTCAGAACCTCTGCGGGAGCATCTTCACGACGCTGTTGATGAAGTTCCGGACCAAGCTCAAGGCGGAAGTCGGGGTGTTCTACCCGATGATTCTGCTCAAGGTGCTGGAGACGCCCGTGGGCGGGGGTGGTGGTGGCGGCGAGTATCCGAGTTTCACGCCGACGCTGGCGATGGCGTCGGCGGATGCCATCGCCAAGACGGCCGTGCTCAAGTGCCTGGAGCGGGTGAGCAAGGACGGTCAGGTGCTCGTCGACCTCTTCGTGAACTACGACTGTGATATCGAGGGCGGGAACCTGTTTGAGCGGACTGTCTCCGCGACGGTCCGGTTGGCGCAGGGCGGACACACGTCGACCGGGATTGACGATTTGGCAGAGGTGCGGCAGATGCGGTTCCACGCGCTGACGTTCCTCACAGAGTCGGTGGCCAGCCTGCGGGAGTGGCACGTCAACACGACGGGAATGGCCGGCAAGAGTATTGGCGACGTGAAGGACGCGGACAAGAACGCGGACGACGGGGACGAGGGTCTCGACGCTCGGCTCGATCCCATCGACCCCATCGACTCGAACGAGTCGGCGGCGGCGGAGAATCAAAACGGGCTGGACGCCATCGACTCGGCGGTCAAGGCCAAGTGGATGGCGCAGCTGGCTGCCGGACAAAGGAGCATCCCAAACCTGACGGAAGGAAAGCAGGGCGATCTCGTCAAGCTGTGGAAGGAGTTCAAGAAGGCCTTCGAGAAGGGCGTGGCGCTGTTCAACGACAAGCCGAAGAAGGGCATCGAGTTCCTGCAGGGGCAGAAGTTGGTCGGCGAAGAGCCTGCAGATGTCGCCAAGTTCCTCTCTGTGACGATGGCACTGGACAAGACGGTCATCGGCGACTACCTCGGAGAGCGGGACGACTTCAGCCTCAGCGTCATGCATGCCTACGTGGACGACCTCGACTTTTCGGGACTGGAGTTCGACACGGCCATCAGGTCGTTCCTGTCCGGGTTCAGGCTACCAGGGGAGGCACAGAAGATCGACCGTCTCATGGAGAAGTTCGCTGAGCGGTTCCTGCGGTGCAACCCGGACGCCTTCAAGAGCGCAGACGTCGCCTACGTGCTGGCCTACTCGGTCATCATGCTCAACACGGATGCGCACAATCCGATGGTCAAAAACAAGATGACCAAAGAGGGTTTCTTGAAGAACAACCGCGGCATCAACGACGGCGGCGACCTCGGCAAGGAGTTCATGGAGGCGCTGTACGACCGCATCGTCAACAACGAGATCAAGATGAATGACGGCGCCGATGAGAACGGAGATTCCCAGGACGGTACCGCCTCTAGTCAACCGCAACCGACCGGGTGGTTCGAGTCGGTTATGGCAATGTGGGGACGACAGGAGGCCATCGTGACAGAGCCGGCCGACGAGATCGTCAAGCGCACTGCCGAGAAGCTCAGGACGCTGGCCGAAGGCGCGAGCTTCGTCGAAGCCAAGGATGGAGACACGCTCAGACCGATGGTGGATGTGTTGTGGGCACCGGTGCTCGGCGCCTTCAGCGTGCTGTTCGAGTCGGAACAGGACCAGGCGTTCATCGACAAGAGCATCGACGGCTTCAGGGAGTCCATCGTCCTCATGGCCAGGCTCAAGATGGCCATGCTGCAGAACGCGTTCCTGACGTCTTTGATACGGTTCACCGCACTCAACGCACCGGGGAAGATGGGATTCAAGAACGTCAAGGCGTTCAGGACGCTGCTGGTCCTGGCCGAGGAGATCGGCGACTCGCTGAGCGACCGGTGGCCCGAGATCCTCCGATGCGTGTCGCGCTTCGAGCTCATCGCCTCGTTCGGCGCCGGAGCGCCAATGGATGCGTTCAGCGCTCCGTCAGGAGCCGCCGGAGCCGCCGGCGGTGCCCCCGCCCGGGCGGTCCCGCCACCCGAAGAGCTCCGCCTCGAGGCGTCGCAGAGCATCGACACCATGAGGCTGCAGGTGTCCACGAGGACGTCGCTCGCGAACCAGATGACGAGTCATTCCCTGCGAGAATCGGCCCTTCCCAACGCCGACACCCTCAAGTTCATGGAGATGGAGGACCTGACTCGGTTCTATCTGTGCAGCGTCAAGCTGAGCACGGAGAGCGTCATCGCCTTTGTGCAGGCGCTCTGCGCGGTCTCGATCGAGGAGCTCGACTCGTCCTCCACGCCCCGTGTCTTCAGTCTCGCGCAGATTGTGGAGATAGCCCACTTCAACATGGGCCGGATACGGATCGTCTGGGGCCGGATTTGGGCGCAGCTCTCTGACTTTTTCGTCGACGTCGGCTGCCACCAGAACCTCGGGGTCGGCATGTACGCCGTGGACTCGCTCCGCCAGCTTGCCGTCAAGTTCCTCAATAGGGACGAACTGGCCAACTTCAACTTCCAGAACGATTTCCTGCGGCCGTTCATCATGCTGATGCGAAAGTCGCAGAACCCGGAGATCCGGGAGCTGGTCATCCGCTGCATCAGCCAGATGGTCCTGGCGCGGGCTTCCAACATCAAATCTGGCTGGAAGAGCGTTTTCATGGTCCTGACGTCGGCGTCGAGCGACAAGAGCGCGCACATCGTCAGGCTGGCCTTCAGCACCGTTGAGCGCATCGTGAGGGAGGAGTTCAAGTTCATCACCGAGACGGAGACGGCCACCTTCACGGATTGCGTCAACTGCTTAGTGGCGTTCACCAACAACCCACACTCGTTGGACATCTCGCTCAACGCGATCGCGTTCCTGCGCTTTTGTGCCGGTGAGCTCGCTGAGGGCGACATCCAGGTCCAGTCTGCGGAGCTCCCGATCGACGCATCGGCATCCCTCAGCCGTGCAAAGGAGGCCCACAGAATCAGACCGGTGGGAAGCCGGAGTTCCGGCAAGCCGAGCGCGGAGGCCGCCATGGCGGCCGCATCCGCCGCCGCGGCCATCGCCGCAGCCACGCCCGAGCCCAGCCTGCACAGGGGAAACATTCGCTTTACGGACCGGGACGAGCACATGTACTTCTGGTTCCCGCTTCTCGTGGGGCTGTCCGAGCTGACGTTCGACCCGAGGTCCGAAGTGCGCTACGGCGCCCTGGGCGTCCTGTTCGACATCCTCAAGCTGCACGGAACGTCGTTCACAAAGGCGTTCTGGATCCGAGTGTACGACTCGATCCTGCTGCCGATGTTTGATCATGTTCGGGCTGAGGTCACCGACACGACCACGTTCTCGGACGAAGCGAGGCGCGCCGAGGCCGACGCGTGGCTCTACGAGACTTGCACGACGTCGCTGCAGTATCTGGTGGACGTCATCGCCGCCTACCACCAGGCCGTCCCGGAACTCCTCGCGAGGCTGCTGGATCTTCTAGGGGGGTTTATCCGACGCAACCACCCCAGCCTGGCCGCGGTCGGCGTCGCGGCGCTCACGCAGCTGGCCGTCTCGTGCGGATCAGACGCCGACCCCGAGACCTGGGAGGCGATCCTCGACGCCTTCACGTCTGCGACCAACGACACCGTGCCCGACATTGGCGCTGTCCTGGAGCTGCGGTCGGAGCACAGGCGCTTGAGCGACGACGGCAAGGCGTGGACGTTGGAGTCTGGCGCCGGCGCTCGTCGCCTCGCCGAGGTCCGCTGCAGGGCGAGCGTCCAGCTGCTTCTCGCTCAAGCATGCGGCGAGCTGTATGCCGCGCACCCCCAGTCAATCAGCACGAAGTCGATGATCGGGATCCTGGATCTCCTGGAGCAGATCTCGAGCCGCTGCGTGGACGCCGACGGCAACATGGGACTCCGGGAGTCGCTCGCGCTCGCGCAGACGGCCGACAACGTATCCGACGGCAAGATGCTCGACGACCCGCCGTTCTTGCAGGTGGAAGTCGAGTCGTCGCAGGCGTACATGACCGTCCTGCTCACGGTCAACGCTGTCGGCAAGAAGGAGGTCATTCGGGATGCCGATATCCACGGCCGCATCTGCCGCGTTTGCCTGCTCAACCTCGAGCGGTTCGAGCGGCAGTCGGCCGCGTGTCAGGCTGCCCAAGTGGATTCGGCCGCGTCAGAGACGCTCATGGTGGAGAACGTCGCCCTCGTCCCCCTGGCGGTGGCCACCCTGAAGGCCCTCATGGGGCTGCCGAAGGACACATTCGCGATCCAGGCCAAGGCGCTGTACCCGAGTCTGACGAATCTCATCGCCAGCGAGATTTCCCCGCAAGAGGTGCAGAATTTACTTTCGGAGATCTTCTCCAGCCGAATCTCCGCGATGATCGACGAAGCGTAGTGTATGCCTGACTTTGATCATTTGTTTCATGTAGCTACATCCGCCATAGCGGCATCAAGATCGACAAATGCTTCTCCTCTCGTCTCCGCAGATGCCTCAAAGCATACGGGACACTCTTGGTCGCCCGCATCATGCACTCCCGCAGCTGTATTTTCCAAAGGGAGAGGCGGGGTCCTCGTATTGGAGGGGCTTGCCGCCGCAGATCGCGTCTTCCTTCGATTTCTTCTTATCGCAATCCTTGGCAGTTGGCCCTGTGCAGTTGTCACACACCTCACTTTTCTCGACCTTTGGGAATCCATCCCTCACACCACCCTCTGGTTTGTTCGGGTTGGAGCTGGGCGCGAAATCGGGGTTGGCCACTGCAAACTTGACCGTCGGAGCGTCTTTCGGGTAGTTCTCGGTGTATGCGCGCACCGGCACGATAAACTTGCCGTTCACGACGGGGTACGTGACACCGGACGACTGCAGCTTCTTGATCGTCTTTTTCTCGCACGGGACCACGATGCCGAATTGCAACACGTAGCCGTCGGCAAATTGCACATTTTCAAAACCGTCGACGCTCACATCCGCGCACGCGTTGTACAGCTGTAAGTCGTCCTTCTTTGGACGGCCACATGCCTCGATGACGGGATCCTTCTGGGTCTTATAGAAGACATCCGCCGCCTTTTTGGTCTCGGCAACCAAGCCAGGATATGCGTACTTGATTGGGCTGACCTCGAACCATCCCATCTCCCCGCCGTAAAACTTGCTCGAGCAGGCATAATTGCAGAATTTTTTCGAGTTGGCGTTGTCGAAGGGTTTGATCTCGGGATACTCCGTCTCAGAACGGAGTGACCTGGCAGAGGTCCCTGCGGCAACCAGGAGGAGGATTGCGATGGTCGACTTCATGGCGTGTGGGTTATTATCGTTGGGTGTATATATGGCAGATATGTGGATATGTGGATACTTATCGTGAAAGTGTGAATCTTTGTGCGAAACTGTCAGCAGTACGGAACGAAAGTAGATGGGAGCGGAGGACGCGGCCGAGGACGCGGGGGCTGCCGAAGGACACATTCGCGATCCAGGCCAAGGCGCTGTACCCGAGTCTGACGAATTTCAACAACAGCAACAGAGCATCAGTCCCCGCCGCCGTCGTCGTCGTCAACCACGGCCGATTCCAGGAAGCTGACAAACGTGCTGGCGAGCCCGGTGCCGTCCCCGAGCACTGCGCGCCGCTCGGCCTCGGTGAGCCCCAACCGCTCCACGCCGTGCTTCATCGCCCTCCCATGCCGCATCCCCGTCATTTCCTTGAACACCTCGACGACAACGTCCCGACGCAGCGCCCCACCCCCATCCCCCGCCCCACCCTCCACTGCCTTTGCCCGTTCAGCGAGCTCTGAATGGAGCCGCACCACGTCCCTCTTGGCCACTCCCTCGGCCTCCCTCGCCAAGACCAACTTCCGACGGTCTTCTTCCGCCTTCCGAACGCTCTCTTCGGCCTGCCGCCTCGCGGCCTCCCCCGCCGCTTCCGCGTCTGCCAGCCTGGCCTCCATCGCCGCCACCTCGGCCTGCATCGACCGCACCTCCACCCGAAGCTTCTCCCCCGCCTCCGACTCGTACCGCAGCTCATCCAACGCAATCTGCATGTTGCTCATCTCGACACGTTGCCGCTCGGCCTCCCCCTTCCAAAACGCCGCCTCCTTCTCTGCCTCGGCAATCTTGTCCAACGCTATCTCCAAGTCGGCCATCAAATCGTCAGCGTCGCCGTCAGCGTCGCCACCACGCCGCTCGTCATCACCACTCGTGGCCACCACCTCCGTTCGAATCGCCGCCACCCGCTCCTGCACCTCGGCCTCGATCTGCTCCTCGAACGCCGTCTGCGTCGCCAACATCTGCATCTTGAGCTTCTCGAGCTGATCCGTCAGCGACCGAATCTCCGACTCGGCGGCCGACCGCGATCCCCGGTCCTCGTCGCCTTCGCCGTCGCCGTCCCCGCCGAGCCGCTCGCGTGCCCGCTCGACCTCCAACAATCGCACCGCCTCATCCCGCCGCGCGAGCGCCTCCCGCGCTTCCTCCTCCGCATCCTCATACAACCCCAACAGATGCGCATTCTTACGCACCTCCGCTTCCAGCTTTTCTTCCAACGAAACGACCCGTTGCGACAATGACGCGCTTCGCGCGTCATTGTCGCAATTGTCGTCAACACTGCCATCCTTTCCCGACACACGTGGCTGTAGAGCCACAGCCACAGCCTCCCCCTCACCACCCTCGCCCCCACCCACACGTTCCCGCGACTTTTGCAACTTCTCCTTCAACGCCGCCAACCGATCAGACACACCCTCAGGCCCGTCCACCGAGCGACCAAGATCCGAAACGCAACCCTCACGAGAACCGTCACCCGTCTCACCCGTCTCACCCGTCTCACCCGTCTCACGCGTCTCACGCGTCTCGCGCTCCCCGACCGCACTCGCCCCCACCCCGACCGCACTCGCCTCCCCCCCAAACTCCGTATGCGCGTCCCGCAGCTCCTTCGCCGTCTCGCTCAACTCGCTGGCAATCGATCTGGCAGCCCCACTCACCTTCCCGACCAGAGAACGCCGCGCATCGTTCAGCGTCGACACATTCACGTTCAACCCACCCGACAGCGACGACAGCGACGAGACCGACTTGCTCAACGAACTGAAGGCCTCCATACCGATACCAGTGAGTCCCCCACACAAATTTTGTGAGTCAAGCGAACGATGGCCTCCGCCGTCCATTCCCTGGCTCGACGACGGTCGCTGTCCCTCCTGACGCGATGCGGCGAGTACTATCTACACCATGAAGCGCCGCGATGGTCTAGTTATGCGTCGACCGGCGTTCGACACGCACCCACCCCAGCCCGCACCGTTGCCTCTTTTCCCAACCTCCCCAACCTCCCCAACCTCCCAAAACTCCCCTCCCTTCCAAAACTCCCAAAACTCCCCAGCCTCCCTTCCCCAGCCACCCTCCGCACGGCGCTCGCCCACCACCTCGCCTCCCTCTACGCCCGGTTCCACCGCCCGTTCCTCGCCCTCTCCACCCTCACCCTCACCACCCTCACCTTCTCGACCTCCGCCCACCTCCTCACCCTGACCGCCTCCACCGCCGCCCACGCCACCACCCTCGCCGCCACCCTCGCCGCCTCGGTCCCACTCCTCGCCGTCGTCCTCTACCGTCGGTACCTCACCATCAACCCGACGTCGGTCTACAGAACGACGATGCTGCGGCTGAACGGGCACCCTGGTGTCTTGGAGGTGCTGGGTGCGCCCGTGGTGAGCGCGAGTGACTGCGTCCGGGCGTGTGTGGTGCGGGACGGCGGGCTCTGTTACGTCGAGGAGGAAGAACATGATTCGGAAAATAAAACGAAGAAGAAGGGGTTGTTGCCGCTGGAGATGCGGTGTGGTCGTGTGGAGATGGTCTGGGTGGTGGAAGGGGGGAGGCGGGACGGGATCGTGAGTGTGGCCGTCGGGAAAGCACGTGGGCGCCTCGTCACGGACGTGTTGGCTCTGGACGTGTTGCCGGCTCGGGGCTCGATATCGACGATGACGACCGGAGAAAAGGAACGAGAACGAGAACCAGAACGAGAACGAGAACGAGAACGAGACTTTGACCGGGTGTACGTCGAGGGAGGCGCGTTGAGTACAAGGAACCAGGGCGGCACGCTGGATGGGTTGAGGGCGCTCCTTCTCCGTCACTCGTAGAGAAACCGCTTTTTTTAAGATTAAACTCGATGTCGTCGTCTCAGCGATCGAGCACGGTATTTTCCGCCACGTCCCTGGCCCCTCTGGTCCTGACCCCTCGCCAGCGGCAGGCGCTGGCTGGGTTGCTCCTGACGTCGGGTTCCGTTGGCGTCGTCCGATTCATCCGTCGGGCGCTCCGGGACGCCGTACGGGAGCAGACGGCGCTGTGTGCGTCTGCGGAGATACTGGATGGCGGGGGGTCGTCTGCGCATGGGGGTGTGGCGAGGCGACGGGGTGGGAAAGCGGTGGCTGTGGACGCACGGTGGGTTTTGATTGGATCGGCGAAAGTGAGCCGTGAGCCGTGAGCCGATCGGCGGTTGGGTTGGGAACGTGGAAAGGACGACGATCGCGTACTCGCTTACTACCACTCGCGTACTCCTCCCCACCACACATTGTAGGTTTTTTCACCGGTTGGTGAAGATTCTGCGGATTACGATTCCGTCGGCGACGTCGCCAGAGGCGCTGTTGATCTACGCGCAGACGTGTTGTTTGGTGATGAGGACGTTGTTGACGGACGTGGCGACGAGGGTGGAGGGGGGCGTGGGGAGGAGTATCGTGGCGGGGGAGGGGGCAGAGCTGCGGAGGTTGTTGTTGAGGTTTTGTGGGTTGGCGGTGCCCGCGGCGGTGGTGAATGCCGTGCTGAAGTACTTGCAGCGGAACATCAAGCTGAGCTTTATGCGGCGGTTGACGTTGCATCTGCATGATTTGTATTGTACGTATTGCGTATTGCGTATTGCGTATTGCGTATTACGCGCTCCGCTCTTCGTCGAATTTCGCTCACTCGTGCGCTCGCAACATCGCTCGGGTAGGTTCGAACCGCGCGTATTACGCGGCGAGTTGGTTGGGTGGGCTGACGAGTGCGGATCAGCGGCTGACGGAGGACGTGGAGAAGTTCTCGCACGCGATCTCCGAGCTCTACTCGTATACCTTCAAGCCGGTCCTGGACGTCGTGCTGTTTACGCGGTCGCTGTCAAAGCTGATGGGGTACAGGTCGCAGCTGATGCTGTATGGGTACTATGCGGCGTGTGCGGGGTTGCTTCGGGTGACTTCGCCGCCGCTGGCGCAGATGACGGCGCAGGAGGCGGCGTTGGCGGGGAGCTTTCGGAAGGCGCATCAGCGGCTGGGGGCGCACGCGGAGGAGGTGGCGTTCAACGACCCGCCGGCGGGCCTGGCGGAGAAGATGATTCTGAATCAGCACTTGTATCGGATGCTGCGGCATTCGAGGCTGAGCGCGTTCCAGCAGATGGTGCAGAATATCGTCGACTCGTATCTGGTCAAGTATGGGGCGACCGCGGTGGCGCTGGCGGTGTACGCGGCCAACCGCCCGAAGGAGGTCGGGGGGCAGGCGACGGCGCATTATATTCGCGCGATGCGGCTGTTGTCGAACACGAGCCGTGGGATCGGGGATCTGGTGCTGGTGTACAAGCGGGTGACGAGCCTGGCCGGGTACACGAGCAGGGTGAGCGAGTTGGTCGAGCAGGTGGCGAGTCTGAGCGTCGACGCGAGCAACGAGCGCGGGGAGAACGACGTGCATACGCAGTTGTATCTTCGGAACGTGTCGTCGTCGGGGTCGTTGCTTTTGCCGCTGAACGAGCGCGGGGGGTTGGAGCCGCCGTGCGAGCCGCGGCGGCTGGAGGGGGACGTCGTGTCGTTCCATCGCGTGTTTTTGTCGGCTCCAGATGGGACGACGCTGGTGAAGGAGCTCAGCTTTGAGGTGCCGCAGGGGTCGAGCGTGATCATCATGGGGCCCAACGGGAGCGGCAAGTCGAGCCTGTTCCGGGTCGCGGCCGGGCTGTGGCCGTTGCAGGCGGGGGAGATCACGTTGCCGCATAAGTCCGACCTGTTTTATCTGTCGCAGCGGCCGTATCTGGTGACGGGGTCGCTCCGCGACCAGCTGCTGTACCCCGAGCCGCCGCAGTCGGTGTGGGAGACGGCGTCGGACAAGTCGAGAAAGACGATCGACGTGTGGATGAAGAGCAAGATGTATAGCGCGGAGGATTTGGAGGAGCGGCTGTGTGCGTGCTTGGAAGCGGTCGAGCTGGATTACCTGCTCGCGAGGGGGCGCGGCTGGGATCAGATCCAGGCGTGGGACGAGACGCTGAGCGGCGGGGAGAAGCAGCGGTTGGCGATGGCCCGGCTGCTGTTCCACGCCCCGAAGTATGCCATCTTGGACGAGGCGACGAGCGCCGTGAGTGCGGATGGAGAACGCGTGTTGTACAATGCGTGCGTGCAGGTCGGCATCACGATGCTCAGCATCGGGCACCGGCCGGCGCTTCGGGATTTCCACTCGACGGTGTTGCACTTCGAGGGCCACGAGGGCGGCAAGGGGTGGCGCGTCGAGCGGCTCCGCGACCGCGACCTGGATGGCGGCGGTGGTGGCGGTGGCGGCGGTGGTGGAGGTGCGGTCGTCGGCGTCGGCGTCGGCGTCATCGTTGTTGATCAAAAGTAGTAGTAGTCATTATATGTATATAGTACAGACACCCAGACTCCAGACTCCAAATCGTCTTCTTCTTCTTCGTCTTCATTCGCCACGTGCCGTCGACGCCAGGTGCTTGGTGCTCAACCAGATGATGACCTTGTGGTCGTCGCTGGCGCTCGCGAGCATGTGATGGTTGCGGGGATTCCACGCCACCGCGTTGACCGTCGCCTGGTGTCCCTCGATCGAGGCCAAGAGGGTCTCGGTCTCGCGATGCCAGATGTGCACGAGGGCGTTTTCGCTGCCGGTGCCGACGAACGCGTCGCCGACGCCGCCGAATGCGCTTCGGATGACGAACCGTCCCGGCTGCGAGGTCTCAAGTCCTTTGAGGACAAACAGCGGCCTGGCGGGGAGCGATTCCATCGGGTCTGGCAGCGGTTCCGTCGGGGCCGACAGCGTCGTCGACACGTCGGAGTCTCGCATATCCACGTCCCGTCCCTCGGTATCCCTATGTGACAAATCGCCGAGCTGCCAAATATGGATGCAGCCGTTGGCAAGGTTGGAGGCCAGGAACCTGCCGTCGGACGACCTCGACAGGCACGTCACGGCAGCCGGCTCGGGCCCCCGCGTCACCACCTTCCGGTCGGACACGCGCACGTAGCGGAGCATCCGATCCTGCCCCACCGAAACAAACGTCCCGCCGTCCGCGCTGAGCACCGAGTCGTACGCGTGGTTCTGCAGACGGACCGAGTTGACACGGATCGGCTTTGGCACAAACGGCTCGCAAGGCACCGTGATATCGATGTCGATCATGCGGAGCTCCTTGTTGCAGGAGAGCGCGATTCTCGACGAACTGTTGCCCCACATGGCCGACGAGATGCTCGTGTCCTGGTTCGGGTTTGGACTCAGCGGCGAGCTGCCCACCGCCGCCGTCAGCTCGGCGAGCAGGTCGCCGGTGCTCACTTTGAAGATACGGACCTTGCCATCGTTCGATCCGATCAGCACCTCTTGACTCGTCGGACTAAACGCCCCGATGTTGATCGGTACCCGGCCGCTGTGCAGGATCCTGGAGAAGACCACCTTCCTGCTGCTTTGCACGTCCCAGAGGATGGCGCTGCCGTCTTTCGAGGCACTCACGAGCCATTTACCGTCCGGGCTGAACTGCACCACCCACACCTCATCCGCGTGCAGCGTCAGCGTGTGCACCGGCACCGTCGGCAGCGATTCGGGCCCGGCTTGGTAGTCCGACATCAGCGACAGCGCCGCGTTGCTCGCGTTGTGATACGGGCAGCGCTTGATCTGCGACGTGAGCGCCTGCTCGACCAGCGTCTCCAGACGATTGTCCGGAATGAGCACCTCGGGAGACAGCAGATGCTGCAGCTCGCGGAGGAGCTGCTCCTGCCGACGGACGTCCACATCGCTGTACTCTCGCAGCCGCTTTGGCGGCAGCGGCGGCGCCCCACGATTGGCCTGTAGCAGCATCGACGCCAGCGCCGACAGCGACGGCGGGGACGCCTCCGAGACCGAGCCACCACTGGCTTTCGGCACGGCGATGGCAGCCGTCGTCACTGGCGGCGCGGTGCCGCGGTAGTCGACATTCGTCACCGGCGCCGTCGTCGTCGTCGTCGCAGCCGTCGCCGCAGCCTCCGTCGAATACCTACTGATCGCCGACTGCACCCCAAAGTTCATCGGAAAGTCGCCAAACGTCACGCCCACCGTATCCCGCAAGGTATCCATCCGCTGCTGCAGCGCGTCCCCGAAACCACTTACCCCCATATCGACATCCTCCTGCATCGACGACATCGGCTCGACGTCCTGTCGATCCATCGAAGCACCCCCGTGCTCGCCGTCCGTACCCAGCACGCTCTCCAGCGGCTGGATGTCCTCCCGTAAGCACTTGAGCGCCTTTCCCGCCTCCCCCGCCTCCACGAGCGTCCGAAACATATTGCAGAACAGCAGATACCGCGCCTGGTCCACCCGCCGCTGCACCCGGCGACGAATCGACCCCAAGTTGAGCGTCCGGCTCCCCGGCTGACCCGTCCCTGCTTCGACGGTGCCCACCCCACCGTCCGCATCTCGACGCCGCCCCTCTACCTCGACTTCCTTCTCGACCAACTCCCCCTCCAACTCCCCGAGCAGCCCCAACGCCGCGTCCACCTCCCCGCCGAGCACCGCCTCCCGGAACCGGGTCGCCGTCACGGACGACTGCTGCACGTTCGACGCCGCCTCTAAGGCCACCGCGACGTCCTCGTACCCCAAGGAACGGAGCGACTGCTCGATCAGCCGAATATACGAGGTCCGGTCGATCATCGACGCCGGACCCACGGGCGTGAAATCTGGGTGGTTCTCGGCGTGGTCAGGATTCGCCGTATTCGTCGCCGCCGCTTGCGCTAGATGCGAATGCCGCGTGTTATGTCGTTGATTTACTCCCATGATTGCTCGTGTGGATGGGTGTTTGCGTCGTCGCCATGCGCATGCATAACCGGAACCAAAAGCGAGCTTTCGAGTGGCTCCATCCGAGGCGGGGCCCGTCACTGGATTTGTCGTTTACGCACCTACGCGGGCATTAAATGCAGCCTATACACACGTGTTCATGGTAAGAGGTAGCGCATTGGGCCAAAAGAGCGCCGGACCCTGCACACGGGGCGGCCTGAAGCCTCGAGGTGGCAGCCCGACGCCGTGCCGGTCCTCCAGAGGGTCGTCTCGACCTCGCACCGCCGATACCGATACCGATACCGACACCGTCATCCTCTTCGACGTCATGGACACGATCGTACACGACCCGTTTTACACCGCCATGCCTGCCTACTTCGACCTCACCTTCGAACAGCTCTTGGAGCAAAAGCACCCGACCGCGTGGATCGACTTTGAGTCAAACCGTCTGACGGAAGACGAGTTCTTCGAGATCTTTTTCAAAGACGGCCGTCGCATTGATCGGCACGACTTTGTGCAGCGTGTGCTGATGGATAACTACGAGATACTGCCGGGTATGGACGGCCTGCTCCGGTCGCTGCGCGGGCACGGGTTCGACCTGCGGGCGTTCAGCAACTATCCCGTGTGGTACGAGTACGTCGAGGAGGCGTGTGGGCTGTCAAAGTATCTTTCGTGGGAGTTTGTGAGCTGTCTTCCCCCGTTGAGTACGCAGGGACTTCGGAAGCCCAGTGAGGGGTGCTTCGAGGTCGTCATGGATCGTTTGCGGGAGGGCGGCGTGGCGGGGTCTGTGCCTCGGGTGCTGTTTGTGGACGACCGGGCGGCTAATGTCGATGCCGCCGAGCGGGCCGGGATGGAGGGGATCCTGTTCGAGGGGGCCGAGGCGCTCGCATCGACGCTCGGTGAGAAGTTGGGGGTAAAAATCATCGAGTGAGTCACCAATCCTTCACATTCTTCCCTTCCCGCCGCCCCTTCTTCTTATCACTCTTCTGCTTCTTCGCCTCCAGCCTCTTCTTGTTTCCCTTCTCCAGCTGCTTGGCCACCGCCTTCTTCTTCTCCGCATCCTCCACCACGGGCAGACAGCTCGCGTACGCCTCTTCCACGATACCCTGCATCTTATCGAGCGCATCCTCGATATTCCCCAACTGGCTCCGAGTCCGCTGGCTCGTCACCACCAGCTCGTCCGACGCATTGATCCGGTTCCTCTGCTGCACCCGCAACGCCTCGATGATCTGCACGTCCAAAAAGGCCGACGCCGCACCCAGCGGCAACCGCATATCCACCTTGGTGTTCACCTTATTCACGTTCTGACCACCGGCCCCGGAAGATCGCGCAAAGGTTATCTGCACGTCGTCCCGGGTGAGCGCTCGCGGGCGAGGCGGCGGGGGCCGGGCAGACGCCGGGTCTGCCGCGTCGTTGTACTTCGACATGAAGGAAGAGAGAAGCGACGACGAGGACGGTTCCTCCGCCTGCCCTTGGTCAGATGTCGAGGCGCAGATCCGCCGGGCGGCGACTTTCGCACCGCTCTCGATTGGCCGACGGAACGGCCGACTCGTCAGCATCTCGCTGGGAGAACGGCCACCGAGGCGCAGCACGAACGAGACGCCGGCGGACGGATTCGGCGTCGATGCCACCAATCCGCGCGCCTGAGACGCCACGTGTCGACTCACCAATGCACGTAGAGGACACATGGCGGCTGCGAAACGATGGGACGTGGCGTTTTCGGCCGTTTAGTTTTTAGCCTGTGGCGACTCCGCCGCAGCGTCAAAAATCGAAATTTACGACGTTCTTGATCACTGCCCGTTGACCACAGACCGCTTCAGACTCGTATCTATCTGCTGCATGCCCGCGGGTCACTAGGGGTGGGTTGCGCGCGTCGGTTTGGCCGTTTTTTTCCCTCGATCCTCGAGAACAGCGAGGAGCAGCGAGCGCGCCACGACCGTACCTTCTCCACCATGGACCCCGCCCAGCAGCAGCAGGTGGTCGAGCTGCAGTCCTACCTGTATACCCTCTACCACGCGCCGTCGACGACGTCTCGCGACGAGGCCAACCGGTGGTTGCACGACTGGCAGAGCAATCCCGCGGCGTGGCCGCTCGTCCACGACATTCTGTTGGGGCGGGCGGCGCTGTCCACCTCTCCGCCGTCTTCAGACGCGGAGGTCTACTACTTCTGTGCACAGACGTTGCGGACGAAGATAACGAGGGACTTTGAAGAGCTCGATGCGTCCATGCGGGCGGCGTTGCCGGGGTCTGTGCTTGCAATGTTGGCCCGGCACCACGCGGTGTCGTTCATTCGGACGCAGTTGTCACTGGGGATGGCGATGCTTGGGATGCACATTCCGGGGTCGGCGTGGCGGGAGCTGGACGCCTCGTCGAGCTCGATGATCGAGTGGGTGTCAAAGCGGCTGTTTGGGGAGCCGACGATGCGGCACGTGTTGTTGGAGATATTGACGGTGGTGCCGCAAGAGGCCATGGCGTATCAGCCGTCGCTTCTGCCGGCGCGGAGACGGGAGATTGAGCGGGAGATGCGGGTGGCAGGGCTGCCGAAGGCGCTCGAGGTGTTGGAGGCGCTGGCGGGTGACGGGAACGCGATGGGCGCGATGGGCGCGAACAAGGGTATGGATGGAGAGAATACAAAGCACGTATTGGAGGCGCTTGCAGCGTGGCTGCGGTTGGGAGGGAGTCCGATGCCGGGCGATGCCGGTGGTTCCGCTTCGTCGGGCGCCTCGATGGATCCGTCGACCTACCTGACGTCGCCGTTGATTCCGCTGGCGATCAACTCGCTACAGAAGGAGGAGGGATCGTTTTATGCGGCGGTGGATGCCGTGATTGAGATTATCTTCTGCTCGAGCGCGCAGGGGCGGCCAAAGCCAGAGCTGGCGGGGCTGGTGCAGGCGATGGTGGCGCAGGTGATGGGGCTGCTGCCGCATTTTCACGTGTGTATTCAGCAGGCGGTGAACGAGCGGGATCATGACGATGTGTACGACGGGGATCACGCGGAGCAGGCCAAGGCGCTGGCGCGTCTGTTTGCAGAGGTGGGCGAGGCGTACGCGGATCTCATTTGTGAGGCGACGCCAGAGGTGATGGGGCCGGTCGAGGCGCTGTTGGACGTGTGCCGGTATCCGGAGATGGAGGTGGCGAGCATCTCCTTCAACTTTTGGCACCGGGTGAGCTTCACGCTGTCGGCGGGGAAGCGGCCGCACGGGCTGAACTGGGAGGGGGCCGTGCTTCCCGAGGCCGAGGCCGAGCGTCGGGTTGCGGCCTTCCGGGGGTACTTTGAACGGCTGGCGGAGACGCTGACGGAAAAGACGAGGTACCCGGAGGAATCAGAGCACTGGCACAGCGACGAGAAGAACGACTTCAAGTACACGAGGCAAGCCGTGAGCGACCTGCTGCTGGACGCCACGGACGTGATCGGGCCCGACGCGTGTATCCAGCTCGCCATCAAGCCGCTGTCGGAGGTGAGCGCGACTATGAACGCGGGTGGGGCGTTTGATTGGCGGAAGGCCGAGTCCTCGGTCTACTGTCTCCGGAGCGTGCATCGGGCCAGCAACGACGTGCGGGACGGGGCGACGCTGATGTCCGTTCTCTCGTCGCTGTCGTACCTCCCGTCGCAACCGACGCTCGACTACAGCGTGGTGCTCGTGCTGGGAGCGTACTCGGACTGGCTGGCGCGCGAAGCGGAGCGAGACGCGAGCGGCGGCGTGGTCGGACTGATCCATCAGCTGATCGAGCTGATCGTTCGGGGGCTGGGCAACGACCACACCAGCGCGGCGTGCGCGTTGTCGCTGCGCAACATGTGCGAGAGCTGCGGGAAGTTTCTGGTCGCGGGTGCGAACGGGCCGGCGTTCGTCGAGCAGATCCTCGAGCTGTACCGGCAGGCGCAGACGCACGGCGACGTGAGCGGCGAGTCGACGGCCGCGGGCGGGGTGACGTCGTCGTCGTCTCCCTCGCCCCTCTCGCCCCTTTCGCCTCTGTCGTCGACCGTGCTGGACGAGGAAGACGTGGAACACATCCTCGAGGCCATCGCGATGGTGATCAAGCACCTGCCGTCCGACGTCAAGCGCGCCCACGTCCAGCACATGATCGAGTCGGTCGTGCGGCCGATTCAGGGCGCGCTGGAGCGCGGCGCTGCTCCGAACACCATGATGGTGGCGCTGCCGCTCTTTGAGCGCATCACAACCATCCTCCGGAACGTGGACGACGTCGAAGACGTGGCGGCGACCCTGGAGCGGATGCTGCCCCTGATCGAGGTCGCCTTCAACCTGTTTGCGGCAGACCCCGAGGCGTGCGAGCGGATCTGCCGCCTGCCCAGGTACGCCGTGCGGACGGCCAAGCGAAGCACGGTCTCCTCGCTGCCCGCCCTGGCCAACATGCTCATGGTCCAGTTCGAGCGCACCAGGTACTCGAGCTACCTGTACGTCGCGAGCGAGCTGGTCAAGACCTTTGGCGACGACCCCAGTCAGGACGCGTGCACGCAGCCGCTGTTGTCCCGCATGCTGATGTCGGCATGCTCAATCCTCGGGTCCCTGCAGACCGTCTCGGCGCAGCCCAACCTGACTGACGACACCTTCCTGCTCGCCGGCCGGGGCCTCAGCTACGCCCCGAGACTCGTCGTGTCGTCCCAGCAGCTCCTGGTCGCGCTGATCGAGACGGCCAGGAACGCCATCCTCGTTCAGCACAGGGAGGCATGCGCGAGCGTGGCGGGGTTCCTGGTCAGACTGCTGGACCCGTCCACCCACAGGCACTGCGACGTCGCGAGCGTCAAGATGCTCGAGGCGGTGTTCACGCCCTACGCGGGGATCCTCACGCGGCTGGTCATCGCGGGCGGCGTCGGCGCGCTGCCGACCTCGCGCATCCACGAGATGGCAGACGTGCTCTACGCCCTCCTGAAGTCCTCCTCGAACGGACAAGAGAGCGTCGGCCGCGTGCAAGCGGCCTTGGCCCGGGTCCCCGACTCGGCCCTCCCGGCGAACGACAAGGGCCGGTTCTTGCAGCTGTGCGGCGTCATCGTCGGTGACCAGATCCTCGAAGACGACGAACAGCAGCTCGTCGATGCGCTGGTCGACCTGAGCGAGTGCTGTCGCAGGCACAAGAAGGTCCAGGCGGTCGTCATGGAGAGCCTGCTCGACGTCGAGTTCCGTTTTTTCAATTGATCATCAATTTACACTACGATCGACGGCCGGCACACACCCACACGATACTCGAGAAATTACGCACCCTATAAGGCCCGCCCGCGCGCCAAAGACCCGCCCACCGACCGCTGACCGACTGTGCATGCAGCTCGACGCAACGACGTGACGACCCACCCACCCACCCCACCATGCCCCACCCACAAGAGATCAAAGAGGCCTTCTCGCGCCGCGCGCGCATGAAGAAACGAGGACGCACCGACATAATGGGCGACAAACTCCGCCTCTACGAGAAGCTCCAGTCCAGCGCGCTGCACGGCGTGCTCGTCGACGCGGCCGTCTGGCTCATCTGCAGCGACGCCATCGTCCAGGCCCTCGACCACATCTGCCTCGGAAACCTCGACGGCGGCCCCCAAATGCTCACCCATATCAAAAACGCCCTCGAACAACAACAACAACAACGACAACAACAACCCACGGGCGTCGCCGTCGACTGCAGCCACTGCACCGCCGCCGTCCGGCTCAGCTGCGAGGAGGCCTTCTTCATGCACTACGCCCTGGCCGCCCTCGACCTCCACGAGCTCGACCTCTACGACGCGTCGTTACCGATCTCGAAGCTCGACACCGCGACGGCCTGGCGGCGATTCGCCGCCCGCCGCCCCGACTTTCCCCTCCTCTACGCCGCATACCAGCACTTCCGCGGCAAGGGCTGGCTGGCACGCACCGGCCTACAATACGGCGCCGACTTCACCCTCTACCAGAAACACCCCGCGCTGTGCCACAGCGACTACTCGGTCCTCGTCCAGACCCCCGACATCACCGACCCGCGGATCGCCAGACCACCCGTCTCCTGGCACGACATGCAGATCACCAACCGACTCACGACGCAAGTCGGCAAGCGGCTCATACTCGTCAACATCCACGACGCACGCGCAGACATGCGCGACTACGCGGAAGACTACCGCTGCCTCGACCGCCTCGAGGTGTCCGAGTACCTCGTGCGACGATACGTCCCAGAGCGCCACAGATGATGAGAGGCGGCGTAGATGATTGATTACTTTAATAAAAATCGCGGATGTTGTCGATACGACGATACGACGATACGACGATACGACGATGCCACTACTCGTCCTTCTTCCCGGCATTCTCCCCGACGGCCGTCGTCGAGCTCTCGGCCGGCGTCGGCGC
>Ga0181582_10000240_pt1 | contig 36573 bp, 31 predicted proteins | sample 071ome_32_FD_132438 | JGI IMG/M metagenome (GOLD analysis project Ga0181582, IMG submission 132438) | Coastal salt marsh microbial communities from the Groves Creek Marsh, Skidaway Island, Georgia - 071405AT metaG (megahit assembly) | ecosystem: Environmental > Aquatic > Marine > Intertidal...
CGGCGCGCTACCAGCGTGCGCGAGGTGGTCTGAACTCCATCCTTCAGGCACGACACGCAACACTCTAGTTGTGCGGTTGCCGCGGGTCCCGGCACGGATCTGGTCCATGCTCCCCTTCACGCTACATTAAACACGGCCCCTGGTGGGGTCGTCAGTTGCTGGGGGATGAGGCAGATGACAATCGATTTGTTTCACGAGGCGCGCGGAAAGGGGCGGCCGCTGGTGCTGCTGCCGGGCTGGTCGCAGACCATCTGGTCATATCACCACCAGCTGGAGGGGCTCAGTGACAGTTGTCGGGTTATCGCGCTCGACCTGCGCGGGCATGGTCGATCGCCCAAGCCGGCCCATGGCTATCGTGTTGCACGGCTGGCGCGGGACGTCTGCGAATTCCTCGAAGCACAGGCGCTGGACGAGGTTGTGCTCTGCGGTCATTCGATGGGGGCGGCAGTAGTGTGGAGCTATCTCGAGCAGTTCGGGCGCGAGCGTCTCAGTGCGGTGATCTTCATCGATCAGGCGCCGATGGTGACCGACCCGGGCGGCCTGTCAGACAGCGAGCGCCTGAGTGCCGGTGTGGCTTTCACCGCCGAAAGCCTTTCCGCCACCGCGCTCGCGGTGGAGACGGATCAGGCCGATCTGCTGCAGCGTCTGAAGCCGGCGTTTTTCAGCAGTTCAGTTTCAGATGAAGACTTCGCCCGCTGTGTGGCCGAGAGCCAGTGTCTGCCCGCGGCTTATGCAGCGCGGCTGCTGCGCGACCACGGCGCGCAGGACTGGCGCGATGTGATCGAGCATCTTGTGCCTGAGCTTGATCTGCCGGTGCTGGTTTTCGGCGGGGAGCTGGCGACTATTTTCCCGGCCGAGGCCGCGCGCTGGATCGCGGATCGGATCCCCGGTGCGGAGCTGTCGATATTTTCATCTGCGGAATGCGGCAGCCATTTCCTGTTCCGCGAGAATGCGGAGAAATTCAACGGGGTCGTGCGCGCGTTCCTCCAACGGCACGGTCTCATCGGTGCGACCTGAGGGGGCAGAGCAAGGCGTATGAGTATTGACGAGCGACGGATGATCTATGACGGGCGGGTGGTAAAACTGGGTCTTGAGACTGCGCTGCTGCCGAGCGGTCAGCAGCTGGATCTGGAGGTGATCCGCCACCCCGGCGCGGCGGCGATTGTGCCGCTGCATGACGACGGCACGGTCACGCTGGTCCATCAGCATCGGCACGCCGCTGGCGGCATGATTTACGAGGTGCCTGCGGGCGTGCGTGACGGTAATGAAAACCCGGCGCTCTGCGCCGCGCGCGAGCTGGCCGAAGAGGTACAGCTGGAGGGCCGTTTAACCCTGCTGGGCAGTATTCTCACCACGCCGGGCTTCACCGACGAGCGGATCTGGCTCTTTCTGGCGGAAGATCTCGCTCCGGCGCCGGGTGCTCCGGAAGCAGACGAGTACATCGAAGTAGTGCGCTTGCCGCTCAGCACCGTCCTTGCCATGGTCAGGGACGGACAGATCGCGGACGCCAAAACCATCTGCGCCCTGCACCTCGCGGCGTCTGAGCTCTGCACCCGCGGTGAGCGGGTCGACTAAGGCTCGCCGAGATCGGAGCGACCGCTGGCTGGCATGCCGCCCAGTCCAGCGAGCGCCGCTGTCGACAGGTCCGGGGTGCGCAGATGAAGGTCCCGCTGTGGATACGGGATCTCGATACCGTGTTCGTGAAATTTCCGCCAGATACGCAGATAGATCTCGCTGCTGACGTTGGCGCGGCCGTTCATGGGGTCGTCTATCCAGTAGCGGACCTCAAGGTCGACGGCGCTGTCACCAAAGCCGCGCAGCAGGCAGTTGGGTTTCGGATCGCGCAGGACACGCGGGGTTTCTGCTGCGGCCTCGCTGCACAGACGCATCGCTGTCGGCACGTCACAGTTGTAGTGCACCCCGACCGGGATACGTATGCGATAAAGATTGTTCGAGTGCGACCAGTTTTCGACCCGGTTGATGATCAGCTCTTCGTTCGGAATGAGATGCTCGATACCGTCACGGGTGGTGACCGAGACATAGCGCGCTCCGAGCGAATCGACGCGACCGTAGTAATTGGCGACGGCGATGACGTCTCCCGGCTTGATGGATTTGTCCAGCAGCAGGATGACGCCTGAGACCAGGTTGGAGACGATTTTCTGCAGGCCGAAGCCGATGCCGACGCCAATGGCGCCACCGAAGACGGCGAAAGCGGTGAGATCGATCCCGACTGAGCTGATGGCCGCGACCACCGCTATCGCGATCAGCGTGATCTTGAGCAGCTTGCTGAACAGGACCTGCGCCGACGGAGTCAGGTTTGTCTGTCGGCGGATGCGCTGGTCGAAAACGTTCGCCAGAAGGCTCGCCAGCCACAGCAGCACGGCAAGCGCGATCAGCCCTTTGATGACCGCCAGCGCAGACACTCGACTGCTGCCGAGATGAATAGCCAGGCGGTCCAGCAGCGCCGCGGTCTGGCCGAGTAGCCCCAGAATATTCAAAGCCGCCAGGATCCAGGCCAGTGACGCGATCGCATGAGCCGTAGCGGGATCCCGCACCAGCGTGGAGGCGATCCGGATTGCAACCCAGGCGCTGAGTAATGAAGCCGTCACGATAAGCAGACCGTGACGCCAGCCGACGGTATCGGCGAGCGCAATCGCCAGCCACTGCAGCGCCAGCCAGCACAGCGGGAGCATGACCAGCCCGACGCGCTCCCACACCAGTTTTGCGGAGTGATGACCTGACTCGGCGTCAGCGTGGCGCTGCGTCAGCCGGCGCAGGCGCGATGCGATCACCCAGGCTGAGAGTGCAGCGAAGCCGATGATGCCGATCTGGAACAACGTGTCCGCGCTCAGGACCTCTTCGCCAAGCCAGCGTCGCAGCTGAACGGCGACGTCAGCCAGGGAGATGCCGAACCAGCGTTCCATCATCGTGTTTCCTGAGGCGAAGTCCCGCCCATGAAGTGCCCGTTCAGAGCCAGCCGCGCCTGCGGAAATAAAAGAGTTGCAGCGCCACCAGTACAAACATCACGCCCAGCACGACGTAGTAACCGACCGTACTGTGAAGCTCCGGCATGTTGACGAAGTTCATGCCGTAGATCCCCGCAATAAAGGTGATCGGCACGAATACCACGGTGAAAATGGTCAGGATCTGCATGACGCGGTTCAGTCGGTGAGAGGCGAGCGCGAGGTAGCCCTCGATCAGGTCGCTCGCGGTTTCGTAATACAACCCGGCGAGGCTTGCGGTGCGCTCCAGCTGCTCGTAGAAATCGTTCAGCTCGTGGGTCAGATCGGCATCGAAAAACGGCACCTGTCCTTCGCGCAGCTCGGTGGCAATCTGCAGGTGATAGCTAGCGATGCGCCTGATCTCCCGCAGGCGCGATTTGTAGTGCGTGAGTTCGTACAGCAGGGTGTCGTCCGGTTTCTGGAAGACCAGCGCCTCCAGCTCTTCCAGACGGGGTTCCAGTCCGAGCAGGATCTCTAGATAGCGCTGCACCATGCGGTTCATGACCCGCGCCGCCAGCAGGGCGGCGGGTCCGCCCAGCGCGCCGGGGTCCTCTTCGAGTTTCCGCTCAAGCCAGTCGATGCTGGTCGAGTTCCGGTTGTGCCTGGTAACGAGGAAGCGTTCACCAACGAACAGCGCGAGCTGAATGACGTTGAAATCGACGCCTTCGACCTGAGCGAAAAGTCCGCGCAGTAAAACAAACGTTGCGTTGTTGAAGCACTCGATCTTGGGCGGATGACGGTCGCGTAAGGCGTCGTCCACCGCCAGCGCGTGCAGACTGAAACTGCTGCGCAACAGCGCACGCTCAGCCTCGGAATCGTGCTTGGCGATATCCACCCAGATGGTCGTCTGGGTGTCGGTCAGCCATTGCGTTACCAGCTCGGGGCCACCACGCAGGATGGTGTTTGTGCCGGGTTTCCAGAGCCAGGTCCGGATCATGTGCAGCTCCAGGTCTCAGAGACAGTCAGCCGCAGCATAGCCGGTCTCCCGCGCGTCGATCAGTGCAGCCCCTGGGCCTTGAGTTCAATGCGGCGTCTGTGCAGTACTGGCTCGGTGTAGCCGTTGGGGTGATGCACGCCGCCGAAGACCAGTTCGCAGGCGGCCTGGAATGCGACCGATTCGTCGAAATTCGGGGCCATCGGTTTGTAGGCCGGGTCGCCCGCATTCTGTCGGTCGACGACCTCGGCCATACGCTTCAGGGTTTCGAGAACGTGGGTGCGCTTGACGAAGTCGTGGCGCAGCCAGTTGGCGATGTGCTGACTGGAGATACGCAGCGTCGCGCGGTCTTCCATCAGGCCGACGTCGTTGATGTCCGGTACTTTGGAGCAGCCGATCCCGAGCTCTACCCAGCGCACCACGTAGCCCAGGATCCCCTGACAGTTGTTGTCCAGCTCCTGCTGGATCTGGGCCTGGCTGAGGTTTTCTTCGCCGAGCAGCGGGATGGTCAGTATGTCGTTCAAATCGGCGCGCCGTCGATGCTTGAGCGCGTCCTGCTTTTCGCTGACCAGGATCGAATGGTAGTGCAGCGCATGCAGCGTGGCCGCGGTGGGCGAGGGTACCCAGGCCGTGTTGGCACCGGCCTCGAGGTGCGCTTTTTTCTTATCCAGCATCTCATGCATCAGATCGGGTTTAGGCCACATGCCTTTGCCGATCTGGGCGACGCCCTGAAGGCCGCAGGCCAGGCCGATATCGACGTTCCAGTTCTCATACGCCGTGATCCAGTTTTCGTTTTTCATGGACTCTTTGGGCACCATGACTCCGGCTTCCATCGAGGTGTGGATCTCGTCGCCGGTGCGATCGAGGAAGCCGGTATTAATGAAAATAAGTCTGTCCTTGGCCGCGCGTATGCATTCCTTGAGGTTGATGGTCGTGCGGCGCTCTTCGTCCATGATCCCGATCTTGAGCGTATATCGCGGCAGCTTGAGGACGTCCTCCACTTTGCCGAAAAGCTCGCATGCGAACGCGACTTCCTCAGGCCCGTGCATCTTGGGTTTGACGATATACATCGAGCCGGTGCGCGAGTTACGCAGCTGGTTGAGTCCTTTAATGTCGTAGAGCGCAATCGTAGCGGTGATGACCGCATCGAGGATTCCTTCCGGCACCTCCTGACCTTTGAGCAGTACGGCCTCGTTGGTCATGAGGTGACCGACGTTTCTCACCAGCAGCAGGGAACGTCCATGCAGAGTGATAGGCGTGCCTCGCGGATCAAGGAAATGCAGATCGGGATTCAGGGTGCGCGTGAGCGTGCTGGCGCCTTTCTGGAAAGTTTCCTTGAGCGTGCCGCGCATGAGGCCCAGCCAGTTACGGTAAACCTCTGTCTTGTCTTCGCCGTCCACGGCGGCCACGGAGTCCTCGCAATCCTGGATGGTGGTGATGGCGGACTCCACCATGAGGTCTTTGACGTTAGCCAGATCGTCACGCCCGACCGGGTGACTCGGGTCTATCTGGATGATGACGTGCAGGTTGTGATTCTTGAGCAGGATCTCCGCTGGCGCATCGCTGCGGCCGTTGTAGCCGGCAAATTTTCCCGGCTCAGCAAGACCGCTCACCGTGCCGTCGCTCAGGGTGACCCGCAGCTGTCCGCCGTCGACAGCGTAATCTGTCGCTGCCGCGTGTGAGCCGCTGGCCAGGGGGGCGATTTCATCCAGAAACTCACGTCCACGGGCAATGACGCGGGCACCGCGCACCGGGTTGTAGCCCTTGCCGATTTCCGCGCCGTCGTCCTGATCGATAGAGTCCGTGCCGTACAGGGCGTCATACAGGGAGCCCCAGCGCGCATTGGTTGCGTTCAGCGAATAGCGTGCATTTTTCACCGGCACCACGAGCTGCGGCCCGGCAATGAGCGCGATTTCTTCGTCTACGTTTTTTGTTGAGATGCGGAAATCAGGCCCTTCCGGCAGCAGGTAGCCAATCTTTTCCAGGAATTTCCTGTATTGCGCGGGGTCGTGCGGCTGGTCGCTGCGGGACTGATGCCAGGTATTGATCTCAGCCTGGATCTGATAGCGCCTGAGCAGCAGCAGGTTGTTTTTCGGCGCCATCTCGGTGATGACTTCTTCCAGAAGCGTCCAGAAAGTGCGCGCTTCCATACCCAGGTCGGGCAGCACCTCGTCCACGATGAAACGGTAGAGCGGGGTCGACACTTCCATGTCGCTTTCGGGAATGCAGACGTGGGAGGTTGGTTGCGTGTGAGTGCCCGGAGTCATGCTGAATTACCTGTCATGTACACGTGAGATGCGAGGGGGCGGCAAGCTTATCGAAAGCGTCTGCCTGGAGAAAGGCAGGTGCGCTCGCGAAACGCGCTAAGGCGGCCGGAAAACGATGCTCTCCGGCGATGTGAAGCCGGCGGAACGATCATCGATGCGAGACGAATTCGCGTCCGAAGATCTCCCGCGCGACAACGGATTTCATGATCTCAGGTGTACCGTCTCCGATCTCCAGCCCCATGGCATCACGCAGGCGTTGGGCGAGGGGCAGGCTGTTGTCGTAACCCATCCAGCCGTTCAGGACGATGCAGGCGTGGATTGCTTCGGCTGCGGCCTTCGGCCCGAGCCATTTGGCCATAGCGCCCGCGTGCGTGTGGTTCATGCCGCGGTCGGCGCGCCACAGCGTCTGGTAGGAGAGCAGACGCGCGCACTCGAGCTGGGTGCTGTGCTCGGCGACCTGGAAGGCGTAGCCCTGCCGCGTGGCCAGCGGTTTGCCGAAGGTATGACGCTGGCGCGCGAATTCGACCGTTTCATCGAGAGACTGCTGGGCCGCGCCGATGCAGCTGAGTGCGATCAGCGCGCGGTTGAAGTCGAAGGCCTGCATGGCCTGGACGAAGCCTTTACCGCTCTCGCCCAGCTGGTGATCGAGCGGCACGCGCACTTCGTCGAGGAAGATGGAACCGCGCTGAGCAAATTTACCGCCCATGGCGTCGTAGACCTTCACCGTCACACCTGGAGCGTCCATCGGTACCAGGACCGCGCCAAGGTCAGCACTGCCGCCGGCTTTCCCCATACGCACGAAAGCGATGGTGTAGTCGGCGAAGCCAGCGAAGGTACTCGATGCTTTCTCGCCCGAAATGACCCAATGATCGCCATCGCGGACTGCCCGGGTGCCGATGGCCGCGGCGTCTGAGCCAGCGCCGGGTTCGGTCAGTGCAAAGCCGACCACCGCATCCCCTCTGGCGATGCGCGGCAGCATGCTCGACTTCAGGGCTTCGCTCGCATGTCCGCCGATCAGTTCGGCCGCGATAGCGCCGAGCTGTATATAAAAGGTCATGTTCTGGTCGCCGCGTGCGATCTCCTCTGCGGCAATCCCGGCCATGACGTAGCTCGCGCCGAGTCCACCATAGGCTTCCGGTATGCGCAGGCCGGTCAATCCGAGCTCGGCCAGTTCGTGCGTCCACGCGCGCGTGGGTTTACGTCCCTGTTCCCATTCGGCATACATAGGCAGCAGGCGCTCCAGCGCAAAGCGTCGCGTGGCCTGCTGGAATTCCTGTTCGGTATCGTCGAAAGCAAAATTCATGGTGCTGTTGTCTCTGTCTGAATCAGGGGTTGGCAGCCGGCGTCACCTCATCGTCAGCGTCCCGTGAAGCGGGGCGCGCGTTTTTCGAGGAAGGCGCGCAGTCCCTCATGGCCGTCCTCGGTCACGAACAGGCCAGCGACGGCCTGCCGCTCGGCGGCGATCCCGTCCTGCAGGCCGTACAGCGCGGCGCCGTTGGCCAGCTGTTTAGCCGCGCGCAGTCCGAGCGGCGGGAGCGCCGCCAGTCGATCGGCCATACCGGCCGCTTCAGCGCGCAGCTCTGTTTCAGCGATCACCCGGTTGATCAGGCCATGTGCAGCGGCGACCTCGGCGCTGATCGGGTCGCCCAGGTAGATGAGCTCTTTCGCGATTGCCGGCGGCAGCATGCGGGCCAGGCGCTGAGTGCCGCCCGCTCCTGGCAGCAGGCCGATTTTGATTTCCGGCACACCGATCGAGGATTCCGGCGTCATCAAGCGCAGGTCGCAGGCCAGCGCAATCTCGCAGCCGCCACCATAGGCCACCCCGTTGATAGCGGCGATCACGGGTACCTTCAGCGCCTCGATGGCGTTGGTCATGCGCTGAATCGCGGCGATGAAATCGAGCGCGTCAGCCGCGCTTTCGATGGTATCGAGGACGGTGATGTCGGCGCCGGCGCAGAAGGCGCGGCCATTACCGGTCAGCACAACCGCACGCAGCCCGGATTCATCGTCGAGCCGTTGGCAGAGGCCGGTCAGGTCCGCGATCATCTGACGGTTGATCGCGTTCAGCCGGTCCGGTCGGTTGAGTCGAATGGTGGCGACGCCGTGGTCGAGCGTAAAGTCCAGGGTGTCGTACATGAGTGCGGTCCTTCTGTGAGCAGGCATCGCCATTATCGATGATCGCAGCCGCTACGCTGCCGCAGCAGGTCGGCGCACGTGGCGTCCGGCGGGCGCTTGACCGACAATCGCGCAGCGAGCGGATCGCGCCCGGCACTGGCAGACGCTCGCGAATTTCATGAACGCATGAGGAAACCGATCTGTGAGCACACTAGATACCCAGGATCTCGGCGTGAGTCTGAACGCCCACGTCGCCACGGTTGAGATCCAGCGCCCCCCGCACAATTTTTTTGACATCGATCTCATCGGACAGATCGCTGACGTGTACGAGAAGCTGGACGACGAGACCGACTGCAGAGCGATCGTGCTTTGCGCGCAGGGCAAGAATTTCTGCGCCGGCGCGAATTTCGGCGCCAGCGATGCGGGCAACGCCAAGGACAGCTCTGCCGGCGCGTTGTCCAATGAACTTTATCGCCAGGCCGTGCGCATTTTCCGTTGTCGCAAGCCGGTGGTGGCGGCAGTACAGGGGGCGGCGATCGGCGGCGGCCTCGGGCTTGCGGTCTCTGCTGACTTTCGGGTGACCTGCCCTGAAGGTCGCTTCAGCGCCAATTTCACTCGTCTCGGGTTCCACCCGGGGTTCGGTCTGACCGTGACCCTGCCGGAGCTGCTCGGCCGGCAGAAGGCGGCCCTGCTGTGTCTGACCAGTCGACGCCTGAACGGCGAGCAGGCGGTGGAATGGGGCCTGGCCGACGTTTGCGTTCCGCTGGAAGAAGTGCGTCAGGCAGCGACCGAGCTGGCGGCTGAAATTGCTGGCTGCGCACCGCTGGCGGTGATGTCGACCCGCACGACCCTGCGTCTGGGAATGGCCGATCGTATTGCTATGCAGACCGATCATGAGCTGGCAGAGCAGAACTGGCTGCGCGGTACGGAAGACTGGAAGGAAGGCATCGCCGCGACGGCGGAGCGCCGGGAGCCACGTTTCACCGGACGGTGAGCGCGCAACTTTGCTGACCGCTGCACAAACGAGCGTTGCTGCGGGCGGCGGCAGGTCGTGATCGATGAAAGACTGGGGAGGACAGGATGGCAGGTGAATTTGACGTAGCCAGACGCTGTATCGCGGAGGCAATGCAGCAGGCTGAAGAGGATCAGGCGATGAGCGTGCCGACCATGGGTGACGCTTTACTGCACACTTTGCTCACGGCAATGCTCAAGACGCGGACGCGGAAAGATCTCGCAAGTCTGATTGATTTTCAGCTTGATTCCGCGGGCGAAGATGAGTTTGTGGTGACGCGCGGCAGCTGACAGCGGGCGCAATCAGACAGGAGCGAGAGCATGCGGATCGGAATCATGTTGGGCGCGGACCGGGCGGCAGCAACCGTCGAAGGAGTTGCCTCGATGGCGGTGCGCGCGGAAAAAGCCGGCCTCGACAGCGTGTGGATGGCGCATATCCGGACCCTGGATGCGATTTCCGCGTTGACCGTAGCAGCGACGCGCACCAAGCGGATTGAACTCGGGCCTGCGGTCACCCCGATTTATCCGCGCCATCCTATGGCGCTGGCCCAGCAGGCCTTGACCGCGCAGCAGGTTGCCGGCGGACGCTTCACGCTTGGGGTCGGGGTTTCACACCGCGTCGTGGTCGAGAACATGCTGGGCATGTCTTACGCAAAGCCGGCCGAATATATGCGCGAGTATCTTGGCGCGCTGCTGCCTTTGCTGCAGGGGGAAGTGGTGCATTACGACAGCCCGCGGTTCACCGTCCATGGGCTGCAGCTCGACGTCAAGGGGGCGTCAGACGTACCCGTCATCCTGGCGGCGCTGGGGCCCGTCATGCTGAGGCTGGCGGGCGCACACACCCAGGGCACGACGACCTGGATGGTGGGCCCCGTGACCCTTGAGAACCACATCGCGCCGCGCCTCAATGCGGCGGCCAGCGCCGTAGGGCGGCCCACCCCGCGGCTTCTGGCGGGTTTTCCGATTGTTCTCACGGCTCGTGCCGACGAAGCTCGGGAGCAGATCGCTCGAAATCTCGAGATCTATGGCCAGCTGCCGAGCTACCGCGCGATGCTGGACCGCGAGGGCCTGGCTGGTCCCGGCGATCTGGCTCTGGTGGGCGATGAAAAAACGCTGCGTGCCGAGCTGCAGCGGATTGCCGCAGCGGGGGTCACGGATTTCAAAGCCGCGATAATGGCGACCGATGCAGGCGCGTTCGATCGCACCTTCGACTTCGTGGCTTCGCTGGTCGGTCAGGTGTGAGGCGAGCAGCTCAGAACTGGTAGATCACGCTGAAGATGGTCTCGTGTCGGCTTTGGCTGGTGTCGTGACCCCAGACGTCGCCCAGGCCCCAGGGGCCGGGGTCGTTGTCGTTGATCTCCCAGTACAGATCCTGCTGTAAGCGCAGCACGATGTGGTTGGAGTAGAGATACTCCAGCTGAAAACGGTTGTAGGCGCCGGTCGAGCGTGGGTCGATGGCAAACACGAAAGTCGGCTTGATCAATCCAGCCGGGCCATAAGCGGTCGAGGCGGCGAAGGTCAGCACGAACTCATTCTGGTCAATTTCGTCGGTCGTCTCGCTGATGTAGCGGCCGGGAACATCCTGACCGTTGAGCCGTGCCTGCCACACGCCGGGAACGCCGCGATACCAGCTGCTGTAGTCGATCCAGCGTCGCCAGAAGATCTGCGACGAAAGGAAGAAGGTGCGCGTCTTGTTCAGCAGCGGGATCCAGGTGGGCCGGTCAATGGCAAGCATCACGACCGTCCTGCGTGCTTCGTCGTACTGATCGCCGTTGCGGTCTACAGAAGCTGGCGCGTCGGCTGCGACCTTCACCGGGACACCGGTTGTGAACGTGGTTTCGAGGCGGAATACTGCCTGCGTGTAGCGTTCCTCGGAGTAGTTAGCGGTCAGCCCGAGGACGTGGGAACGCGGATTAACCAGGTCGATGACGGCGTTATAGGTGTCGCCTGCGGTCCAGGACAGGTCATTGCGGTTGCGCACGCCGGTATCGGCGGAGAACCCGTAAAAATAATTCAGGCTGAAGTCGATATTGCCCCAGATGGCCTTAAAGCGCGCGCCACCCTGGCCGTTCTCCAGCTGGCGCCCCGGAGAGCGATCGCGTGCAATGACGTTCAGGTTGTAGAGCTGATTATCGATAATCACCGAGTTGGCTGATTCGTTCAGCCCCACGCCGGTAAATGCCCAGGGGCGCCTTGGATCGGTAGCCACCTTGTTCCGTTTGAAGTCGGCCGGTATGTAGACCGCTTCCACAAAAGATTCCTCGAATGGTCCGATCTTGCCGATGTCATAGATCCCGCGGGCCATCCACAGCGGGATACGGATGTCTTCCCAGGACTCACGAGCCCAATGCCAGCTGAGATCGAGCGGGTTGATGACGTCGAGCGCGCGGAAATTGTCGGTCTCACCCCACACCACCTGCTGACGTCCCAGACGCAATGAAAACGGCGGCAGCAGAAGGTCGACGAAGGCTTCCCGGAGCTTGTACTCGTAGCCGATATTTTTCTTTGACTCGCCTTTATAGGCGTCGTCATACGATGAACGAACGTCGTAAATGCTGTCGTAGACGCCCCGACCAATGAGGGTCAGAGTCGCCTCTTCGAGTGGCCCCGCGTCGTAGCGATTGAACAGCTCACCACGACGCGCGAAGTTGTACTTGCCTTCGAGCTGCGCGGTGTTGCGCTGCATGATGAACTCGGAGGATTCAAACTTCGGCGTGCGCAGGATGTTCTGCGCCTGAACGAAGCCTTCCAGCTCGATGTCACTGCCGATGGTGATGATGGCCTGACCGGCAGGCGGCAGCACGAAAGTGAACGCACCCAGCGCACAGGCCAGGGTATGTGCGTATGGAAGTCTCATGAAAGCCAGTCCTTTCTTGCCTGCGCGGCGCAGACCGCCGCGTTAGTTCCGTTAAGCCGGGCTGAGTGACCCGGACAGTCTCAGCGGCGGCCGCTCACCATGTTGCGCAGTGAGTAGAACTGACGCGCGTGGGCAGCTTCGAAATCGCGCTTATGCACGAAGCAGTGGGTTGTGGTCGCGTGCGGCTTCTTGGCGTTGATGTCCGTCTCGCCGAGATGCAGGAAGACAAAATGGCCAACGTTTTCTGACATGTCGTGTTCGACGTAGGGCGCGTTCTGTGCGGGTTCGTCGGCGTAACTTTCTGAATATTTGAGGTAGTGCTGGCTCATGCGCAGCAGCTGATCGTCATCTGCATCATAGGCAAACATCCAGTGCGTCCAGAAGGTTTCCGCGTCGATAAACACCACGCGGTGGCTGTAGGGATGATTGTCGGCCTTGGGCTCGATCAGCACGACGTGCGTATCGCGCACCTCCCAGCGCGTTTTGTGCGGGACCCACAGGTGCGGTCCGCCGAACTCGGGGTTGTCCGGAATGTTGACGGTCGCGAGCAGCTTGCGTTTGCCGAGGTAGCGCCAGTTGTTTTCGAAGACTTTGCCGCCGAAGCCATTCAGATCCTCACGGATCATGTCCATGCCCATCAGCTCGCTGGTGCGCTCCGATGCGAGCGTGCGGCGGGGTTTCCGCTGGGCGGGCATGTAAAGCCAGCCGGAGTTTTCGCGGTAATGATCGACATAGCTGATAGACATGTCTTTCGCGCCGGCCATATCGCGCGGCGAGCGAAACTCCATGATGCGTTTGTTCTGTACTTCTTCGTAACCCGGGACAAGACAATGTTCCCCGCGCGCGTAGGTCGAGGACACCGAGGTGTATTCCATGGTGCGGTCGAGCTTGCCGTTTTCACCGCGCAGCCATGTCACCATGGGCATGTCGTAGTCGTTGTCGCCAGGGCGCCAGAGCATGTTCCAGACAACCTTCTGGCCAGCCATGGGGTCATCCTGAGCGATGTCAGGGTACGGAAAACCGCCGCCTTTGAAGTTGATCAGCACACCCTGATCGTCAAGGTGATAGTCGCCGGGGACGTTCTGGCCCCAATGTGGCGGCGCGGGGTAATCGCCTGTGGCCGCGACCTCCATGTCCATGCCGTCAAAGATATAGTACTCCCAGGCGGAGTGCGGAATGAGTGATTCCAGATAAGTGTTCTTGTCGGCGAGCGTCAGATGGGTCCCTGCCGCGGGCAGTTGTGCGGGCTCGGTGTCAATCCAATCGAGCAGCGCCTGGTAGCTCTGGTCGCCGTTGGCCCAGGCGGGAATCGGCGCCAGGGCGCAGCTGAGCAGGAGAGCCAGCAGCGGTCGATAAAGGCGACGCAGTCGCTTGATCAGTTCGTTGGGTCTTTGCATAGCGGGAACTCTTCGTCTCTAAACGCGGGGGGCGTTTATTCTTTTCAGGCATATCCTTATCCGGTCGCGGAATATACCTCAGGCAGCTGGTGGAGGTAACGCAGCGCCGTCCTTCGGCGCTGCCTCAGAGATCAAGATCGCCCTTGAACAGGCGCTGCGCAATGGTGCGGTTGAGGATTTCATTGGTGCCGTCTGCGATGTTGATGATCCGCAGAATGTGCCAGGCGTCCGTCAGGCCGAGTTCATTGGTGAATCCCATGGCGCCGTGGACCTGAATAGCCCGGTCAACGGCCTGAAATCCTCTCTGCACGGAGTAAGCCTTGGTCATGCTGAGCTCTTTGATAGCCGCTTCGCCCTGGTCGAGCAGGGTTGCGGCGTTGATTCCCATGAGGTGCGCAGCGTGCAGCTCGGTGGCGCTTTCGGCCAGCGGGAAGCTGACTGCCTGGTAGTTCGCGATGGCGTCGCCGAAGGCCTCGCGTGTCTGTGCGTAGTCAAGCGCCTGCTCTAACGCCCAGCGTCCGTAACCCACTGCCCTGGCCGAGTTATAAACCCGGCCGAGGGAAACCCCGTAAAGCGCTGCCTGAAAGCCCTGGTCGAGTTCGCCGACCAGCTGCCATGGCTCGACCGGCAGGTCGTCAAACGCGAGTTCGGCTTCATCGCCGCCTGCGTGTCCGAACAGGCGGATGATGCGCTGCACCTGGAAACCAGGGGCTTCGGTCGGAACAATGAACGCGCTGATCCCACCCCGTTTCGAGGCGGCCTTGTCAGCGTCGGTGACGGCAAAGATGACGCAGTAGTCTGCAGTCGGTGAATTGGTCGTCCAGATTTTGCGGCCCGAAATGCGCCAGCCGTTGCCGTCTCTCACGGCCCGCGTTTTGATCATGCTGGCATCAGAGCCGGCGTTTGGTTCAGAGAGGCCGAAACACATGGACTGCGACCCGTCCATCAGACCGGGCAGGACCCGGGTCTGTGCCTCAGGGGTCATTTTTTCGAGCAGACGGCTCGGTCCGAAGGCCCAATGGGACAGGGCGTAAAGCTGCAGCCAGTTGCGCGGCCCATAGGTATGGAACATTGCTTCCCAGGCAACGTAATACGCCAGATGCCCGAGCCCGCCGCCGCCGAGTGCCTCCGGCACACACATCTGGAAATAGCCCGCCGCTGCCGCGGCCATGCGGACTTCGCGGATGAGCTCGAGGGCTTCATCGGAGTATCGGCCGTCCTCCCTGTGCAGGCGTCGTGGTTCTTCCAGCAGCCCCCGATGCTGCTCATGGCGCGGCACGACCTCGCGAGCGACAAAACTGAGAATGCCGTCACGGGCGCTGCGAACGTCTTCGGGCAGGGGCGTGGCAATCATGGTCGAAACTCCAGGGAAACCGTGGCGCGTCAGGATACTCCCCGGGCAAACGGCGCGCTGTCGCCGGGGTTGAGCAGGCCGCACTGATAGCCTGTTGGTACTGGCAGTGAGGCGCCAGTGGGGAGAGTCTGAGTCAGGAAAGAGGATTCGACAGGCGCCGCGTAAGGCGCCAGGTTTGCCGGGCGCTCAGTCAGTCGTTACCACGCGCAGCGATACTTCGAACCAGAACAGGCTGCCTTTCCCGGGAGTGGATTCTGCGCCGATGCGACCGCCCATGGCCTCGATATTCCGCTTCGCGATCGCGAGCCCGAGGCCTACGCCATCCTTTCTCCGCGTCGTTACCTCGCCGGCCTGGCGGAACGGCTGGAAGAGCATTTCCGCATCGTCAGCGTTGAAGCCAGGACCACTGTCCTCCACCTCAAAGCGCAGCGTTTCGCGGGAATCACCGCCGTCGAGACGGCGGCAGCGAATGACAATGTGACCCTCATCAGTGAACTTGACGGCGTTCACGACCAGGTTGGAGAGGACGGCGAACAGTTTGGTGTCGTCTGCCAGCAGTCCAGAGGGCAGCTCATCGATGTCGTGCCGCAGGGTTACTGCCTTGCCTGCCAGCATCGAAGCAACCAGCTGCTCTGCCCGCGTGATCAGATCGGCAGGGTCCACAGGTTCCTCAACCAGCGAGATAGCGTCTGATGCATCACGTGAATAAGACAGCAGCCGACCGATCATCCGCTGCAGCTGGGTGCCGGACTCCAGCAGGAAGTCGGTCAGCTTCGTTTGTTGTGCATCCAGCGTCGATTGGCGCAGCATCTGGGTCAGGCCGAGCACACCGTTCAACGGCGTATTGAGCTCGTGGCTCAGGGTGGCGAGGAAAGCCAACTTGGCCTGGTCGGCTTTTTCCGCACGCTTCAGCGCCTCCGCCATGTCGTGTGTGCGGGCCTCAACCGCAGCCTCGAGTTCCGCTCCTCGTTCTTTCAGGACTTCCTGTTCAGAGCGCACGCGATGGACATTAATCTGGGCACCCACAAGCCATTCAGGGGCACCATCACCGGTACGGGTAGCGAGCGCTCCGCGGATGTTTGACCATACCCAATGGCCCTGCGCGTGGCGCAGGCGCAGCTCGACGTCGAGCTTGGAACTCTGCCCGGACGCGTGGGCCTCGGCTGCAGCGGTCAGAAGGCCGACATCGTCTTCGTGGCAAAGAGCGCGGAAGCGATCAGTCGTAAAGGGAGACAGTTCGGCCAGCGTGTAACCCAGGGAAGCCGCCCATCCGGGGCTGATCACGGTTTCGTCGGTCTGCAGATTCCATTCCCACAATCCGACTGACGCTGAGCCAAGTATTCCGGCATGCTTAGCCCGTTCCCGTTCAAGCTCTGCCTGACCCGCGATAATTCGAGCGCTGGCATCGTCCAGGGCTCGCACTCGCAGCCGAGATTGCAATTCGCCGGAGACCAAATCCGCCAGACAGGCAAGTCCCTCTTTTGTGGCCGGCGTCAGAACCCGTGGCCGCCGGTCAATGACGCAGAGCGTGCCGATGTTGAAACGTTCGGGGTGCCCCACTGACAGCGGAAATCCCAGGTAGTAGCGGATACGCGGATCGCCGGTGACAAGGGGATTCGTTCGAAAACGAGAATCCTTCAGCGTGTCCTGCACTTCGAACATCCCCTCGGTCCGAATGGCGTGGGCAGAGAACGCTTGGTCGCGGGGTGTTTCGCAGACATCGCCGAGACCGTATTGGCTCTTGAACCACTGTTTGTCTCGTGTGACCAGGGACAGTATGGCAATTGGCGCTCGAGCCAGTTCAGCGGCAACCCGCGTGATGCCGTCGAAGATTTCCTCTTTGTCGCTGTAGAGGATGTTGAGGTCATCGAGTACAGTCAAACGGGCTTCTTCGAAGGACGGCAAGGGGGCTTCTGCCCAGCCGCCGGCTGTCCACCCGAACGATGGATCCCGCTGCACCATGACTGCCTCGTCTTAAGGTTTGAAATCGATAAGCGACCCCGACCGGAAGTCAGCGGATTCGCTTCACTAAACGTTAGCTTATTACAGGTCAAATCACACGCACCAGAATAGACCACGGCTGTCGCTCCGTGGCCTCATGCGTCGGTCTGTCAGGCGCATATTCGACAGGCGCGCCATGGTTGCCTGGCGCGCTCGTGGCGGAGCGCGCATCAAGGCATAGCAGAAAGTGCCTGCGAGCTGAAGCTGCCGCTATCGGCCGCTGGTCAGATTCGAGACATTAAACCTGCGCCGGATCTGGGAGGCTTTCATGGTCGGCACGCGGGTGGGGTCTTCGGCGCGCGAGATAGTTGCCGTGTCCGCGATCCGGTCGATGGCAATGGTCCCGGTCCAGCGCGGGACCGAGGTCTCGAGAGCCCCTTCCGGATCGCTTGCCGGCTCGGGCATGTGGTAAAGCGGGCTCAGAATGCGCCACATCTGCTGGTCGCGATTGAATGCAAGGGCGACGGTCACATTCCAGGTCTGGGCGTCGATGAAAAGGATCTTACTGGCGTAGGGATGGCCGGCCCATTTCGGGACGATCTCCACCGCGTGCGTGTCGCGCAGCTGCCAGCGGTCGTCTGGTACCCGACTTTGCGGCCCGAAGAATTCGACCAGCGGTCCCCCCGCGTCGACCACGGCCAGCACTCGCCGTTGACCTAGATAGCGCCAGGCGTAGTCGAGCACCTGCCCGGAAAAGCCCTCGAAATCATCCATGGTCAGGTCGGCCCCCATGAAGCGATCGGCGCGCTCTTCGGCTGACAGGCGTCGTACCCGCCGCTCGCCGGGCAGGTAGGAGTTGACCTGATCAGGTTCGGTCGGATCGAGCGCGCGCTCAAGCACGAACTGGGTGCCCTTTACATCAAAGGGCTCGAGAAATTCCATGTAGTCCTTGAACAGATACCGGTCGGAGCCTTCGACATCCACGCGGTAGTGGTCGCTCGGGAACATGGCCAGGTGAGAGAGGTACACGCGGTGGTAGTTCTGCGTGACGAAGCGTTCAAGATGACCACCTCCGCGCAGGCCAGGGCGCCCCGGACTGGAATCCGCGCCCGGACGCAGGTAGTTCATGCTCAGTTCCTTGAGCTGCCAGCCGTAGTACTGCCAGCGGTGAATGAAGTTCCAGGCAACCTGGTAGCCGGCGTCTTCGGCGCTGAGGTCGGTGAAGCCCGCTGGGTCAAAGGGGCGCCCCGCCTGGTAATGCTCGAGCCTGCCGTCCGCACCGAGCTGCGCCTCGCCGAGATGCCGTGCGGTCGCTTCCCGGTAGACCGGATGAGGAAAGAAATCGAGCCGCGGGTCGATCGTCAGGCGCACACCGGCAAAACGGAATTCCTCGGCATAGCCTGGCGGCAGAAACTGCGCGATCGCAGCGTCGTCTTCGCCGAGCACGCTGCCCGGCGCCGGCGCGTCGAACGCGGGTCCGGCCGCGATCCAGTCAAGCACGTCTGTGCGGTCCGGCGCCCCGGCATAGAGCGGAGCGATGCCTGCGAAGGCATGCAGCATAAGAATGAAGGGGATAGTTTTCACGGATGTCGATTCCTTTGCGTCCGTCAGCGACAGCCTGATGGTGCGTGCGATTGTAGCGCCCGGCAACAACCGCGGGCCGAACGTCGAGGCATGAGCCGGCTGCTAGACTTGACGTTCTGAACTCCGCGCGGGATAGATGCAGACCATGCTCAAGCTGTCCGTAGACGAGGTGCTGACCACCACGCGCGCAGTGCGCAGGCGGCTCGATTTCGATCGTCCTGTGAGCTTCGATCTGGTGCGTGAATGCCTCGCGCTCGCGGTGCAGGCGCCGACCGGTTCGCTGGGGCACCAGTGGCAGTTTGTGCTGGTTGAAGACCCGGCCACCCGGCAGGCGCTGGCGGATCTGTACCGTCGGGCCTGGGGACCCTACATCGAGCAGCCCTGGTCCATCGCTAATCTGCACCGTGACGACGCGCGCATGGCGGACGTGGCGACGCGCGCGACCGCATCGGCCGAGTACCTGGTCGAACGGATGCAGGACGCGCCCTGGCTGCTGGTCCCGCTATTGCCCGGACGACATGAAGATGCGCCCACCGAGGTCCTCGCCGCGCTGTACGGCTCGATTCTGCCCGCCGTGTGGAGCTTCATGCTGGCCGCGCGGGAACGTGGACTCGGGACCTGCTGGACCACCGGCCATCTCATGTTCGAACGCGAAGCCGCCGAAATCCTGGAAGTACCCTATGCGCAGTTCACCCAGGTGGCGCTGGTGCCTATCGCCTATACCCTGGGGACGGATTTCCGCCCAGCGCCGCGCAAGGATCTCGATCAGTTCATTCACCGTGACCGCTGGTCCGCGCCCGCTGCTGACGTCTGACGCGTCATATCGCCGATTGTTGAAAGGAGAGAACGCATGATTCGACTGGAGTTTGCCCTCAGGCGTAAGCCCGGGATGTCACGAACGGAGTTTCAGCAGTACTGGCGCGAGGTCCACGGCCCGCTGGTCGCGAGCCACTCAACGCACCTCGGAATCCAGCGCTATGTGCAGCTGCATACCCTTGACGATCCAATCAACGACGCGCTGGCCGAGGCCCGTGGCGGCATGGAAGAGCCCTATGACGGGGTCGCCGAGCTGTGGTGGGAAAATCTGGAGGCGCTCGAGGCCGGTGCAACCGAGGCCGGTCGCGCGGCGGGTGCGGAACTCCTCGCCGATGAGAAGAACTTCATTGATCTGCCCCGCTCGCCGCTGTGGATGGCCTACGAGTATCCACAGGTGAATCCGAGCGAGGAGATGGTGGCGCGCGAGCACAGTCCTCTCATCAAGCTGTTCTTCTGTCTGCGGCAGCTGCCCGGACGCACGCTGGACGACACCCAGCTCTACTGGCGGACCAACCACGGCCCGCTGATCCGCGGGGTCTCAACCGCCATGCGCATGCGGCGCTATCTACAGGTGCACTACACCGCTCATCCCCTCGAGGAGGCGCTGCGCGCCGCGCGCGGGACCGAGACCGAACCTTATTACGGTCACGCCGAGGCCTGGTTTCATCGTTCAGACCTGCTCGACATGGAGCGCTGGCCGGAAGCCGCGCGGGCAATGGAGCTCGCGGTTGAGGACGAGGCTAAGTTCATCGATTTCAAGCGCTCAGCCATGTGGGTCGGTAAAGAGAAGGTTTTTATCGACCGGCGCTGAGCCAGGAATCTCGCGCTGCTCCCGCGTCAGTGGATGGCGCGGGGGCGACGTCTGCCTCACTGCTCCAGGATCGCCACCGCCCGAGTCCATCCTGCGGAGGCGCCGCGGATTTTGACCGGGAAGCAGCTGATCATGAAGCCGTCTGCCGGCAGCGCTTCGAGGTTGTGCAGCTTTTCGAGGTGGCAGTAGCCGATCTCACGGCCAGCCTTGTGTCCTTCCCAGATCAGGCTCGCATCGCGGGTCTCCGCGAACTTTTCTTTGGTGTGCACAAACGGTGCATCCCAGCTCCAGCCATCGGTCCCGGTCAGGCGTACACCGCGCTCGAGCAGGTACATGGTTGCGTCATGCCCCATGCCGCAACCCGTCGAAACGTAGTCCGGCTGACCGTAGCAGCCGCCCGCGCGCGTGTTGACCACCACGATCTCAAGCGGCTGCAGTTCATGGCCGATGCGCGCAAGTTCGGCCTCCACGTCGTCTGCGGTGACCACATAGCCGTCGTCGAAATGGCGGAAATCGAGCTTCAGCCCGGGCTGCAGGCACCAGTCGAGCGGCACTTCGTCGATGGTGATCGCACGCTCACCTCGGTTCATGGTCGAGTGAAAGTGATACGGCGCGTCGAGATGGGTGCCGTTGTGGGTATTGAGGCGGATGTTCTCCAGCGCCCACGCCTCGCCGTCCGGCAGCTGATCCTGGGTCAGGCCGGGAAAAAAACTCAGCATGTACTCCACGGAATCATGATGAGTGACGTAATCGATGTGTGGGCCGAATCCCGGCGGATCTGCAACCACGTCGTTTTCGAGATGCATGGAAATATCGATCAGGGTCCGCGCCATGATGGCTCTCCTGTTGGTGGGCCGGGCCCTAGTATAAGGAGCCCAGGGCGCGGCGTAAGCGATGGCTTGTGCTAAGTTCCGACGTCGCATTCTGACCTCGTTCAACAGCCCCGGAAGTGAGTAACCCCATGCGAGATTCGACCCCGATCCTGATCGGTAGCGGCCAGACCGTTGACCGTGAACCGCCCCAGCCGGGACGCAGCCTGTCGCCGGCAGACATGGCCGCTGAGGCCGCGCGGCGCGCGCTCGAACACACCGGCTGTGCGGCTGCGCTGCGTGAACACGTCGACGTTCTGGCTGTCGCGCGACTGTTTGAGCACTCGGTGAAGGACACGGTGATGTGGCCGAATCCGTTCGGCTGCTCGAACAACATGCCCTGGTCGGTTGCCCGACGACTTGAGCTGCAGCCAAGGCGGGCAATCTATGCCGAGGTCGGCGGCGAAACGCCGCAGCGCCTGGTCAACCAGATGGCGGAATCTATCCACGCCGGCGAAACCCGGGTCGCGGTGCTCACCGGCGCAGAAGTATTGGCCACGATCCGTAACGCGGGGCGCGCCGGGATCAGCTTTGATTGGCGCGAAGAAGTCGAGGGTGAATTCGAAGACCTGTGGCCGGACGACCCGATGACCACGGCGTACGAAACACGACACGGGGTGACTTTCCCGATCCAGGTCTACTGCTTGTTTGAACAGGTGCTGAGAGACGAGCTCGGCCTCAGCCAGGCGGCCTACCGGCAGCGCCTTGGCCGGGTTTTCGCGCCGTTCAGCGAGGTGGCCGCAGCCAACCCTTACGCACAGTTCCCGACCGCCCGGTCAGCCGAGTTTCTGGCCACGCCCTCTGCGCAAAACTTCCAGCTGTGCGAGCCCTATAACAAGTGGATGGTGGCGCAGGACGCGGTGAATCAGGGCGCCGCAGTGGTGATGACCTCGGTCGGTCTGGCGCGGGAGCTCGGGGTCCCCGAGAATCAATGGGTCTTTCTGCGGTCCTATGCCGATGTGGACGACCTGCCGATCAGCATGCGACCGCGACTGGCTGCTTCGCACGCGCAGGGCCTCGCATTGCAACGCGCGCTTGACGACAGCGGACTGGCGATCGACGACATCGCGCTGCTCGATTTCTACAGCTGCTTCCCGATTGCGGTGACCGGCGCCTGTGAGTATCTCGGCATCGACGCGGAGTCCGGTCGCGCGCTGACCCTGACCGGCGGACTGCCGTATTTCGGCGGTCCGGGCAATAACTACAGCCTGCACGCCATTGCAGAGGTCGTACAGCGCCTGCGCGGCCAGCGCAAGCAGCATGCGCTTGTTGCCGCCAACGGCGGCTATCTGTCGAAGCACTCGGTCGGCGTCTACAGCACCGCGCTCGAAGGCGACTGGCAGCCGCGCTCCAGCGCGGCTGAACGCAAGGCGGCCAAGGCAGCCACTGATGTTGTCGTCGCGGAGGTCGCCGACGGCGCCGGGCGGATCGAAAGCTATGCCGCTTCCTATGCGCGCGGTGAGCCTGCGGGCGGCTACATCGTCGGCCGTCTCACGGCCGACGGCCGGCGGTTTCTTGCCCTGATGGAACCGGGTTCTGATGCGGCCCGGGCGCTGCTCTTTTCCGCTCAGCCCATCGGCACGCCCGTCAGGGTGCGCCACACTGACGGTATGAATTATTTCGACGTCGCTGCCTGAGATAAAGGAGAAGCGCTATGACTATTCCCGCGCTGGGTGCGTTCGGCTTTGCCGAGGACTACCAGGCCGTTTATGACCTGGCGTATCGCTATGCGCGCGAAGAGCTCCACCCGCTGTGCGCGCGCATGGATAACGAGGACTGGTTCCCCGAGGAGGCGTTCCGCGCGCTTGGTGAACAGGGCCTGCTTGGAGTGACGGTGCCCACTGAATACGGCGGCGCGGGTCTCGATGTCCTCGCGCAGTGTTTCATCTGCGAGGCCGTGTCTTACTGGAACCACACCCTGTCGGCCGGCATGCTGGCCAGCGATAACCTGTGCCTGCACAACCTCGTGCGCAACGCTAACGCTGAGCAGAAGCGCAGCTATCTGCCCGGCTTCTGTGATGGGTCGGTGATTGGCGCGCTTGGCATGACCGAGCCTGGTGCCGGGTCCGATGCCCTCGGCAGCATGGCGACCACCGCGCGGCGCGAGGGTGATGACTATGTGCTGAACGGGCGCAAGCTGTTCATTACCAACGGTCCGGTGGCCGATGTCCTGCTGGTGTACGCCAAGACCGATCTCGAGAAAAAGCAGCACGGCATCTCGGCCTTCATTGTTGAAAAGGACTACCCGGGTTTCAGCGTCGCGCAGAAGCTCGACAAGATGGGCTGGCGCGGCAGTCCGACCGGCGAGCTGGTGTTTGATGAGTGCCGTGTGCCGGCGGGGAACCTCGTCGGCGAGGAAAACCGCGGCAACGTGGTGATGATGAGCGGGCTCGATATTGAGCGCGTAATCGGGGCCTTCTTCTCGCTGGGTATGGCGCAGCGCGCGTTTGACCTGGCGGTGGAGTACGCCACCCAGCGTAAGCAGTTCGGCCGCGCTATCGGTGAGTTCCAGATGATCCAGGCGCTGATCGCTGACATGTACACCGAGCTTGAGACCGTGCGCGCACTGACCTACCAGGTGGGCCGGGAGATCGTCGACCTGCCGGAGGGCGAGGGCGGGCGCGGCGCTGTGCACAAGCGCTCTGCCGCGGCGCTGCTGGCGTCAGGACGCGGCGCGATGCGGGTGCTCGATAACGCCGTGCAGATTCATGGCGGCATGGGCTTCATGCGTGAAACCGAGGTCAACCGCCTCTACCGCAGCGGTAAGGTGATGGAGATCGCGGCGGGCAGCAACCAGGTACGACAGATGATCATCGCCGGGGAGCTTCTAAAAGAGTACGCCGCCTGAGCGCGCCCGCCGCTCAGATGACTTTTTTCCACACCAGGGTGTGCACCGCCTTCTCGCCATCGTTGCCGCGCATCGGCGGCGTGCGCAGGGTCAGGGTGTCGCCGGCCAGTTCGAAATAGCGCAGCTGGTCCTGACCCGGCCAGTTCGGCACCCCGGCGCCCACAACGTGGTGGGTGACCGTGCCGGCCGCAGCGTCGATTTCATAGGTGCCGAAGTACGCGGTGTAGCTCTGGAACGCGGCGCGGTATTCGGCATCGCCGACCTCACGCGGATCGCGCGAAGAGAACGGCTGACGGTCGTCACCCATGAGCTGTGCGGCCATATTGCCCGCGGCGTCGTAGTTGATGCGTCCGAGCACCTTCGCGCCCAGCGGGAAAGCAGCGCGGCCGGAGGGTTTTTCCGAGTAGCTTTCGAGTAATTCCCAGGTGCCGACAAAATTGGCCGCGGCGGTATCCGTGTTCATGAGAGAAAGTCCTGCGGTCTGTGATGAGCGCGCGATCCTGCGTATTCGCTGCAGCATGTGCAAGCCGTTTGCGGACCGCTGCCGTTTACCCGCAGGCGTGCAGTGCCGACAATGCGGTGAAGCCAATCAAACGGGAAAGCGCATGCGTTTTTACCTTCTCTTCCTGCCTCTGTGTCTGCTTACCGTCAATCCGGTTCGCGCTGAGGCCGACCGTGAGCAGCTGAAGCAGGCATTCGACGGCGCCATGACCTGTGCTGCGATAGCGCAGCTGTGGGCAGAGCAGAAACCGCGTCCGGAGAAACAGCAGTGGGAGAACCGCTCTTACGCGTTCAGCATGTTTGCGCTGCAGTACTACACCCAGGCGACCGGTAAGCCTGTGACGATGAAAGAGCTCGGCGGCATGCTCACGGAATACTTCAACGCCATGCTGTCGTGGTCGATGCTCGACATGGAGCCCTATGAAACCGGTTGTCGGGAGAAATACGGGCTGATGGACCAGATGTGCGCTGAGAACGGTTGTCTGCACGCCGTTGACCAGGCCGGTCAGGTCGTACCCACCGAGCCGGCGGCAGTCGAATCGGAGGACGCGGTCCCGGAATCCCTGGAGCCCGGGGCAGACTCCTAGGGCGAGAGCCTGATCCGCAGGGAGTCGATCACGCGGAAACGCGAGCGGTGCGGGCGTACCGCCGCTTCCTCCAGCTGAAAATCCGGAAAGCGCTGCAGCAGCTGAGTCAGCGCAATGCGCGCCTCGATACGGGCGACGGAGTTGCCGGCGCAGGTGTGGATCCCATGGGCGAAAGCCAGGTGGCGGTTCGGCTCGCGCGACACGTCAAAGCGTTCGGGTTCGGAGAACTGGCTCGGGTCACGGTTGGCGGCAGCGATCCCCAGGTGCAGAAAAGTTCCGGCCGGGAACTCGATGCCACCGAAAGCGCAGGGGGCCGTCGCGCGTCGGTTGCCGATCTGCAGCGGGCTTTCGAAGCGCAGCATTTCCTCGACTGCAGTGCGGATCAGGGCCGGATTCTCAAGCAGGCGCTGGCGCTCTTCGGGATAGCGCAGGAGCAGGTCGATACCGTTGGCGATGAGGCTTCCTGTGGTGTCGTGGCCGGCGTTCAGCATGAAGATTGAGTTGTGCAGGATCTCGATTTCGCTGAGCGTTTCCGCCGACGGGTCGTGATCGGCCAGTTCACTGGCCTCGATCAGGGCCCATAGCACGTCCAGCCCCTCCGGCCCGGGCGGCTCGCGCCGTTTTCGCGCGATGAGTGCCCGCAGATACGCTTTGAAATCCTCGACCGCCTGGTTGCCATCCGCGAGCTGCGCCGGCGAGCGTACCGGTTCAAGCGCGCCGAGGATGGCGTTGGCCCAGGCTCTGAGCGGATCTCGCTCGCCATAAGGCACGCCGAGCAGCTCGCCGATCAGATTAAGCGGGACGACCAGGGCGAAATCCTGCACCACGTCGATGGTGCCGACCGTGGCCGCCTGGTCGAGCAGGCTGTTGACCATGCGTGCAATGCTGGCCTCCATCTGGCGCAGCACGCGAGCGGCGAAGAACGGTGCGAGCAGACGCCTGACGCGCGTGTGATAGGGCGGATCGTTGAACACGATCGACGTCGTGTGGTGCTCATAGAGCGGCGAGTCGCCGAAGCGCGGTTTGAAATCTATCCGCTTGTCAGAGCTGAACAGCACCGGATCGTTGAACACGCGCCGCAGGTCGTCGTAGCGCGTGAGCAGGACAGAGCCGTCGGGTTGCCGGCAGACCGGCGCGTGCTCCTGCAAGCAGGCGTAGTCCGGATAGGGATCGCGGGCGAAAGCGTGGTCGCTTTCGGCGAGGACAAAGCCGGGAGCGGTCTGCGGTGTCAGTCGCATGCCGGATTCAGGCGGGCGGGCTTTGTTCGATGCGCTGCTCAATGGCGCCGAACAGCGAGACGCCCGCGCTGTCGAAGGCTTCGATCCGGATCTGATCGCCGAAGCGCAGCCACGGAGTCTGCGCTGTGCCGATGGACGTCTGCTCGTCGGTGCGCGCTTCGGCAATGCAGCCATGGCCGAGGGTCGGGTCCTGGTTGGAGATGGCGCCGGCGGCGATGATCGTGCCCGCACAAAGGCTGCGGGTGCGCGCAGCGTGCGCGATGAGCTGCGGATAGGTGAAGAACATGTCGGTGCCCGCATCCGGCGCGCCCAGCAGCTTGCCATTCACCCTGGTTTCGACCCGTGCGCTGAGCCGGGTGCCGTCCCAGCCGGGCAGCTCGTCCGGGCTTACGGCAAAAGGCGCAAAGCTGCTCGTCGGCTTGGCCTGCACGAAACCGAAGCCTTTCGGGATTTCGCTGCGGGTCAGGGCGCGTGCCGTGTAGTCGTTCATGAGCAGGAGCAGCTTGACGTGTTTGCCGGCTGCTGCAGCGCTGATCCCCAGCGGCACGTCGTCAAGCACGACGGCAATCTCAGCTTCGTAATCGATTTCGAGATCTTCAGACGGCAGCCGCATCGGCTCGCCCGGCGCACAGAAGCCGTCCGAGACGCCCTGATACATCAGCGGCTCGGTGCGGTAGTTCGGCGGCATGTCCGCGCCGCGCGCGCGACGGGCTTTCTCCATGTGGTGCAGGTAGACCGAACCGTCGAGGAACTGGTAGCTGCGCGGCAGCGGGCAGGCCAGAGCGGCAGGGTCGAGCGGCTCACTGTTCTGCGCGGGGTCACGGTTCAGATCAGCGCAGGCTGCCTGCAGCTCCGGCGCCGCCTCGGACCAGCAGTCGAGAGCGGCCTGCAGCGTGGCAGCGATCTGCGGAACCGGACGCAGGCGGGTGCGGGTGCTGTCGACCACGACGAGGGTCCCGTCCCGACCACCCTGCTTGAGACTGGCGAGTATCATGCGGCGTCATTACCTCGGGCTATCAACGGATGCGGCGATGCTGCGCTGCACCTCTCGAAAGGACGCCGCATTATGACCGACGCTCGGATCGAAACCACCGTTATCGGCAGCTATCCCCAGCCGGCCTGGCTGGTGGACCAGGAACAGCTGCGCGCGCAGCTTGTGCCCCGCGTGCGCGCACCGCAGATCTGGCGGGTGGCGCCGGAATTTCTCGAGGAGGCGCAGAATGACGCCACCTTACTCGCCATCCGCGACCAGGAGCAGGCGGGTATCGATACCATCACCGACGGTGAGATGCGGCGCGAGAGTTACTCCAATCGTTTTGCCACCGCGCTCGACGGTCTTGATCTCGAGGATCCGTTCATCCGTGAAGCGCGTGGCTTCCGTATCCCGCTGCCGCGGATCGTGTCTCCGTTGAAACGTCGCGGTCCGGTTGAAGTGGAGGACCTGATGTTCCTCAAGCGTCATGCCACGCGCCGCTGCAAAATCACCCTGCCGGGCCCGTTCACAATGAGCAAGCAGGCTTATGACGCGCACTATGGCGACCCGCAGGCGGTGGCAATGGCCTACGCGGATATCGTGAACGCGGAGGCGCGCGATCTTGAGCGCGCGGGCGCAGACGTGATCCAGCTCGATGAGCCCTGGCTGCGTGAGGATCCTGACGGTGCGAACCGTTACGGCGTGCAGGCGATCAACCGCGCTCTCGAGGGCCTCAAGGTGACCACGGCAGTGCACCTGTGTTTTGGCTACGGTTTCGTGGTGTCAGCGGACAAGCCCAAGGCCTATGCGTTCCTCGAGCAGCTTGCTGACTGCACGGTGGAGCAGATCTCAGTTGAAGCCGCGCAGCCGCATCTTGACCTCGGCGTCTTCAGCCAGATGGCGGACAAGACGATCGTGCTCGGCGTGGTGGATCTGTCGACCAACGAGGTTGAGTCCGAACAGACGCTGGCTACCCGTATCGAACGGGCGCTGCCTCATGTTGCGCCGGAGCGCCTGATCGCCGCGCCGGACTGCGGCATGAAATACCTCACGCGGGAGGCGGCGTTTGGAAAGCTGCGCGCCCTGGTGCAGGCGGCGGCGCGGGTCAGTGCATCACTGTGACCCGGCGGGTGCGACATTCTCTGCCGTGTCGAGATGCAGACAGTCCTCTTTGGCCGGATTGCACACGCGCATATAGGCCAGGTAGCCGAGCCAGAATTTTCGCGACTCCAGGTCGACCGGCGATTCCTGGCGCACGTCAAACGGCGCGACCCGCCAGGCTTTCTGCAGCAGGTAGAAGTTCTCCTCGCCGGCGATCGCGCGCAGCAGTGAAACCTCGCCGAGCCTGGAGCTGGTGTCGAGTCCGCACAGCGTCATCACCGCAAGCGTGGGGTATTTACCCACCCCGGCGAGCTGAATCGGCAGCGCATCGAAGGATTCGCAGCGGCGGCTGAGGTAGTCCACCGCGCGGGTCAGCATCAGGTCCGGGTTGGCGTCTCGCTCTTCCAGCATGATCTGCACGGTAAGCATTTCATGCCACAGGCCCTCGGTCTGTTCGGGCGGCACGTACTCCGTGGTTGAGAGATTGTCTTCCCGTTCCTCGTAGACCACCTCCCAGCCTTCTGGCTGGATGAACATCAGCTGCTCGCCGCGCGGCGGGTCCTCAGCGCGGACGCCAACGTTCAGGGCAAGGGCCGCAATGGCCAGGATCTGTGCTGTTGTTCTCATCCCGGCATGACCTCCAGAGAGCAGCTGGCTCAGCTCGCGCTGGCCTCGAAATCGACCAGCTCGACGCCTTCGTCGACCTGCTCGCCGACTGCGTAGAAAAAATCTTTGACCACCCCGTCCGCAGGCGCGCAGATAGCGTGCTCCATCTTCATCGCTTCCAGCACGAGCAGCCGGTCTCCGCGTGACACCCGGGTTCCTGCGCTGACGACGAGCTCAATGACCTTACCTGGCATCGGCGCGAGCAGGCCGGCATCGCCGTCGTCTTCTCCGCCGGCATGGGCGGTGGGATCGACAAACTCGAACGCCCAGCGTCGGCCTTCGATGAACACACAGCGCTCGCTCCCCTGGGCCACGACATCCGCGCGGTGATGCGCGTCATCGATGAGCGCAGCCAGGCCTGCTGCGGTGCGGCTGGTCAGGGTGACGCACGCTCTGTCGTCGCCGAAGCTGATCACGAAGCGGTCGCCGGTGCCTGCCACCCTGAGGCGCTGCTCCAGCTCGCCGGCGCGCAGGATGATGCAGCGCTCGCCGTTTCCGTTCAGCCGCCAGCTGTCGTGCGCGTTCCAGGGCGATCCTGCGCTGGCCTGGGAAGCGGGCAGCGCTTCAGCCAGCGCTGCGAGGATCCATGCCGCAGCAGGCGGCGTGGCCGGAACAGGGAAGAGGTGTTCCTGTTCGCGCTCGATCAACGCCGTGTCCAGATCCGCACTTGTAAACGCGGTGGAGGTCACCAGCCGGGCGAGAAAATCGAGATTGTTGGCCACGCCGGCGACCTGGAAATCGCCCAGCGCGCGGCGCATGCGCGCGAGCGCGGCGGGCCGGTCTTCGTCCCACACGATGAGCTTGGCGATCATCGGGTCGTAGTGCGGACTAATGGCGTCACCCTGCTCGACCCCGGTGTCGACGCGCACATTGGCCGAACGCGTCGGTGGTCGCAGGTGATGCAGTGTGCCCGTGGCGGGAAGGAAGCCGGCGTCGGGGTCTTCGGCATACAGCCGGGCTTCGAGGGCATGGCCGGAAAATCGGATCTCCGTCTGGGTCAAGGGCAGGGGTTCACCGTTCGCGACGCGGAGCTGCCATTCAACGAGGTCGAGCCCCGTAATCATTTCGGTTACCGGATGTTCCACCTGCAGGCGGGTATTCATCTCCATGAAATAGAAGCTGCCGTCCGGGTTGACGATGAATTCGACGGTACCGGCGCCGACATAGTTGACCGCACGTGCAGCATCCACTGCCGCCTGACCCATGGCGGCGCGACGCTCGGCCGTCATGCCGGGTGCGGGCGCTTCCTCCAGTACTTTCTGGTGGCGGCGCTGGACTGAACAGTCACGCTCGAACAGGTGGACGGCGTTGCCGTGCGTATCGGCGAACACCTGAACCTCGATATGGCGCGGCTGCAGCACATATTTTTCGACCAGCACGTGTTCGTCACCGAAAGCGGAGGCGGCCTCGCGCTGGCAGGATGCGAGCGCGTCGGCGAAATCCTCCGCCCGGTCGACGCGGCGCATGCCTTTGCCGCCACCACCGGCGCTGGCCTTGATCAGCACCGGGAAGCCGATGCGTCCGGCTTCTGCAGCCAGATGCGCAGGATCCTGTTTGTCGCCGTGATAGCCCGGTGTCAGCGGCACGCCAGCGGCGCCCATCAGCGCTTTCGCAGCGGATTTGCTGCCCATAGCCTCGATCGCATTCACCGGCGGACCGATGAAGGCGATCCCGGCTGCGGCACAGGCGGCGGCGAACCCGGCGTTTTCTGACAGGAAGCCATAGCCCGGGTGGATGGCCTCGGCGCCGGTGCGCTTTGCAGCGGCGAGAATCCTGTCGCCACAGAGATAGGATTCGCGTGCGGCTGCGGGACCGATCAGCACCGCTTCATCAGCCAGCCGTACATGTCGGGCGCCGGCGTCGGCTTCGGAGTACACCGCGACCGTGGCGACGTTCAAGCGACGCGCTGTGTCGATGATGCGGCAGGCAATTTCGCCGCGGTTGGCGATCAGTATTTTTGAAAACATGCCCGGCTCCTTACATCCGGAAGAGGCCGAAGCGGGTTTCAGGAATGGGCGCGTTCAGGGTGGCAAACAACGACAGGCCGAGCATGCGTCTGGTCTGCGCCGGATCGACGATGCCGTCGTCCCACAGGCGCGCCGTGGCGTAATAGGGGTGGCCCTGCTCTTCGTATTGCTCTCTTATCGGTGCCTTGAAGGCTTCTTCTTCGGCAACCGGCCATTCACCGCCGCGCGCTTCGATACCGTCGCGGCGCACGGTGGCCAGCACCGCCGCAGCCTGCTCGCCGCCCATGACGCTGATACGTGCGTTGGGCCACATCCACAGGAAGCGCGGGGAGTAGGCGCGGCCGCACATGCCGTAATTGCCGGCACCGAAGCTGCCGCCGGTAATGAGCGTGATCTTGGGAACCTTGGCCGTGGCGACGGCGGTCACCAGCTTGGCTCCGTCTTTGGCGATACCCGCGTTCTCGTACTTGCGTCCGACCATGAAGCCGGTGATGTTCTGCAGAAAGAGCAGGGGAATGCGGCGCTGCGCACAGAGTTCAATAAAGTGCGCGCCCTTCTGCGCAGACTCGCTGAACAGAATGCCGTTGTTGGCCAGGATCCCGACCGGGGCGCCGAACAGGCGCGCAAAGCCGGTGACCAGGGTCGAACCATAGCGCGCTTTGAATTCGTCAAAGCGCGAGCCGTCCACCACCCGCGCGATGATTTCACGCACGTCGAAGGGCGTGCGCGTGTCTCGCGGGACGATGCCGTAGATCTCCTCGGGGTCGTAGATGGGCTCTTCGACCGCATCAAGCTGCACGGTGGTCGGCCGGGTGCGGTTCAGATTGGCGACGATGCGCCGCGCGATGGCGAGCGCATGGGTGTCGTTATCGGCGAGGTGGTCGGCAACTCCGGACAGACGGGTATGCACATCGCCTCCCCCGAGGTCCTCGGCGCTGACGACTTCGCCGGTGGCGGCTTTCACCAGCGGCGGGCCGCCGAGAAAAATGGTGCCCTGATTCTTGACGATTACCGTATCGTCACTCATCGCCGGCACGTAGGCGCCACCGGCGGTGCAGGAGCCCATCACCACGGCGATCTGAGGGATCCCCTGCGCGCTCATGTTGGCCTGGTTATAGAAGATGCGCCCGAAATGTTCGCGATCCGGAAAGACCTCATCCTGTTTCGGCAGAAAGGCGCCGCCGGAGTCAACGAGGTAGACGCAGGGCAGCTGGTTCTGCTCGGCGATTTCCTGCGCGCGCAGGTGTTTCTTCACCGTCATCGGATAGTAGGTGCCGCCCTTAACGGTGGCATCGTTGGCGATGACCATGCATTCGGTGCCGTGCACGCGCCCGATGCCGGCGATCATGCCGGCAGCGGGCGCATCGCCGTCGTACATGCCCCACGCGGCGAGCTGACCAATCTCGAGAAACGGGCTGCCGGGGTCGAGCAGCTGGTCGACCCGGTCGCGCGGCAGCAGTTTGCCGCGCGCGGTGTGCTTCTCACGTGCGGCGGGACCGCCGCCGGCGCTGACCGTCGAGGCTTTTTCGCGCAGATCTTCGACCTGAGCACGCATATGCGCCTGGTTGGCGCGGAAATCCTCGGCGCGTGTGTTGATAGCAGATTTGATCACGTGCATCGGGCGGCCCCCGTTACTCGGTGTCCGCGAACAGCTCGCGGCCGATCAGCATGCGGCGGATCTCCGACGTACCGGCGCCGATCTCATAGAGCTTGGCATCGCGCCACAGTCGTCCGGTGGCGTACTCGTTGATATAGCCATTGCCGCCTAGCGTCTGGATCGCTTCGCCCGCCATCCAGGTGGCCTTCTCTGCAGCGTAGAGGATGGCCCCGGCGGCGTCCTTGCGCAGGCTGCGGGCGTGTTCGCCGGCGTCGCAGGCGCGGCCCACCGCGTACACGTATGCCCTGCATGCCTGCCAGGTGGAATACATGTCGGCAATCTTGCCCTGCATCAGCTGGAACTCGCCGATAGCCTGACCGAACTGTTTGCGTTCGTGGACGTAAGGCAGCACGACGTCCAAGCACGCTGACATGATGCCGATGGGTCCGGCAGCGAGCACCGCGCGCTCGTAGTCGAGGCCGGACATGAGCACGCGCACGCCGTCTCCCACCTTGCCGAGTACGTTCTCGACCGGTACTTCGCAGTCGTCAAAAAAAATCGGATAGGTGTTCGAGCCGCGCATGCCGAGCTTGTCGAGCTTGCTGCCGTAAGTGATCCCTTTGAAGCTTTTCTCGATGATGAAAGCGGTCATCCCGCGCGGCCCGGCGTCAACGTCGGTTTTGGCGTAGACCACGAGCGTGTCGGCGTCGCCGCCGTTGGTGATCCACATCTTTGAGCCATTCAGCACGTAGCAGTCCCCGCGCAGATCGGCGCGCAGCTTCATGCTGACCACGTCAGATCCGGCGTTCGGCTCGCTCATGGCCAGTGCACCGACCGCTTCGCCGGAGAGCAGCCCTGGCAGGTAGCGATTCTTCTGGGATTCGTTGCCGTTGCGGTGGATCTGGTTGACGCAGAGATTGGAGTGCGCGCCGTAGGACAGACCGACTGCGGCGGATGCGCGCGAAACCTCTTCCATCGCCACGATGTGCGCGAGGTAGCCGAGGTCCGCGCCGCCGTATTCCTCCGACACGGTGATACCGTGGAGGCCAAGCTCACCCAGCTTCACCCACAGGTCCGGCGGGAACAGATTGTCCTGATCGATGGCGGCGGCCCGCGGCGCAATTTCCCGTGCGGCGAAGTCCTGGACCGATTGCCGCAGCATGTCGATGTCCTCGCCGAGGTTGAAGCTCATTCCGGGCAGGGTGCTCATCGCCAGATCTCCATTTTTACGGCCTGCTGGGGCCGTTTCAGGGGGCGCGTATTCTGCCATATTGGGTCGGCGGCCGCGCCGCGGACCCGGGCCTGCATGCCCGGTCAGCGGCAGGCGTGGACGACTCCGCAGGGACCCTGCAGGCCAGGTGGAGAGGCTTAGTCAGACGGCGCGATAGCGCGCAGCGTGGCACCCGCGGCACCCGCAGGATCAAGTGCATCGAGCGGCAGGACGATCACACGGGTGGCGCCCGCCGCTGCGTGCTCAGCCACGCGCTGGCGCAGCGCCGCGCGGTCGCCCCAGGCGACGATGGTGTCGATCAGGGTGTCGCTGCCGCCATCGGCAAAATCCTGATCTGTGAAGCCGAGTTTGCGCCATTCGCGGTGATAGTAATCGAGCGTCAGGTAGTAGCTCAGCACGGCGCGGATTGTTTTACGCGCGCGGTCGGGATCGGGCTCTGCCAGCATCGGGCAGACGACGTTGAGTTCAGGTCCCGGTCCGAGGCGCCCGCGCGACTGCTGCGTATGACTGGTTGACATGAGGTAGGTGAGAACGCCATCGCTGCGGGCCGCCGCGAGTTGCTGCAGGCGAGGACCGTGGGCCGCCACGATAAGAGAGGCAGGGCTGGAGGGTGCGGCCGCAGCAACATCGACCGCGGCCAGCTCATCCAGATAGCGAGTGAGTTTGGTCAGTGGCGCTTCCCAGGTGTGGCCGCGGGTGCTGTTCAGCCCGACGTTCGACACGCCCAGACCCAGAATGAAGCGCCCGGGCGCGAGCTCCGCCAGGGTGTGGCGGGTCTGTGCCATGGCATGCGCATCGCGCACATAAATATTGGCGATGCCGGTTGCGATGGCAATGCGCTCTGTGCGCGCCAGCAGGAAGGCGGCACTGGCAACAGGTTCGCGTCCGAAAAGCTCCGGGATCCAGAAGCTGTCGTAGCCCAGCGTCTCGATGCTCTGCACGTAGCGCTGCCAGGATTCGGCCGGCAGCGTATCGGCCATGGCCAGGACGCCCAGCGGAAGTGTCGATGTGCTCATCCTAAAGGTCTCCTCGGTCAGGATTTGCGGAACCAGGCGTCTTCGTCGCTGAAGCGCGCCGCGTTCCAGTCAAGGGCTGCCTTCAGCCCCTGTTCTTTACGCAGCTTTTCGAAGGTCTCGATTTCAGGAGAGTCGGCGGGACTCGACAGCGCAATCGCCTCGAGCTCCATGTTGCGATCCAGCACCTGGCGCACACCCATCATTTCGTAGGCCATGTTGACCAGCTTCTTGTTGTACTCAACCGTTACCGCCGGCAGCTTGGCGATGGTCAGCGCCCGCTGTCGCACCGTCTCGTCCAGCGCATCGAGCGGGACTACCTCGTTGACCAGGTCGAGGCGTTTGGCTTCGGTGGCGTCGATGAGGTTGCCCGTATAGAGCAGTTCGCGCGCTTTGGTCATGCCGATCACCCACGGCCATACCGCCGGGATATACGGGCCGCCCGTGCGGATCTCCGGTGCGCCGAAGCGCGCATCCTCGCTGCAGATCCGAAGGTCACAGAAGGTGGCTGTCGCCAGCCCGCCGGCGATGCAGTAACCCTGGATCTGGGCAATGATTGGTTTGGGATTGTTCCAGAACACGTCCCACCAGGCCGAGGCGCTGAATCCTTTACCCTTGAGGAAACGCTTGCGCCAGCCAACACCACTGGCATCGTCATCGTTGCTGAGGTCGAAACCCGCACTGAAGGCGCGGCCGGCGGCCTTGAGTACGATGACCCGGATACTGTCGTCCTGCCAGCCGGCGTCTTCGAGGGCGTCGCGCACTTCGAGCTGAAGCTCCTCTGAGAGCGCATTGAGCTTGTCGGGCCGGTTGAGGGTGATCGTCGCGATTGGTGCGTCTTTGGCGTAGCTGATGGTGGTGTAGCTCATGGGATTTACCGGTTACGGAAGGCGGGCATGATCTGGCGTGCGAAGCGTTCCATCGAACGGCTGCCTTTGGCCACGTCCATGCCGGGGAACTGCATGTAGGTCACCAGGTCGGTGCAGGTGTATTCACTGGCAAAAGTATCCAGCTTGTCCGCTACCTGCTGGACAGTGCCGATCATGAAGACGTCTCTCAGCACGGAGTGGCGCATATCCTCAGGTCTGCTCACCGGCAGCGGCGCGTCATCGCCCTCGGCGTCGCGTGCCTCGGCAAGGATGTCCTGATAGAACTCGAGCAGATGAAACAGGTGGTCCTGACACTCATCCCAGGCCTGGTCTTCACTGTCGGCGATGTAGATCATGCGCAGCTGCGCGATACGGAAAGCATCCGGGTCACGTCCGCAGGCGCGCAGGGAGTCCAGGTACAGCGGCGCCGGGTCGGGACCGAAGGTCGCCATCAGGTGATGGCCATGCTCGGCCGCGCGCCGGATCCCGCGCGGGCCGCGTGCACCGATCCAGATCGGGGGATGGGGCTGCTGCACGGATCTCGGTGACAGACGAAGCTTGTCGATGCGGGTGAACTCTCCGTCGAAGCTGACTTCCTCCTCGGTATGCAGGCGCCGGTAGATCTCGAGCGCCTCATATAGCCGGCGCGCACGGGTGCTGCGGTCAAGACAGAGCGCGTTGAACTCGTGGTAGGAATAGCCCTGACCCACCCCGAAATCGAAGCGGCCGTTGGACAGGATATCCACGCTCGCCACGTCCTCTGTCGCGCGCACCGGATGCTGATAGGGCAGCAGCAGGATGAAAGTGCCGATGCGGATCGTCTGCGTCTGCGCCGCGATGGCGGCGGCAGTGGTCAGCAGCGCGGGGTTGTAGCCGTCTTCGGTGAAGTGATGCTCGGTCAGCCAGACGTTGTCATAGCCCAGAAGCTCCGCGTAGCGCACCTGCGCCATAAGGTCGGCATAGAGTTCAGGAAACGGGCGGCGCCACTGCGGCGGGTTGCGGAAGTCCTGGGGGATGCCCAAAC
>Ga0181582_10000241_pt1 | contig 36546 bp, 24 predicted proteins | sample 071ome_32_FD_132438 | JGI IMG/M metagenome (GOLD analysis project Ga0181582, IMG submission 132438) | Coastal salt marsh microbial communities from the Groves Creek Marsh, Skidaway Island, Georgia - 071405AT metaG (megahit assembly) | ecosystem: Environmental > Aquatic > Marine > Intertidal...
CTCTCTGGCCTGTTCTCTAATGCCGCCATAAATCCCCCGAGTGACAATCCAAGGCCAGAGGATAAGTTGGACAAACCAGACCGGCAATCGATGACGGCCTCCGTTTTGTTGGTGCAGCGTTAAACCATTAGATTGCAGACCCAATACCGACCCCCAGCGACTGCCCGGCGGCTGGAATCGATGCGCTGGAGCCTTTCCATGGATCAAGGCGTTAATATTTCTGCAGAGGATACGGTATGCCCAATTTCTCGCTGAACTTCTGAGAGGGTCGGTTGCCGCAGCATCGCCAATAGCGAATACGTTTGAGTAACCGATGACCGTCATCGTCTTCTCGGTCTTTATAAATCCCGCCTCGTCGAGCATGTCCAGGGGCAGAAATGCGGTATTGGGATGCACGGCGCCTGTGGCCCATATCAGCGCATCCCCAATATAGTCTGGCTGACCAGAGCTAAACGTGACGACCCCTCCTTTTAGAGCCGTCCGAGTTCCGTCCGTCGAAGGGTCTGCTCGATGGCCGGGCTTTAGAGTAACCCCCGCCTCTCTGAGCTTCGCCATGTGATAGGTGCGGGTTTTTGGATGGTAACCAGGCAGGACATCCTCACCGGAAAAAAATAAGGTGACGTCCTTATCGGGAAATCGCGAAGCGACGTTAAATGCCACACTGGTGCCCGATGGGCCACCGCCCATGACAGCGATCCGTTTGGCCGACACGATGGTGCTTGTTTGCCGCTCGAGATCAGACTCGACGTCTGCAACGTTTTCAACCTGCGCGGTTCGCCAAAAACCGTTGCTAATTCCCGAGGCAATGACCAAATAATCCCAGCACACCGACTGTGTAGATTGATCACTGCATTCAATCGATACGACCTGTTCGTCAGTGTTAACAGCAATCACCTTGCCATGAATACATTCGACATCATCAAGCTTTCGGAATGCATCAAGTGGCGTCAAATAGGATTTTTTCCAGTAGGAGAGGTCTGTTAGCCGCTTGCCAAGCTCCTGCCCACTCAACAAAACAGGTCGCGTAGTCACGGCAATGACCCGGCAGTTTCTTCTTAGATGGGCCGCCACCAGCACGCCCGTGTCTCCCATGCCGATAATTAGAACGGTTGGCAGCTTGGACCCTTTTTTTACGCCCTGAAACTCGAGCATGAGCTTACTGGCTAGCCACCGAATAGGCGGTGATGAGAGGAATCGAGCGACGTTGCGCGAGTAATGACGCCCTGATAGAAATCACCCAGCGTGTCACTACCCGTTTCAGGCGTTGCCGACTCGTCATAGCAGCTTCTATGTGCATCCCATACCAACATCGACTCCGTTGCATAATATTTCGCTATGCGAGCGAACTCTGCCTTGTCGCGACTCCATGAGGATATCCCGGCAGCCGTATTCAAAATGGCTTCAGCACCATCAAACCAGCGCGAGCTGATTGAACGAACGGCAGGTTTCCGCCCACATAGTCGCGCGAGGAGTTCACCCTGCTCCCTGGGCGTGATGGCTGGTCCGGGGCCACCGATGGGCAATACCTCGCCATAAGATTCAGAGTCCTCTATTCGATCGAGGATGAACTGCGCGAGATCACGGGTTGAAATAGGCTTGCAGGCGGTATTCCGACCCCCATCGAACACCAGAAATGGCTTGCCCCGGGAAACGCGAGAGATCTGACCCGAGAGAGATTTAAAAAATGCGGTGGGCCGAATGACCGTCGGCTCCAGTGAACCCTCGCTCGCCAACAGCTCCTGTTCAAAGGCTAATTTTGCGCGCTGAAATGCAAGCCTCGGCTTCTGCACGCAAATCGCGGAGAGAAGAATAAATCGACCAACCCCAACATCCTGCGCCCATTGCAATAATCGATGATTTGCCTCGTACTCAACTGACCAAGCGTCTGACACCCCACCTTGGCGGCTCGCAATACAACTGATCAGGGCGTCATGATGGGGCAGACCGCTAGCCCAAAGAGGATCAGTAAAATCCGCGCGATGAAGCCTTAATCGGGGATGATCCTGCCATTGATCCGACGCGGTTTTTTTTCGAACCAGTGCGGTCACATGATAGCCGCGCTCCAAAGTTTGATGCAGGAGTGCACTGCCAACGTATCCTGTGGCGCCTCCGATCAGCACATTCATGTACGCACCATCCTCGGCAAGGCTACCTCCTAAATCTCTTCGGCCTTGAGCGCTTCTGCTGTTTGCTTACCGTACTCTGCGATAATTTCAAAGAAGGTCGAAGGATCGGCGTGTCGAAGTGCTGCTAGGTCACGCTCATTACCCTTAGCGAAAATGAGCTCGGGGACGTTTTCCTTGATCGCCTTGAGAATTGCTGCCGCGCAATCTTTTGGGTCGTCACCAGAATCAATCACCTCGTCGGAGCGGCCTCGCCGCGAGCCATCCGCAGTGAGCGCATTGCGGGACACGTCGGTGGCTACAGATCCGGGAAGCACGTTGGTCACGCGAATATTGTGGCGAAGTTCGGTCTCTGTTCGAAGCGCATCCATATAACCGATCAAACCATGCTTCGCCGCACAATAGGCAGTCCGCATTGGCGCGCCAACGCGCCCCGCGATCGAACTGATGGCAACGATGTGAGCACCCCCTGCAGCGATCATGCGGGACAGCTGCAGCTGGGTGAGCCAAATAGGCGCAATAAGATCCACATCGATGAGATCTCTATACACTTCAGGCTTGGTGTCCTCGGCAAGACTACGCTGACTGATGCCGGCATTGTTGATCAGAATGTCAACGGGCCCACTCGCCCATACCGAATCAACCAAGGAGGACAGCTGTTCATAGTCAGTTGCCTCAAAGGGGACTATCAGGGACTCCCCCGAAAGCGAGGACTGAACGGCTTCAAGGGCCTCTTGTCGGCGCCCCGATAAGATCACTCTGGCCCCGAGCGCACTGGCCTTTTCCGCAATGGCCCGCCCTATACCTGACGAGGCGCCTGTCACCCACATGGTTTTACCCGCTATATCAGTCATCTATGTTTTCCTCGAACCGTCTTTGCAACAGCTTGGTTAACTCGCTGGAGCTGTTAACCCTGAGGTTCGCAACTCATCGCAAGTCTGATTAGAATGATCAGAGTATGAGGTGGTTTGGCACGGGAGACCAGCACGACCAGATGAACCCACCATACCGCGAGGCCGTGTCCAAGATACGAGCAACCCTCTGGAGTAGTGAGACGTCATTAATGGTTAATTCGAAAATGCCTACCCTTGGTACAACATTCACTGCCGTGAAATTTAAAGAGTCAGCCATAGGGTGCCTGCTGGCCGCGTTACTCAGCACTGGCTGCTCTATTGAGCTGAAAGAAAAGGCGCCGAATGCCGCCTCAAAAGACTCGACTTGGCTAGTCCACTGTGAAACAGCCGAATCCCATCGGCCCAATGACGAAGAAATCAACAAGGGGGTGTCCAAACCCCATTGGCTGGTGTCGCTAGCGCCGAACGGTAAGCCCTATCGCCTCAGCGGCACCCTTGAGGATGGTTTTTTAGTTGTTGATCAGACGCAACCCTCGGAGGAGGATCTTCGGGTTGGCTGCGTAGCGGCCCTTGAGGCGAGTAAGCGAGAGCACGGTAATGAAATAGCCAGAATTCTCGCTTTCAGGCAACACGAGGGAGTAAACGTCTATATCGACTTCCCCGATATGCTGTCGGAAGAGCACATTGAACGTCTTGTGATTTTTGGGGACAGTCTGTCTGATACCGGCAATCTGAAATCTCGCCTCAAGATGTTTCCTGCTTCCCCCTACTGGATAGGCCGCTTCTCCAATGGCCCGGCATGGCCCGACTATATTGACGCCATGAATCCATTGGCCGTTCAAAACCATGCGGTTGGTGGGGCCTCGGTAACCGGAAAAGACACTCAGCCAAAAGGTTCTTTTTCACAAAGGCTGCAAGATGGCGGACAATTTTTTGTAAGCGGCACCACCCAGAAACAGATCTCTGTTTACGCGAAGGATTTTTTGGTTAATGGACAGTTGATATCACCGGAAAAGACTGCCGTCGTTCTGTGGGCTGGCGCCAATGACTATATCTCTAAAGAGCCTTTCACCGGTGCGATAGAAACGCTACTGGATCGACCGGAACTTCCACAGGGCTATGTCGCAGTGGTCGATACGGTGGTCTCCCGAATGGAACAGCAAATCCTGTCGCTCGTGGATCTCGGCGTCGACAAGATGCTCGTAGGCAATCTGCCCAATCTCGGTTTGTCTCCGATCATCGTGGAAAACAACACCTATGGTATCCACAACAACCTCTCTGAAGATGAACGTCGCTCGCTTCTCAGCCTCAAACTCACCGAGCTGACCAACTACCATAATGAACAACTTGCATTGATGGTCGAGCGAGTAAACAGCGATACGCCAGAGGCCTCTATTGTCCTTTTTGATTCGTTTGCTCTGTTTGAGGATGTGTTAAGTGACACCGCCACCTATCATCAAGACGTGAAAGCTAAAGCTGACTTCGACGTGGCAAAAAATGCTCAGAAAATTGAATCTTCCCTGTACACAGTAGTCGCGCAGGAACGATGTTTTAGTGGCAGCTACATGGGAAGCAAAGATCCGGGTGAGATTTGTGCCAACTCAAACCGCGCTATTTTTTGGGATGTGGTTCACCCAACAACCTATGTGCACTGCTGGGTTGCCTACACTATCAATCAGCAGCTTGCGGATTTATCGTGGGCAGCAGGCACACCTGTGCTTAGCGATGTGGGCGAGTGGTGTGCCGGGGTTGCCGATGTCGTGGCGGGCCATGAGGAGCTACGAGTACTGCGCTTTACCACGCTCGATGGTGCTTTGGCACCCATCCCCGAAAGGTAATCCCTGTTATTTTCTGCCGAGTGCCCTAAGGTTGTTTTCATGGGTGCTTTTATCGATTCGATAGCGATAAATCGCCATCAACATTATCGACCAGAGCACGTACTGACAGGGAACAAGTAGCGCCCCCAGATTTCTGGTTGTTTCCAGCGGCACATCAGCCGGGTTTGCTCCCTCGGGAAAACCAACCCACTGCAACAACAGACCGGCGATAAACGCACCGATACCCTGGTTTGTTTTCTTGATAAAAGTGACCGCCGCGTAAAAAACACCCTCACTGCGACGTCCCGTCCTGATTTCTGAACTTTCCACCAAATCGGCAACCATGGACGCGAGTACTACTTGCATTGATATCATCAAGCTAAGCTCGATCGTGCTGAACAACAGTAAAAGCGGGAAGAGCGCAGGGTCGCCGTTTTCAGGGAAAACCCCCAGCAGACGCAAAGTGACGGGTGCGGGCTGAATAAGCAGCGCTGCGCCGCCCAAGGCAAGCACGGCATGTCGCTTACCCAGACGACGTGCAAGCCGTGGCGCCAGCACCAGGCCAGCGGTTGCCGCCACCAGCACCATGCAGGTCCACATGAACATTTGGAGCGATGAGAGCTGCCAAAAATAAGACATCATGATGAAGGTCAGCCCCGCCGACAGCCCTGTGGCCACAGCCCCCGCCATGCTCGACAAGAACAACGCGAAGAAACTTGAATCAACTAGCGTTTCCCTGAGCTCTGCAAAAATCTGGGTTAGCCTCTTGCGAGCGGGGGGCGCACTGTATTGATGTGTCTGGACAGCAGTTTGAGTGCCTATGGATGAAACCAGGATAGCAATGAAAATGGCGATGCCTGCAATAACTCCGTAGGTCTCATAGCCCTCACGATTGAGCGTGCCCACTTCATACTCAGCTGTGGGCACAAGCAAGACCGCAAACATCAGAATGGTCAACAACGCGCCACCGAACCAACCAAAGAAATGTCGCCACGCTTGTATGGAGGTTCTCTCGTCATAATCCTGAGTCAGTTCAGGCATCAGAGCTGAACTCGGGGTCTCAAAAAAAGTAATCAAGGTGCGAATGAGGATCGCAAAGGTCAGAAGATAAAGAAAAAGCGCTTCATCCCCCCAGTCAGGGGGCTGCCAGATAAGGAAATAACAAAGTGACACTGGGACGGCGCTGGCGTACATGAAAGGATGGCGCCGACCCATGCGAGTCCGGGTATTATCCGACCAATAGCCAACAATCGGGTCACTGACTGCATCGGTCAGTAGTGCGATCAGTAAGGCCGTACCTGCCAGCGCAGGTTCCAACCCCACTACCGTGCTGTAGAACATGAGCAAGAAATACGCGAATCCCTGCTCCTTGACCCCATAAGCGATCGACCCAACGCCATAGGCAAATTTGACTCGCGGCGGCAAGAAAGATGACGTCACCGCCAGCTATTCCACCATGGCTTTCCGGTAAAGGCTCGGATTAGGTACACCCTCTCAACGCTCACAGTAAAAACAGCGATCGAACATGATCGCGCTCCCGATAAGAGGCATCCCACGCTCGCAAAGCAGGCCGATCACCCAGGAGGTCTGTTTCCGTGTAGCGCATGAACTGAAGAAACGCAGCCAGCGTGCAGTCCGCGACACCCGGTGCATCCCCGCCGAGAAAAGCGCGTCCATCACTCAGCTCGCCCTCGACATAATCAAAGCCCGGCTGAATCCTACTCGCGAGCTCTGCGGCCTTGGCAGGGTCTGGCGTTAAACCCAAGGGAGACTTTTGGGCATGAACATACCAGGCCAAGTCAAAGGTGATGCGCATTTCAACAACGCGCTCCAGATTCCTCGCCAGCGCCATTCCTTCGGGGTCAGTCGGAATCAGGGTTGGACCTTCAACGGCCGCTTCGAGGTAATCAATGATACTGAGCGATTCGGTGATGAACCGACCCGATGGTAATTCAAGCACCGGTAAGGTGCCCCAGGAGTTTCTCCGAAGATGTTCGGGCTGTTTGTGGGCACCCTTCAGCGTGTTGACGATGACCCGCTCGATGTCAAAGTGACAGCCAAGTGCTTCGCGCTCGGCGCAGTACAGCGTTACTCTCATCGGGTTTGGTGCCAAAGGCACCGTATACAACTTCATCATTTTATCAGCCTTTTTCTGAATCCCGGTCAGCGCTAATCGCTGATGCATATGCCCCACTACCGAACCAGTAGCACATGGCGCCCAATACGCAAGTTGAGACAGTTACTGCCAGAGCATACCGAATTGACTGAGCACCCATGCCACTGAACCAGTCGCTCAGTAAGCCAACGGCCAAAGGACCAAGCCCCATCCCCAGCAAGTTTAGCGTCAGCAATAAAAGCGCAGACGCCTGGGTGCGCCAATGGGGGGGCACCAGATTCTGCACCGCCGCATAACTTGGGGCGACCCAGCTCGCGGCAAACAGCGCCGAGAGCATCATAAACAACAAGGCAACAGGCACCGTCGTGTCACCCAGCTGAAAAACCAGCGTCTCGGGCAGCAGCAAAAACGCCAGCTGGGTAGGCAACGCAATGAGGCAACCAATCGCGGGCACCCAAAGCTGCCAGTGGGGGTCCCGCTGGGACAACCTGTCAACCAGCATCCCGCTAATCACCGTGCCTAAACCACCAAAGAAAACACCAATCAACCCGAGCCATAAGCCAGCATCTACCAGCGTCATGCCGTGGACCCTGACCAGAAAACTGGGTGACCACACCCCCAATCCATAACCGGAGATACCAGCGAAGCCCACACCTGCGGCAACCCATGCAAAACCGGGCAGCTTTACAATGTCGCCCATAGCAGACCACAGAGATCTGTCCAGCGGGTCCGGCGGGGGGCGCAAGGGCTCCTTCAGGGTCAGGTATAACAGGACACTCAGTGCTACCCCCGGCAAGCCGAACACTAAAAATACCGCCCGCCAACCCAGCGCCTCGGCAATCAGTGCGCCGCCGAACAGGCCGACCAAAATACCTATATTGGGCGCTATTGCAAAAACACCCTGAGCGAATGCTCTTCGTTCAGGGGGAAAGTAATCAGTGATCAATGACTGGGACGGTGGCGACCCACCCGCCTCCCCAATCCCCACGCCAATCCGCAGTAATGCAAGGTGAACAAAGCTCGACGCGGTAGAGCAAAGTGCGGTTACCACACTCCAGGTTGCCATGGAGATGGCCAGCACATTGCGGCGCGACCAGCGGTCCGCCAGTCGGGCTACCGGAATACCAAGGGTTGCGTAGAACAGCGCAAACGCGAGTCCAGATAAAAGTCCCATCTGGGCATCTGACGCACCAAATTCAGCTTTGATTGGCTCTAGCAAGATCGTCATGACCTGGCGGTCAACAAAATTAAATACGTATCCAAGCGTAAGCAAAGCAAGTACGTAAGCCCGGTAACCGGAGCTAAAGGATTGGTGGGCAGACATGGACTGGGGCGTTTTACTCGTGGAGGGCATCAGAGCGCCGAGCCCTGTCCTGCGCCTATCAACCGGGGAACAAGTCTGGGCGTACGCGCCAGATACGCTTGATACTCTGGGTCGTCACCCCAAAGCTGCTGTCCACGCTTGACTAAGGTTGGAATGCCACTAAGCCGCGTCAGCAACAGGTGGACGAATAGGGGCGAAAGCCACGCCAGGTGTTGCGCCCCCGACATCGCCGGTGAGGCGGCCAGTGCCAAGCCGAACCAGAACACAATTTCGCCGAAATAATTTGGATGACGACAGCGTGACCACAGCCCGGTCTGAATAAATCGGCCTTTGTTGTCTAGGTTTTTGCGAAAACGAGTTTTTTGGTGATCGGCTATTACTTCAATAATTAAACCGGCCATAGCGAGAGAGCATCCAGCCACAAAGACGGCGCGCGACAATCCCGCCGGTAGAAAATCAGAAGCCGCATTCCCAGGCAGTAGCGCAACCAGGACGGCACTAACGGTGAAGGAAACCCACACACCCTGAAGCGTCCACGCCATGAAGAATCGCGGCGCTGACACCTTTATATGACGGAAGCGTTGATCCTCGCCCACTTCGATCACGCGAAGGAAAAGAAACGAGCCGAGGCGAACAGCCCAAAATGATACGGCAATGAAAAGCAGCTCTGCGCCCGGAGCTGGATCGCCAGCCATGAACCATGCGAGGCCAACGACCGTGATGTACGTCAGACTTCCCGTAAGATCATAATAGCGCTCCGTTCGAAGCAGCCAGGCAACAGCAAATCCCAACCATTGGATAAGAAAAACACCCAAAAAAAGTGCGGCAATTATTGGCAGCCCCCCCAATAAAGCGCTCGGGGAAATGGCGACCCCGTATCCGATGGTCAAAGCCGCGGCGGCAAGCGCCCCTATTATTGATTTCATAGCCACCCGTAACGGCGATTACTTCGCTCGGGACGGTACCACAGCTACCGGGATAAAAGATGGTCCATACGACTGATCGCATCATCCTGACCCTGTTCCGACTGCGTGGCGGCCTAACGGCAGAAAGCTCGTCATGGCGAAAATCACATGAAACGTCTGACGCAGAACGCGCTGCCGTGAAATTGGGCAATTTGCCACAACTCATCACCAACAAGCTGACGGCCATGGTTTCATAGGGGCCTTTTCGTCACCATTAATGACTATCCGTACTCCGATGGAAGAACACGACATCACCCTCATCCGCCACCTGCCCATTCAGGTCTCAGAGGTATTTGAGCAGGAGGGGGGGTCAGTGGCTGCCGCTCTTAAGGCGGGGGGCACGACCGTCGAGTACTTGCGACAAATTCATTATCGAATGCCCCACGATCAGTTCAGAGCCATGCTTACCTTTTGCACCGAGGAACTGGTAAAACCGGAATTTGGGCTTCTGGTGGGTACTGCTCTCAAGCCCCTGAGCTTTTCGTCTCTCGGCATTTCATGCTTGGCCAGCGATACCGCGGTTCTTGCGTTACAACGACTTTCCCGATTCGCCACCTTGTTAGCGACAGGAGCAAAGGGGGTTTTGGATTTAGAGGGAGATTGCTACGTTATCCGTTTGCGTGGTGCCCGCACCCAATACACCAGTGCTGAAGAGGTGGACCTGGTGGCATCGTCTCTAGTGCGACTGGTGGGTCTGACAATCAATGAGGATATTAAGCCCGTGAAAGTGGCTCTCAAGCGGGGGAAACCGGCGGATCCATCTGCTTGGTATCACATCTTTGGCAACCGGATTGTGTGGGACGCCCCCGAGACAAGCATCTACTTGCAAAAAGAGCCATTGCAAGCGGCGCGATTGTCAGCAAATGAAGCGCTAGCTCGAGCGAATGACGATTACACCCAGAAAGTTATCGACGATCTGTACCAGTCGGACTTTATACGCAGGGTAAATGAGAAGATTGCGCTCCATCTACCCGATGGGCCGCCAAATCAATCTCAAATTGCCAGCGAACTCGCCATGTCTGCGAGGACACTGCAACGGCGACTCAAGGACGAGGATACTCACTTCAGCCAGCTTGTGGTTGAGCTGCGCAAGAATCTAGCCGTAAACGCTCTCAGAAACGGCAGTCGGTCAATTGCCGAGGTGGCATTTCAGCTTGGGTACGCCGAGCACAGCACTTTCTCCAGAGCATTCAAGGGCTGGATGGGTATGTCGCCTCAGGAGTTTGTTGAGCGCTGCGGTAGCTAAAGCACCAAGACCATCCACACCAGGTGACAGATTATAAGCGCAAACCGTAGCGGCGGGGCTTGAGGCACAGTATCCCCCAGTTTTTACGGTGCAGGGGGAAACCCGGCCAACAGCTCACGGGTGACTTCCAAGGTGACTTTATAACGCTCATTCATCGAAGGGTGATCTTTGAGACGACCCTCCGCAATTCCGCGCCAAACGATCTTCTGCGACGATGCGTCAATAATGTCGAGAATAGCGGTTCCCTCCTCATACTCCCGAACCGATGGCCCAGAGCTGTACCCCACGCTGACGCTCTTGCCATAGGTCCCCGCACCAACGCTGCCGTGCATACCCTGGTCGTAGCCTGTCGATCTGGAAATCTGCTGGCGCTGCCTGGATATTGTGTAGTTGATCCAGAAATCCGCCGAGCGGGAATCGCTCTCCTTGAAACCATGGCGGAACAGCTCATTACCGACAACTTCCCGAATCCGTTTGTCAGAGGCGTTCATTTTTCGGTAAGTCGCCATCTCCGATTTCACCATATCGTCGTACCAGTGATAGGTTTTAAACTGTGCGAAATCAAACCCATGATCATAATCAAATTCATAGGTGGGCTTGCTGCTGCATCCCCCAAGAAGAGCGAGTGACAACAAGAGAAGAAATAAGGTTTTCATAGCTACTGTTTTTTTTGACCGGAGTTTGGATAGCATACCTTGTCACAGTTGGCGTTGACCAATGAGCACACAGCCATGAAAGCAGCCGCTACTTTGTTTGATCCCGAAAAAATCGAGCAGGTAACCATCGATAGGTGGTACGCCGACCTTGCTGCAACCGAACGGGCAAGACTGGAGGCTAGGAAAGGATCGGCGGCTAAAAAAGAGTCCATCATCGCAAGGTTTCTGTTACAGCAGCTGGCATCGACAACGCTGGCTGGTAATTGGCGTGTTGAAACTCAGTCCGATCAATCAATCCGCCTCATCAGCGATGAGGGCGTTGCCGCCGCCAGCCTTTCACATACAGCGGGCGCTGTGATGGTTGCTCTGTCCTCAGCCGGTGACATTGGGGTCGATATCGAACATCACCGCGCTAATGATGTTGAGAAAATTGTAAACCGCTATTTTTCGGACGAGGACCGAGAGGATTTTTACGCCACAGCACCCCAAGACCGTATGGCAAACTTTTTGCGTGTATGGTGTGTACGGGAGGCACTCATCAAATTTCAGCGGACCGGCACCATGGGCATGTTGCTGGGCTCGCCTTTACGCTTGCCGAGCCGAGCGACACACCAGAGCCCCGCGCTCCCGCGTGCCGGGTTTCAGGCTGCCATGATCTGCCATGAGCCGGCCATCATCCAGCAATGGGAGGCTCAGGTAACCGAGGATAAGCTCATCGAATTTATAAAAATTTAACTAGCCGGTCAGCGCAAACTGAGGCCTGTCAGCGTACTGTCGGGTAACTACATCCACAATGCTAATTGGCTTCGTCAAGAATAAAGATAAAGTACCAAGCTGATCCGCTGGAATCACGTAATCCCGATGATCCTCGTAGGCGACCGAACCGACTTTGAGCTGAGTGACCAACTCTTGAGGAAGCGTAATACGCGCCACCGCAGCCAGCCCAAAACGTGGCGCCCAGACCGATTCCGCTACCGCTTGAGCACGATGGCGTGATGGTTTGATCAGCGCGAAAGTATCCCCTTTTGCTGATAGTTGAAGCTGCCATCCTTGTTTATCTTTTAACGACCTGACAGCCCAGGGCGTCATCGCCTGCCACAAGGTTAATTCCTGCATCATCAATCCTTCCACTTTAGTCTAGATAAGCACCAATTAGACACACGGACTGTGTTGCTGAGATGGAGAAAAGCGGGCAATTACGCTGGAATTCTGTCAAAAAATGGCAGCTTGACGCCCAGTGCCAAACCATTGGCGTCCAATGCAAATGTTTCATAAAGACTGAGTCGAGATACTGTTTCAATCCTTTAACCCGTGGAAATAACGGCGAATGTCCCAAGAGCAACCCCCATGGCAACAAGCGATTACGATCTGTCACGCTCGCAAGCATTGGCCTATTGACGTTGTTAATCATCTCGAGCTGATCAGCCGTCACTGGACAGCAGAGAGTAGCGTTGCACTGGCTCGCGACATCGGATGGCCAGACACGCCCACCCCTTGGGAGCTCGAACCTATGCGCCGCTGCTGCTTGGCTCACTCTCCCCTGTGGTACGACCATTTTTTCTCTCTCGCACAGGGCACACTAGAGGCGGTTGGGCGCTTAACCCCGCACTATCAAGTGGAGCAGAAGATCGACTACCTAAGCACGCTCATCGTCGAGGTTCCATCATCCCCTACAAGATACTCCGGCCGCCAAATCCGATTATCCACGGGCCCGATACTCCACTGAATTGACTACCCCACGACCGGTCTGAGAAAGACGCATTTAATACGCCTAAAACTTAGTACACATCTAATACACATCGCACGGCCAGCTTTTATTACACTATCGAGCTTCCTGGTCGGCGTAAGCAGTCGCCAAACCAGCATGGGTGAATCAAGTGCTATCAGATGTAGTCTTCAAAATCGACTCCTTTAAAAACGAGCAGCTAGATATCGAAAGCTGGCGCATCGATAGAGGTCAGAGCTGGTGTGTTGTTGGCCAGAATGGAGCTGGCAAGCAGTTTGTTTATCAGTTGCTGACGGGTGAACTGCCATTAGCCACTGGCGAACATGGCATGTATTTCAACCCCGACGAAAAGATCCGGGGAATTTCTTTTGAAAACCAGCAACGCATCTACGAACAGGAGTTGCGACTCGCCGCAAATGATTTGCTCGCCGAGGAGGACACTGCCACCTGCGCGAAAGATTTTTTACCCGAAAATCAACGCGAGCACCCCCTGATTGATCTGCTCAATCTGCGGCATCGACTGGATGCGCCCTACAGTTTGCTCAGCACCGGGGAGAGCCGAAAATTACTTATTGCACAAGCCATCCTCGAGGGTGCGACTTGTCTTATTCTGGACAACCCCTTCGATAGTCTTGATGTTGAGTCCTGCCAACGCCTAACCGCCGCGCTTAAACGGGTCGTGGACGATGGCCTCACCATAGTCTTCATGATAAGTAACAGGAGTGATGTTCCTGCTTGGTGCAGGCAGCTCGCCACGATCGCCGCTGGCAAGGTCAAAGCCCATAGTGGGCTAGACGCATCAAAAATCCAGGGTCTGCTCGGCGAGCTATTCGCAACTGCACCACAACCAGATTGGCCCGACACCGCGCTGCCTCTTGATGACTACCCACATCGGTTCCTCATTGATATTCCGGGAGCGACCGTTCGCTATGGCGACAACACCGTGCTCAGTGAGCAACCACTGCAAGTGAAACCTCTGGAGCACACGCTTATCACTGGAAGCAATGGGTCCGGGAAATCTACTTTGCTGGGCTTAGTCACAGGAGATAACCCTCAATGTTATTCAAACGCTGTAGAGATACTTGGTGTAAAGCGAGGATCAGGGGAATCCATCTGGGAGCTGAAGCAGGACATGGGGATCGTCAGTAATGATCTTCACCGTCGCTATCGAATTCGGTGTAATGCCCTCACCGTCGTCTGCTCAGGCTTCTTCAATTCCATCGGAGTCTACGATGCCGTATCAGAGCACCAAACCCGCATTGCGAGGCAGTGGCTCATCGCCGCCGGCCTCAAGGGTTATGACAAAGCGCCTTTCCAGCACCTAAGCTATGGCGAACAGCGATTGGTCCTGATCGCCCGTGCGCTTGTGAAGTCGCCCCTGCTGCTCATTTTGGATGAACCAACCCAGGGCCTTGATGAGACCAATCGTTCCCGGGTGCTTAATTTAATGGACACCCTGGATAAACGCCGGCATACGACCCTGTTATTTGTTAGTCATCGCTTGGATGAACGTTTACCACTGTTCAGACAGCATATTGATCTCGACGATCGCTAATGTAAGGCTTTTGGACGCTGGCCTGACCGACCTCAATCACTCGCTAGCACAAACTTTCGGCGAAAACGGTGTGGTCGATAGACCGAAAAAAACCAGCCACCTCGACAGTGTCCGCATAACGCTCTACTCTCCAGTTCCAGCGAAAATCTGTCGGAAAAATCTTGCGTCTTCTAATACGTGCCATAGTTCTGCTAATTCTGGTATTGGCCATTGGGTTAGCCTCTATCTGGTTTGCCCGCAACAGCGCTGGCCTACGAGACCTTGCCACTCAGCTGGCGTCTTCAGCGCTCGGGCGCGCTGTTGCTATTGGCAGCCATCAGATCGATATTCGCGACGGTCAGCTAAAACTCACCATCGAGAATGCCGTCGTAGAACAACCGGCGAATTTTTCAGGACCTGCGTTCTTTGCCGCGGATCAACTGGAAGTGGAAGTTGCTCTTGCTGATGTATTCAAAAAGCCGGTCTTTCTGGAATCTGTCAGGGCAAGCAATCCCATTGTTCGCCTCAATAAAAATGCCGCCGGCGAGGTCAACTGGCTCTTTACGTTGAATCAATCCGATGTCCCAGCTTCTCAGTCAGTGGAACGACCTTCACTACCTCTTTTTTTCCGCAGCGCAACGATAGACGGGTTACAGGTCTCTTTTATCCAGCCTGATCGACCTCTGGTTGTATGGCAAGGAGACGTGAATCAAGGCATTGAGGGAGACCATGCTGTCCTCGACATTGACAGCATGTTGAATGATACCCGGCTGGTGGGTTCATTTTCCCTCGCGCCAGTCTCTGAAATACTCGCCATACGGAAAATAGCAGTTGAAGGTCGGATGAACTATGGTGAGGTGACTTTTTCCAGTCAAGCCAACTTTGTTGATGTGCTAACGCCCTCGAGGCCTACTCTAAATATAGACATTAAAGGTCCCAGCATTGAATACCTCACCGACCTGCTGGGGATGGACCGCTTTACCACCGGGCCTTTGGATGTCGAGGTAGATCTGGCGCGCTTCGCAGAGGAAACCTCAATCAACATTAATGGCGAAGTGGGTGAGTTTGCTTTGGTGGCATCGGGCACTGTTGACCACATTCTAAACCCTGAAACAGGGCATCTCGCGGTATCCGTATCTGGCCCCGATGCGTCGCGGGTAGCGGCCATGTTCACCGCAGTGACTATACCTGAGGTTCCTTTTTCAATGGTGGCCCGAGTCGATCGAGATGGACCTTCAATCTCGATCGAGGACGCACGTGTAAGTGTAGGAAGGCTTCAGTTTGACGCCTCCGCCACTATTCCCGATATCAGCACCCCGGCGCGTGCCAACATAAAGATGCAGGCATCTGTACCTGACATATCAATCTACAATCAATTGATTGGAGCCCCAGTAGATTTGTCTGGTCCCGTGACCACCTTGATCTCTGTGAACGCCCTTCCCGATGGCTCCAAAATCGATGCGACGTTGGAAAGCGACTATGGCGATTACGAAGTAACAGGGATAGTAAGCAGCGCCAACTCATTGCGAGACAGTCAGTTCAATATCGCTGGCAACAATGAAGATATTGCTTCGGTTGCCGCGCTTTTTGACATCCCAGCTACGCCAGAAGGGGCGTGGGATATTGAGCTGCCGCTCACTATAGAGGATGAAGGGGTCTCCTTTACCAATGCAAGGTTACGCATTGCAGCGGATTCTGTGGAGACGTCAGGCGTCATTCCTTTTGATACCGAGGTTTCGGTGATCTCTGTCAGCGCCAGCGCGGAACTGAAATCACTAAGGCCCTACCTAAGTCACTGGCTCGCGTCGACTCCGGCTGAACAATTAATGGATAACCCGATGACGGGTAACATTAATCTCACGGCGAAGGCCGGCGTAATTGACCTACAGGTGGACTCTCTCGACCTTGGAAGCCTGACTGCGACCGGGAGGGTATCGATTGATGCCGAAAATTTATCGACTGCGCTAGTGCTGGACGCCAACTCCTCCAGCCTATCGGGATTTCATGGGGCAGATTGGCTTCATTCTCAATTTCCAAAAACCTTTAACGATCAGCTTGCAGCCGCACCCTTCTCTGTTAACGGTGAGCTTGATATTCGCCCTCCTCAATTCGCGCTCAACAATGTCAACCTCAGATTGGGTAGTACGCGGGGATCAGGAAGCTTCGTGGGAGATGCTGACGCCAGTTCGTTTGATCTGTCAGCAGAACTCAAGAGCACCAATATGCTCGAGTGGCTGCAGAAAGCGCCAACAGGTGCCGCGATTGGTGGCGAGGTGGTGATTGACGGATCCTTTCGGCCCGAACAGTGGACAATGAACAAGCTAGAAGTTCGTCTGGAGGATAATTCTACGCTTTTCGTCGAGGGCACCTATCACCACGGCGAGAGCTTCGACAATACCGATTTAAAGTTAACGTCAGCCATCGCGGATGTCAGTCACTTCAGCGATTTACTCGGTGTGACGTTGCCTCCAGAAAACCTGTCATTGGATCTCCTTTTTGAGGGCGACCAAGAACAGCTGAACGCGAAAAACTTCAGTATCAGTAGCGGTGAAAGTGAAATAACCGGCTCATTGAACATTGCAAACCCGTCTCGTCCTGTCATCACCATGAGCCTGAGTGCGCCCAGTCTCGATCTACGACCCTATACGAAACCGCCGGTGAGCACCACGGGAAGCGACGATGATACAGCCACACCACGGACCGCCCAAGCCACATCAAGAAAACGCACATTGATCCCGGAGACTCCGATTGACTTAGGGGTGCTGAATACATTTGACGCTGATATCACACTGGATATTGGACATGTCCAGGGCCACACCCGAGCTCTCGACTCCCTCGATCTACATGCCACGGTGAGCCAAGGCAATCTAATTATCGAAGACCTGCAGATTTTCGATGAGACCTCCGGGAGAGCACAGGTGAAAGGTTTTGCCTCTTCTATAAATGGGCTAAATCACTTTGGTCTGCGCCTCTCGAGCGAAGAAATCAATATTGGTGTCCCCATCCTCACCCCAGAGGATATCGATGCTTTGCCTCGCTATGATATGCGTTTGGCCATCTTTGGGTCGGGTGACAATACACGGGATCTGGCTGCGTCAGTATCCGGAGGAATTGAAATTATTGGCGGCCAGGGGCGCATTGTGTCTCAGGGGCAAGGGCTTCTCACCAATGCCTTTCTTGATGAGTTGCTGACGCTGGTAAACCCGCTACGAAAATCTGACCCCTACAATCAGGTCCAGTGCTTGGCGGCACTCGCAAGTATTAAAGACGGCAAACTCAAAGGCGATCCTCTGGTGACCTTCGTAACCAATAAACTTGCCGTCATCAGCAAGGCTGAACTGGACTTTGCCAGCGAAAAAGTTTTTGCGACCTTCAACACCGTACCCCAGCGAGGATTTGGGATTAGCGCGTCGTCAGCCTTCAACCCCTTCGTGGGTGTGGGGGGTACTCTGGCCGAACCGCAAGTCACCCTTGATCCTGAAGGAACCATTATTCAGGGCAGTCTTGCCGTGGCCACCGGGGGCATTTCGTTAATCGGTAAAAGCGTCCTGGATCGCTTCACCGTGTCGAAAAAGTCCTGCGACAAGGAACTCAAGAAATTTGCCTCCCAAAGACAGCAGGCAATTGATAACTACGCCAGCTTCAGGGCGAAAGCGCTCACTCCAGCGAAATAACCAAAACCATTGCGCCCACTTGCCCAGCCTTTTGCATACCCTAACCGACTATCGCGGCAGCCATAAAGAGAATCGCCGCACCGCCGGCGCCAATCAGGGCGTATGGAAGCTGCGTAATGGCATGGTCATAAGTTTTACAGCCTGCACCCTGAGCACTCAGCACCGTAGAGTCTGAGTAAAAACAGGCATGACTTCCGAAGCCGCTCGCAGATAACAAGGCCCCCACGACCAGCGGAATGCTCACGTCGAAGGCTTCTGCCAAGGGGAAAGCGACTGGCATAGCTATCGCAATGACGCCCCAGTTGGAACCCGTGGTGTAAGAGACCGCCGACATGGTAATAAAAATCAGGACCGGCAAAAGCGTTCCGTTCATATAAGGCTCTACAGCGGCAATCACATAATCTGTCAGTCCTATAGCATTGTTCGCCTCGACGAAAACAAAAAGCGCAAGCAACATAGATAGCACTGGCACCATCGATTTCAGGCCTTCCACACAGGTATCAAACAGTTCCCTCAGGGGCATGATCCCCGAAACTCCATACTGAACCAAGGTAATCACCACTCCCAGAATTACCCCTCTGAGGAGATCGACGGTCGGAAATACGGTAAAGAACAACAGCGAGAGAATGGGTAGAAAGAACACCCACATGGTTGCCTTTTGTGACGACTGAACCGCGAGCGCAGGGTCTTCGAAAACACCCAAATCTCCGGTTTCCTCGGCGCGTTGTTCGGCAGTTCGCATACGACCCACCAGCGGAATAACGCCGACAATAACTAGGGGAACGACAACAACTGCAAGCAACGGGTAGAACATATACGGAATAGACTCGACGAAAAGCGCTATTCCCTGACCGGATTCCGCTACTCCATTTTTTTCAAGTAATCCCGCGAAGTACACGCCCCAACTCGAAATAGGGATTAACAGGCACATCGGTGCGGCCGTGGAATCGACCACATAAGACAGCATTTCCCGAGAGGTTTTGAATCTGTCCGTAACAGACTTCATGGTCGCGCCAACCGTCAGGGAATTGAGATAGTCATCCAGAAAAATCACCAAACCCAACAACCAGGTAGCTAGTAAGCTGCTGCGCTTGCCCTTCAGTCTTCTTGTCAACCATTCACCAAACGCGTAGGACCCGCCGCCCTTAACCAGCAGCGCAATAAAGCTTCCATATAGCGCGCAGACTAAAATGACCCAGGCAGTGACTTCGTCGGCAAGCACCTCGGTCGAAACCGTCGCCAATCGATCTGCAAACTGCCAGCCATCCATAATGACAAATGCCAGAATCGCACCAGCGATCACTGACTCGAGGGTGCGATGGCTCCAAATGGCCAGCACCAGCACCAGGACGGTCGGCACCAGACTGATTGCTCCGTAATCCACTCACGCTCCTTTTAACCTCAGGGCCTCTCTGGGAGGCTACCCCGCGAATGTAACCGAGACCGCGGAAAATCGGCTACCCCGCTGTGATTTAGTCACCTGCATTTTGCCTTGAATTAGCTTTTAATAGCTTTTTGGTTGCCGCACACACCCGCGGCATTGGCCGGGGGACCATTTCATGCATCGAATGCTTAAATTCAGGCGACGTTCATGACGCTCAAATCATTGATCGCTGACATCCATGCCGCCGAATCAGGGCCGCAGGTGGCCGCGCTTTTCGACTTCGACGGCACCATCATAGCGGGTTACTCCGCGACCGTATTCCTGCAGGATTCGCTGGCGCAGGGAGAACTCCGCGGGGAGGAACTCGTTGAACTGACACGGGCCCTCACAGGATTTGGCCTCGGCAGTATGGGATTTTCCGCGTTGATGGCGGTACATGCCCAGTATCTGGCAGGCAAAGAGGAAAAAAGTTACATCGCCAATGCCGAACGGCTGTTCCGCAAAAAAATTGCACGCCTCATTTATCCGGAAACGCGAGAGCTCATCGAGGCCCATCGTGCCAAAGGCCATACGATAGCCATCATCAGTTCGGCAACGCCCTATCAGGTTCTCCCTGCGGCTCGAGATCTCGATATCGACCACGTCTTCGCCACGGAACTGGAGGTGAAGAAAGGTGTATTCACTGGCGGAGTCATAAAACCCACCTGCTTTGGGCAGGGCAAGGTTGACGCTGCCGAAAAACTGGCCTCCCTCGCAGGCGCGGATTTGGATAACAGCTTTTTCTACTCCGATAGCACCGACGACATCCAGCTTCTGGAACACATTGGACGTCCAGTGACACTGAACCCCCGAAAGAAACTGAAAAAAGTAACTGCTGAGCGCAAATGGCCGACGGCGACCTTCGACAGCCGAGGGAAAGTCAGCGTTAATCGGTTCCTGAGGACGGTCGCGGCGACCGGATCTGTGGTAAGTAGTATTGCCGCCGCGTTGCCTGTCTACGCCCTGACCGGCTCGAGAAGAGATTCACTCAATTTCTCAATGTCTCTGTTTGCAGAAACCTGCAACGCGCTGATTGGACTCGAACTGGATGTGACCGGGGAGGAACATCTCTGGAGCCAGCGCCCCGCCGTGTTCATGTTCAATCACCAGAGCAAGGCTGACGTAGCCATCATGGCCAGCTTGGTGAGACGTGACGTCGTGGCCGTGGGTAAGAAGGAAATTCAGCGCATGCCGCTCATCGGCCAGGCAATGGGAATTGCCGGGGTTGTCTTTATCGACCGATCAGACCGTGAGAAAGCGATCGAGTCAATGAAGCCCCTCGTATCGGCCATGCAAGAGCAAAACAAATCTCTGGTCATCGCCCCTGAAGGGACCCGAACGCCCAGCCGCAAACTGGCGCAGTTCAAAAAAGGGGGCTTCCATATTGCCCTTCAAGTGGGCGTACCCATCGTGCCGGTTGTCATTCACAACGCGGGAGATATCGCGCCCAAAGGAGATTTTCTCTTCAAGCCCGGTAGGGTCCGGGTGGACGTGCTACCTCCGGTTGATACCAGCGATTGGTCGCTGGATCGAATGGATGCACAAGTGAATCAGGTCAGAAATCTATTTCTACATGCCCTGGGACAGCCAGAACAGTCTCTTGAAGAGGTTGTGCGGGACAAAAGGAACCTGCCTGACGACATGCGTCCGGAGCTTAAGAAGCACGCTTCACGTACCAAGCCAGCCAAAAGTAGCGCCACTAAAAAAGCAGCCTCCAAGAAACCCGCGGCTAAAAATGCGAGCATCAAAAGTAGCACAGGGAAAAGCAAAGCTGCTGCTGCCAACAAAAAAACCGGCGTCCGAAAACCTGCGGGAGCGCGGGCAAAGTCCACTCGGCCTGCAAAGCCCGCTGCATCGAAAAAAGCCCCTGTAAAAAAAGCTGTAGCCAAAAAAGCCCCAGCAAAAAAACCTCGACTAAAAAGAAAACGAACACGCGGGACAAGCGGTAGTACCTCATGATCGGTCTGGAGAGTTTAATCGAGCCAAGCAACTCACCATGGCCATCTGATGGGCGCCCGGCGATTTTCGTGCTGGACACCAACCGCTCGCTCGAGCAGCGACTATTGGAGAACTGGATCGAGCATCACCGGCCTGATGGCGCGGAATGCCATCAGGTGGTCTTGGCACTGGGAGACGATCGGAAACCACTGCAAAGCCTTGGGCTGAGTAACGCAATTAGCAGTTCTGGTAACGCCATCGTGATCCCCCTCAGAATTGCCTGGACCCCCAGCGACAAAGCCTATGCGTCAGGGCCTCGCTTACGCCATCTTATTCAAGGGCCGGAGCGGAGACCCGGGTGGCTTCGTGGGAGACGAATCCTCAAGCGCCACCCCGAGCGCGCTCACCTCATTAAAGGAACCCCCGACACAGTCACTGCGATGGGGGGCCGCTTCACATCCAAATATGACCTCGCACCAGAGCAGCGGCCTGAGGACTTTGCAGTCTTTGTAGCACGACAAGCGGCAATTGTTTTGGACATGGCTGAACGCAGACTGCAGGGTGGTCGTTACAAAGTACCTCGTTACATCGCCCAATCTCTGCGAAACAATCAGGAGTTCAGAGCCCGACTTTATGACATTGCTAATCAGGAAGAGCGGTCTCGGTCTGATGTGGTGGGAGAGGTAAACGAGTACTTCAAGGAGATGATCTCGATTCCCACAAGCTTCTGGTTGGACGTCTGGATTAAGTTTTGCAATGTATGTCTGGGTCTGGGCTATGAGCCTCGCCTGCATTATTCCGCCGAAGACCTCGAGCGCGTTCGCGCCATGGTGCGCAACCACCCGTCCGCTCTCCTGTGGACCCACAAAACCTACATAGACGGCTTCGTGGTGCCAAAGCTTCTGTTCGATAACAATTTTCCGGTACCCCACTTCTTTGCTGGCGCAAACTTGAACATGCCGTTCCTGGGTGGGCTTGTCCGACGTGCCGGAGGCATTTTCATAAAACGCAGCTTTAACGACAACGATGTCTACAAAGCCACCCTTCGCCAGTATGTCGGTTACTTAATGGAGAAGAGGTTTCCCCTCACGTGGTCATTTGAGGGCACCCGCTCACGCTTGGGCAAGCTGATGCCCCCCAAATACGGCGTTCTCAAATACGTGCTCGAGGGCTGCTACAACGCGGGTGCTCAAGACATTCACATTATTCCCGTAACGGTATCCTATGACCTGATTCGCGATGCAGAAGAATATGCCCGCGAACAGTCCGGTGTGCCAAAAGCGCCGGAATCTCTAAGCTGGCTGGTGGGGTACCTGCGCAGCCTCGCCCGTCCAATGGGGAAGATCTACGTCGACTTTGGAGATCCAGTAATACTGGCATCCGCACCAGATCCAGAAGATCGCCTTGCACTATCGAAGGTTGCTTTTCAGGTGGCTGTTGAAGCTAATCGAGTCACCCCGATTACCTACCCTGCCGTTGTTTCCATGGTTTTGCTAGGGGTTTACCCCCGAGCGCTGACAGAGGCCGAGGTCTCCTCGGACGTAGCAGACATCATTGCCTGGGCGCGTAAACGAAATCTGAGAATGTCGCCCGATTTCGACCGGCAGTATGCAGAGGGTACTGAAAAACTTCTGGATCTGATGATCGAAGAAGGCCTGGTTGCCCGCTTCACGGGGGGACCTGCCACGGTCTACGGTATTGAAGCGGGGCAGGCCGCGGTCGCCAGCTATTACCGCAATACTATTGTTCACTTCTTCGTTAATCGGGCCATTATTGAACTCTCGCTCACCGCCGTTGCCGAAATGGATAACAATGAGACAAATCCGGTCGACATATTCTGGAGCGAAGTCCTTGAGACCAGAGATCTATTCAAGTTTGAATTTTTCTATCCGCCCACTGAGGAATTCAGGGTCGAGATCGAGGAGGAGATGTTGCGACTCCACCCCGACTGGGAGCGTTTGCTCGGTGAAGGCAGCGGCGGCGCCCGAGCGCTTTTGGCAGAGATGAACCCACAAGTTGCTCATATGACGCTGCAAATGTTTGCTGAGTCCTACAGCATTGGTGCTGACTTATTGGCCAGTCTGAACGAGAATGAATCCATCGACGAAGAAGACTTCATCGATCGGTGTATGAATTATGGAAAGCAGTCTCTCTTGCAACGGCGAATTTCGAGCGAGGCATCAATGTTAAAACTCCTGTTTAAAAACTGCTGGAGTATGCTCAGCGCCCGGCAGCTCACAGACCATTCGCTGCCCGATTACCTGTCTGCACGTGCTGCGCAGGCCGAGAAATTAAACGCCTTGATCAGACGAACGGAAATATGTCGCGCATCGGCAATAGCGCGTAGAGGGAATTCAACCCTAAGGGACAAAGCCCGTGGCGGCCTCTAAGCTCGCCATCCTCGGCGGCGGTAGCTGGGGGACCACGGTTGCCTCCCTGGTCAGCCGGAATGCCGAGGTGCAGCTTTGGGCTAGGGACAACACAACCGTCGCGGAAATTAACGGCCGGCACACCAACAGCCGCTATCTGGGCGATGCAAAGCTCCACGCGTCGTTGCGGGCCAGCACCGACATTGAAGCTGTTGTGGCCGACGCCGACGCCGTACTCATTGCGGTGCCCTCGGATAATTTCCGCGCGGTGCTCACAAAGATTTCGAACAGACTGCCTGCGGGTGCCCCGGTTATTTCACTCACCAAAGGCCTCGAACGGGAGACTCGACTCAGCATGACAGAGGTCTGCCGGGAGATTGCTCCGGGGAGGCCGACCGGCGTTCTAACGGGTCCCAATTTGGCGCGAGAAATTCTGGCTGGTCAGGCGGCTGCGAGCGTTCTCGCGCTGGACGATCAAACCCCCAACAACTGGTTACAGCCGCTTCTCAACGTGGGCTTGTTCCGGGTCTATACCAATCCTGACGTGATTGGTTGCGAGTTGGGTGGCGTACTTAAAAATATCATCGCCATCGCCGTTGGCATGGGGGACGGACTTGGTGCTGGTGATAACACTCGTGCCGCCTTGATTACCCGTGGACTGGCAGAGATTACAAGGCTCGGTACTGCGCTCGGAGGCAAGGCAGAAACCTTTGCCGGCCTCGCTGGTATGGGTGACATGATCGCCACCTGTACAAGCCCCCAGAGTCGGAACCGCCATGTGGGCTTGGAACTTGCCAAGGGCCATTCAATAGAATCTATTATTGAGTCGATGCACATGGTTGCCGAAGGGGTGAAAAGCGCGCCGACTGTTATTGAGCTCGCGAGGGAACATAACGTCGCGATGCCGATCGCCGAAGACGTGTTCAAAGTGGTGACGGGCTCATCCAACGCACGTGGGGTCTATCGGGGCCTATTAAGAACGACCGCAGGTGCAGAATCCGAACCCGGCTAGTCCATAGTTGTGAGAGGAAAAGCATGACAAGCTCACTTATCAGACCTCTGGCTCTTATCCTTATCGGAATACTGTGCGGGGGGTGCGCCAGCAGCCCTACCGGGCGCAGTCAGTTCCTGTTGATATCCCCCGAATCTGCGATTGTTGAATCGGAAGCTGCGTATCTGACAACCGTGAAGGAGCTCGACGATGAAGGAAAGCTGGTTAGCGATCCGGAGACTGTCGGCCGCGTAGCCAACATCACGGGCCGCCTTGTCAGCATTGCTGAACGGAATTTCCCGGAGAGCAGGGACTGGGAATGGAGTGTTGCTATTATCGACGACCCTGAAACGGTGAATGCCTGGTGCATGGCCGGTGGCCGCATGGCGGTATACACAGGGCTCTTCGAACAACTCAATCTCACCGACGATGAATTTGCCCAGATCATGGGGCACGAGATATCCCATGCGCTTGCAAATCACACGGCGGAGCGGATGTCGATGGCCATTGCGACCACCGTTGGTGTAGTAGCAATTGGGGCTGCATCGGACAACAGCGGCGCGGCGGTTGCAGGGGCCGCCTTGCTGGCTAATGTGGCCCTAGAATTACCTAACAGCCGTACCGCAGAGAGTGAAGCCGATGAAATAGGTATGGAACTCGCGACCCGGGCTGGCTACGACCCCGAGGCCGCCGTGACCCTGTGGCAGAAAATGGGCGACCTCGGCGATGCCCGACCCCCCGAGTTCTTGAGTACCCACCCCGCCCCAGACAACCGTCAGGCGGCACTCCAACAGATGGTGCCGGCGATGAATCAAATCAACCCTTCAAGGACCAAAGCGCCGATTACCGAAATCGATATCGTGCGCTAGCCCCCGCACCGTTAGCCTTCCGGACCGAGGAGAGGAATTCGATTACCCGGGCCCATGTAGGCTGATAGTGGTAGCAAGCTGAAAGCTACTTTTACTTCCCTGGCAAATATTCCACTGGTGACCGCCGCGTCTTGATGCCCTTAGCGCAAGGTATGCAGGAAGTGCAGGTGGTCCTCATACTGGTTCAAGATGTCCAGCACCACCTGTTCACGAGTCCAACCCATGATGTCGTAGTCCTGACCCCCCTCTGCCAAATGCACCTCAGCACGATAGAACAAATCGCTGTCCTTCATAGTGTTCATCGCCTGTCCCACCTGCGTGACATCGGGCCGAGGATGGGGGCGACACTGGACTTCATAAACAAAATCCACGTCATCGCCTTGATAGACTTCCAGGCGGGAGGCGCCCTTAGTCGCAGTTCTCACATTGGCATTAACACCGTGGCGAGAAAGTTCGCCAATGAATTCACGCATCGCAGGTACGACCGTCTCCTGCTGAAAACTGCGGATTGTGTCATCCGCCGGGTAAGCCAGCAGATTTTTCAAACGATTGCGCCAGTGATCAGCCTCGGATTCGTTGGGCGGGTGAACCGAGACTGCGGTACGCTTCGCTGCATCCCGCAACAGAGCCCGCCAAAAGCCCCAACAAGCGCCCAAAAGCGCAACCGAAAATGGCAGTGCGCTGGCAATAGTCGCGGTTTGTAGTGCCTGTAAGCCACCGCCAACCAGCAGCACAGAGGCAATTGCAGCGATGACCACCGTCCATACGGAGCGCTGAGTCGCTGGCGTATTGTCCTGTCCCTTGGCGCTCAACATATTGAGCACCATGGCGCCGCTATCCGCCGAGGTAACAAAGAAAATAACGATCATCATCAGGCAAATCAGGGAAAGAATTTGGGTGCCCGGTAGGTAGTCGAGAAAGCGAAAAAGACCCACTGCCTGATTTTGTTGAATCGCCGTTCCCAGCTCCGCATATCCCTGATTGCCGATAAGGTCGATCGCGCTCCCACCGAGCGTCCCCATCCAGAGGCAAATAAACAGGGTAGGTGCAATGATGACACCAAGCAAAAACTCTCGGATGGTGCGGCCTCGAGATATTCGGGCAACAAAAATCCCGACAAAGGGCGCCCAGCTGATCCACCACCCCCAGTAGAAAATAGTCCAGCCACCCAGCCAATCCGACGGGTTATAGACATAAAGATTAAAGGTCTTGGGAACCAGGCTGGCCACGTAGCCACCGAAGTTTTGCAGGGTACCAGACAGGAGTAAAACGGTGGGTCCAGCCAGCAAGATACCGAGCAACAGCAGTACTGCGAGGACCGTATTGGTCTCCGAGAGTCTTTTAATTCCAGCGTCCAGGCCCAACAGAACAGAAATCGTGGCCAGCGCCATGACACAAAAAATCAGGATGACCTGCACCCAAGTGGCAATAGGAATATCAAACAGGTAGTTCATGCCAGAGTTGATCTGGAGAACACCCAGCCCGAGGCTCACAGAAATACCATAGGTAGTGCAGACCACCGCGAATACGTCAACCGCCGCACCGATTGGTCCATAAATCCGCTCACCGATAAGGGGATAGAACGCAGAGCGAAGCGTCAAGGGCAGGTCATGGCGGTAGGCAAAATAAGCCAACATCATGGCAACCACCGCGTACACTGCCCAGGCGTTGAACCCCCAGTGAAAGAACGTGAGCTGCAGAGCCTCGGCAGCAGCGGCTGAGGTCTGGGCCTCCCCTGCCGGCGGGCTCAAGTAGTGCATAACCGGCTCGGCCACGCCGTAAAACATCAAGCCGATACCCACGCCAGCTGCGAACAGCATCGAAAACCAGGAGGCAAAACCATAAGCTGGCTTTGCATGATCTGGGCCCAGCTTGATATCCCCGTACCGGGAGAACGCCAAAACTATCACCATTACCGATACCGCTGCGATAACCAGCACATAGAACCAGCTGGCCGTGGCAACAATTGCATTCTGTAGCTCGGTGAACACCGATCGGCCCTCGCCAGGAATCAGAAGCACACCGGCTGTCGCGCTCAGAAGAATGAGCAAAGCTGGAAAAAAGACTGGGCCGTCAATATCGAAGCGTATGCGAGTCCCCACAAATCCCCCTGTTGAAATTAGCGCTGTTATTGGTCTGGGGTGCGCTATATCAGAAGACACTGCGCGCGGGACATCATACAGATTTCATCACGGCCCTGTAGGGCCCATCTAGCAGGCGCCACCCCTCCTGTTTGGTCCGGCCTGCTCGCCCTAAGTGCTCTTATCGACAGACTGCGCTTTACAACCCCACGATAGGTCCCGAGATACTGCCCACCCCGATGTGGCCGGTGGACGACTGGAGATCGGGACCGCGCCAGCCAGTAATGCCGCAGTAGAGGCCCGAAGACCCCAAAAAGCCCCGAATAAGGCTAAAGAACCCAAAAACCCACAATTTATCTAGGTGTAAAGCGAGCCAAAAAATCATAAAAGTCATGTTTTTCAGTGTCTTAGACCGTGCTTCTAGCAAGATGCAATTGCTAAATAGCTGCGGTAGACTTTGCGGTTGGCACCACAAAAATAGAACACAAACCAAACGATGGAGTTGCCCATGTCCTATCCCCATAACCTGAGACGTCACACGCTCGCAACAGCGGTCGGCACGGCCCTCATGCCCATGCTCGCCGCCACCAGTGCCCAGGCGCAATTAGAGGAAGTCGTTGTCACGGCGACCAAACAGGAGGCGAGTCTGCAAGATGTTCCCGTTGCAGTCTCCGCGCTCACTGAAGAATCACTGAATCAGCGAGGGGTCACCAATTTTAACGACTACCTCCTTGAACTGCCCAACGTTTCAGCAGGGGGCGCTGGCCCAGGCCAGTCAACCATGTATATCCGAGGCATTGCCTCTACCACCCCCAACCTGACCACCTCAGGGGTGGCTGGATTGAGCCCCAACGTGGCGCTTTATCTGGACGAGCAGCCGCTGAGTCAGCCCGGCCGTAACCTCGACGTGTACATCGTGGACATGAACCGTGTTGAGGTACTAGCAGGCCCACAGGGCACCCTGTTCGGGGCGAGCTCTCAGGCCGGCGTAATCCGTCTCATCACTAACAAGCCCGATACAACAGGCTTCTCTGGCAACGTCAGGGCAGGTGTTTCCACCATGAAAGACGGGGAAATGAACTACAACGTCAACGCGACCGTTAACATCCCGTTGGGTGATAACTTCGCTGTGCGCGCTAGCGTCTACACGGACGAGAAAGGCGGTTACATCGACAACGTTCAGGGAACACGGTCTGCTGCTGAGAGTGCGAGGTTTAGATCAGCTTCTACAGTCAGGTCAAATGGAACTCTTGTGGGATTCAGAGGAGGGTTTCAGGCGGACGCAGGCTTGCCTGGAAGAAATCCAGATATCAGCAACGTTAATTTTATCGACGCAAATAACTCGGCCCTCGTTGAAGACGACTTCAACGATACCTCTTACCGCGGCGGCAGGATCAGCGCTCTCTGGAACATCAACGATAGCTGGAGCCTTCAGGTTGGTGCGATGGCACAGGAGATCGATAGCGACGGGACTTTCTATGTCGACCCCAACCTCGACGGAGACTATGAGATCCAGCGCTTTGAAGCTGAAAACATCAAAGACGAGTACACCAATTTCAACTGGACCTTGGAAGGACGACTCGGTGCACTAGATGTCATCTACACAGGTGCGTTCACAGACCGGGAAACAGACCAGCGCGTGGACTACTCTGATTATCTGTTTATCGGCCAGTACATCCCTTATTACATCTGCGACTATTATGTCTCCTACACCTATTATTCGCCGGGTGGCTTGCCAACAGGGACATGTCAGGCGCCCAATCTATACACAACCAACAAAGTGGACAGCGAGTTCCAGACCCACGAAATTCGTTTCAGCACAGACCAAAGTGCCCGCGTGCGTGTTACCGCAGGGGCGTTTTACAGTGATATGGAACTCACGGAACAGGTGGACTTTTCTTACCCTGGCAACCAGCTAGTTGATGCTTGGGGCTCGGGTTCAGGCAATGGCTTTGGCTTTGCAGAGAACTATAACTACCCGTACGCTGGCCAGGGCGGCTACCGACCGGGCGCCGGTCCATACCCAGCAGACACCGTTTTCCGCAACGACATTCTTCGCACAGATGAACAGATGGGCGTGTTCGGGGAAATCAGCTATGACCTTTCAGACAGCCTGACCATCACGGGTGGCTTGCGCTACTTCGATTACGAGGTCGACTTGGCGGGAAGCGCAAACGGCAGCTTCTACAACATGAGTGGTACCGACTACAACCGTTTTGGTACAAACATTAATGACCTGTACGACGGAGACCAGTCGATTACCTGGACTTATTCGGGAGGGTTTTTCTCCTATGAGGATGCACCCGTTTATACACCAACTAACCTACCCACGGTTAATGACCCCAACTTCAACTACAGCGAAGCAGACATAAGACGCATTACCAACAGCGTGTTCGCCCCGGATGTAGCTGAGGACGATGGTTTTATCGGCAAGATCACCCTGTCTTGGACTCCCGATGACGACAGCCTGTATTATCTGACCTGGTCTGAAGGATTCCGAACCGGCCTGTTGAACCGTCCCGGTGGTGCTTATCAAGCACAGAACAATTACACGGTGCCTTTCGATGTTAAGTCGGATGAGCTGACCAACTTGGAGGTAGGTTGGAAACTCGACCTCTTCGATGGCATGTTCCGATTCAACGGTTCGGTGTTCATGGTTGATATTAGCGATCTGCAAACAACGATCTTCGACACCAGCATCGTCAACCTGTTCTTCTCTGACAACGCGGCTGATGCGGATGTCAAAGGTCTTGAGGGTGACATCACGTGGATGGTCTCGAGCAACCTGACCGTCGGTGCGGCGTTCTCGTTCCTCGATACCGAGGTAACTGCTAATAATACCCCGAGTACCGACGTAATCGTGGGTTCAGAACTTGCTTATGCACCTAACTACCAAGGTAATCTGTGGGCCCGCTGGGAGTGGTCTATGGGTAATGGCTGGACGGCACACATGATGCCCTCGGTCGCCTACTCTGACAGCTCCTACAGCGACATCATCTCAATCAACAGCATGGAGGTCCCAAGCTGGACGAAGGTAGATGTAACCGGCGGCATTAGCACAGACCGATGGATGGTTGAAGCCTTCGTTACCAACCTGACTGATGAACGTGTAGTGACAGGTGCCAACTATGTCAACGACCGTGAGCGCCTTGCCTTGGCCCCGCCCACCACGTTAGGTGTGCGAGTCTCATTCGACTTCTGATAAAGACGTCGGACAAGCAACAACCGAAAGTGCCCCCTCGGGGGCACTTTTTATTTGTAACGGATGAACCGCTAATTTATGTCTGACACCGCAGCCACCATGGATCATCAAGAGATCCAGAAACTGATCCAACAAGGCAGACTCCCTGATGCCCTGAGAGCCCTGGATGGTTTGGACAGCAACGATCGCAACTCACAAATGGGCCTGTACATGCGGGGCGTCTGTCTGCGGCACCTAAAACAATGGGCAGATGCGGAGAAAGTGCTTCATCAACTGATCGCCAAATCCCCCTCTTATGGCCGCGGTTTTCAAGAGCTGGGGCATTTATACCGAGATGCCGGGCGACCACCAGAAGCAGTCGGCGCCTACGCCACCGCCTGTCATCTCAATCCGGCGCTCAAAGCCAGCTGGCAAGGTCAATACAAACTTCTCGATCACGAGCGCTCCGTGGATCGGGTGGCCCAGGTAAAAGAGCGCATTGACTGGCTGGACAGTTTGCCTCCCGTGCTTGTAGCGAGTCTCGATATGCTGCACGAAGGAAAGCTGATTAAAGCGGAGCAACTTTGCCGTCAATTCATGCAGCAAAACCCTCAGCATATTGAAGGCATGCGTTTGCTTGCCGACATCGCTATCAGGCATGGGGTACTCGAGGATGCAGAGTTCCTATTGGAAAGTGCCGTTGCCTTTGACCCCAGCCATCAGCGCGCTCGCATCGACTATGTGCAGGCGCTGAGTAAGCGGCAGCGCTACCAGCAAGCAAGCGACGAAGCGAAAATCCTACTCGACGATAGCCCTGAGAATCCTCAATTCCAATCGCTTTATGCCATCCAGTCCATGCAGCTCGGTGACTACCAGACCGCTCTCGATTTATTTGACCAAATTCTGGAGCGAATACCCCAGGATCCTGTTACCCATGTCTCCAAGGGCCATGCGTTAAAAACCGGGGGCAGGACGGCGGAGGCGGTTGCCTCCTATCAATCAGCAATTGCTGCACAGCCCCTCCACTGTGACGCCTGGTACTCCCTGGCCAACCTCAAGACCTACCAGTTCGACGACGGGCAGATCCAGACCATGCTCGATCTTGACACCAACCCCCACCTCGCGGGGCAAGATCGTGTTTATCTGCAGTTTGCTCTTGGAAAGGCCTTTGAAGACAAGAATGAGTTTGAGAAATCTTTCTTTCACTACAACAAAGGGAATGAGATCAAGCGCGCTCAGGTCCAGTACCGAGCGGATGGCACCAGCCGGGAGTGCGATGAACAAATCGCTGCCTGCACCCCCGAGACATTTAAAAAGACCGGAGGCTGTGACGCGCCAGATCCTATTTTCATTGTTGGGCTGCCCCGCGCAGGATCGACCTTGCTGGAGCAGATTCTGTCCTCCCACAGTCAAATAGACGGCACCCTCGAACTGCCAAACGTCCTGTCAATAAGCGGCAAGCTTCGGCGTCTTGGCCAACGTGAAGGCAACCATCGATATCCGGAAATTCTCAATGACCTAACACCGGAAACACTGCGTGAACTGGGTGAAGAATATATTCGCGATACCAGAATCCATCGTTTGGGCGCCCCCTTCTACATAGATAAGATGCCGAATAATTTTCGTCATATTGGCCTGATTCGTCTCATGCTCCCGAACGCTAAGATTATCGATGCCCGGCGTGACCCCATGGCCTGCTGCTTTAGCGGTTTCAAGCAGCTGTTTGCTGAAGGGCAGCTCTTTAGTTATTCACTCGACGACATTGGCCGCTATTACAAAGATTACGTCAGACTGATGGCCCATTGGGATGAGGTTATCCCCGGCTACGTACTGCGGGTGCAACACGAAGATGTCGTCGCTGATCTAGAAGCCCAGGTCACTCGAATGCTCGATTTTTGCGGCGTGCCTTTCGAGGAATCGTGCCTTGAGTTTCACAAAACCGAGCGTAACGTGAGAACGCCCTCCTCCGAGCAGGTCCGACAACCGATTTTCTCGACCGCGCTGGAACAATGGAAAAACTATGAGCCTTGGCTTGACTCCCTCAAGCAGGCCCTGGGTACCGAGCTTGCGCCACAATGAGCGTAAATAACCCTGCCGAGCTGTTCATACTCTCGCCAATCTTCGGAGAGCTTGTCATCTAAATCCGTATGAGCATGCCTGGCCGCACACTGTCCTCTCTTGCCGATATCGATGGCTTGCGTGCGCTGGCGGTCATCGCCGTTGTGCTTTTCCATCTAGATCTTCCCTACTTCCATGGCGGTTTTTTGGGTGTTGACATATTTTTTGTGGTGTCGGGTTTTCTGATCACCGGCTTAATCGAGGACAAGCTAGCCGCCGAAACTTTTCGATTCCGCGACTTTTATGCACGGCGAGTTCGCCGTCTCTTCCCCGCCATTTATGTGACAGTGGCAGTAACTCTGCTGGCGAGCTGGCTTTTGCTTCAACCAAGCTTGCTCAAAGGCGTCGCTGAATCAGGGGCCAGTGTGGTGTTGCACGGGGCAAACATCCTGTTTTTTATGGAAGCCGGGTACTGGGACGTCAGCAGTTCCCTGAAACCTCTTCTGCATTTGTGGTCACTTGGGGTTGAAGAGCAGTTCTACTTGTTATGGCCGCTACTTATTACGCTGCTCTCTGCTGCTAGAACGCCGCTCTACCTGTCGGCACTGCTGGGAAGTCTCGGCTTAAGTCTGACCGGCTGGCTGGTTTATTCGACAAGCAACGAACCCGCCGCGTTTTACTTGTTGCCCTTCAGGGTCTGGCAGTTTTGTGTAGGAGCAATCGCCCTCGCCATCTGGCGCCAGTATCGGGGATCGCTTTTTATCAGTCAGATTCTACGTTCTGTCGGGCTTGCCCTGTGTGTTTTCAGCATCGTTACCCTGGATGCTGGCGCCGCATCGGCTGGGTGGACTTCACTCTTACCCACGACAGGCGCGGCCCTTGTTCTCATCGCCGCTGACAGCGAGGAACCCAGCCCCTGGCTTCGTCATTCGGCCATTCAATGGATTGGTATCCGGTCTTTCGCGATTTACCTCACCCACTGGCCAATTATTACGCTGTATAAAAATACGTCCATGAGCACTCTCGGTGCCTCTTCACAACTTCTCTTAGGTATCGCTAGCCTGGCTAGCGCAGCCCTGCTATATCAGTGTGTAGAGCGACGTTTCTACAGGCGGGATAAAGCAACTCGCTGGGACTCTTCAACGATGGGTGTCGTGGCAAGTGGATTCCTACTGCTGGCCCTCTGCCTGGTGGTCGCAAAATATCCCGATGATTTAAGCAAGCGCGAGGTATTGCTGACAGCTGAAGCCGTAGAACGGTATAAGCGCGACAGGTTCAAGGGAGTCGCCAGCGCCTGCCGTATTGATCAACTCGCCAACCCGAACCGCTGCCCGCAAAATCTGATCTCCCCAATACTGATTATTGGCAACTCGCACGAGCCCGATGGCTTCAATATTCTGACCCCGGCATTGGCCGGTGGACGCGAGCACACACTGGTTAACTTTGGCTCTATCAATGATTGTGGGGAGTTAGTAGTAGCTAATAACTGGGCAGAGAGCAGCGAGCCAGGCTGTCAGAGCCGCCTCGACGCTCTTCAAAAATCAATAGGCCATGTTACCTGGCAAGCTGTGATCCTAAGCAATAGAAGGCCCGCCGGTGAGTGGGCAGCGCACCCTGACAAAAAACCAGTGTTAGAAAGAAAAAGATCGCTGATAAAAGTCATGGCCACCATCAAAGCCAAACAACCTTTCACCGAGGTTATCGTCTTTGGCGACTACCTGAGCACGACTCGGGACTGCGCCCTGTTGATCAACCAATATCAGGACATGACGGCGTGCAGCCGACCCCCCAACGTGGAACCGCCACCGTGGGGAGGATTGCCCGATGGTCCCCTCGGGGAAGGTCTCGCCGAGATCACCGATCATTTTTTCGACAAAATGGCGCTGCTCTGCCCCAGTGGCCAAATCGACAGCTGTGCGGGCGCTACGACCGATGGACATCCCGTCGCTGCAGATAGACATCACCTAACTTTCGAGTTTGCTACCTTTGTCGGCGAAAGACTTAAAGACGACAATCCTGAATGGCTGCGGATGCTGCGGGAATAGTCGCCCGCACTGACGAATCAGGGTTTGCGAACTTGCTCCAAAATCGACGAGAAGTCGCGCTGCCCATTACCCTGTTCCTGATGATCCCGATAGAGCGAAAGCGCCAGCTTTCCCATTGTGTTTTTTATATCGGCGTCATCAGCAACCTTGTTCGCAAGACCGAGATCCTTGACCATCAGATCCACCATAAAGCCTGGCTGATAATCCTTGCTTGAGGGAACATCGGGCATGACATCGGGCCACGGGTTGTAGACCTGCAGCGACCAGTTGTTACCGGAGCTGGCTTTCATGATGTCGGATAGGACAGCGGGCTCAAGGCCGTGAGCAGCACCCATCGACAAGGCCTCACAAGTCCCAATCATGTGAATCGCCAACAGCATATTGTTCGCGGCTTTCGCCACCTGCCCGGCCCCGGCTGGACCTGCATGAAATATTTTTTCCCCGTTGCCCATCGCCTCTAGGATCGGGCGGGCTCTTGCAAACGCCTCGGCGCTACCGCCGCACATAAAGGCCAGCGTCCCTGCTTGAGCGGCAGCTACACCCCCCGACACCGGGGTATCCATAAAATCAATGCCTCTCTCCGCCGCGGCGCTACCAACCTCGCAAGCAGTGCCCGCATCAATGGTGCTGGCATCAAGCACCAACACACCTTCAGCGAGCTGGGCCAGCAGCCCGCCCTCTCCCTGATACACGCTCTGCACATGCTTACCTGCGGGAAGCATGCTGATCACCACCTCCGCCTTCTCGCAGGCTTGAGCCGCAGAACTCGCCGCCACACCCCCAACATTTACCACCTCGTCCAGCGCTGCCTGAGAGAGGTCAAACGCATAAACAGTGTGGCCTGACTTGAGCAGGTTCTTGGCCATGGGTCCGCCCATGTTGCCGAGCCCAATAAATCCGATGACTGCCATGCGGCTCCTCCGACTAGACCGGTAAATTGAGGCTCGGCGCCCCCGCAGGCTCTACAAAGAAGCCATCGAGAATGTCAGCGGGGACAGCCAATATCTCTGTATAGGCCCAACGTGGGCTACGATCCTTATCAACCAATAGCGCGCGCACACCTTCGGAAAATTCCGGGTGGCGCATGATATTGGCACCAAGGATCAGCTCACTCTCAAAAACCTCTTCGAGAGAACGTTCGACCGATTCGTTGAGCTGGCGAAAAATCCAGGAAGCTGCGAGCTTTGAACCGTGCGAAAATCCCAGGCAGGCCTTGCCAATCCACGAGTCTTCCCCCTGACGATCCAGGAGCCGGCTGGCGATAACGCCAAGGTCATCCCCTGCCATCAGCGTGTTGATATCATGATAGACCGGCTCAATTTGGGACTCGGGCAGGTCCACTTCGGGTGTTAATGCGAGCACGTGATCGACGATGCCTACATCAGTCTTGGCATCCCCGGTCCAAGAGGCGTCGGCAAGCTTATCGAGCACCGCCTGCTTCTGCTCGTGGCCCAAAAATACCGTGCCAAGACCGCAAAACAGAGCATCAGCTGCGTTGATATTGGCCGCAGTCAAAGCGAGGAAACGACCCACGTGGCCGGGCATTTTGTTGAGGA